>Ga0115555_1000193_pt1 | contig 39700 bp, 36 predicted proteins | sample COGITO_mtgs_1104_2_FD_87285 | JGI IMG/M metagenome (GOLD analysis project Ga0115555, IMG submission 87285) | Pelagic marine microbial communities from North Sea - COGITO_mtgs_110407 | ecosystem: Environmental > Aquatic > Marine > Epipelagic | place: Germany:Helgoland, sampling site Kabeltonne... | reverse complement strand
TCCAATAAATAACCAATCAGAGTATTGTACAAGATTATTCACACAAGTATTTCCATTATTATCTGAATTTGTTCCGTCCGGACAAGTTGTATCGTACCAATAAATACCACTAAGATCGGCCCCCTACAATTTGATTCTCTTACCACTAAAACTGCAGATTCCATAAGTAGCTTTGCTACGCCCTTTCTTCTATGAGGTTGGGCCGCATATAAGTCATTCAAAACCAAAATTCGAGATGCATTCACAGATGAGAAAGAGATGTAAAGTTGGACGAAACCGGCGCACCCTTCATTTATTCTCGCCATTAGAATAGTTGACTCTTCAGAGACTATTCTATCATTAAGAAATTTCTTTGCCAGAGATATGTCAGTGGTTTTACCGTAGAACACTCTGTATGCATCAAATACTGTTGCCATCCCTTCTATGTCAGAAATAGTCGCATTGCGTATTTTTATGCCGATAGAATCCATCCTAACTCTTTAGTAGTTCTATGTGTATGGCATCTCTTCTAGATGTATGCTTCACAACCCATACCTTAATCTACAAATAGATAATTTCTTTATCAATCCATATTTTCATCAGAAAAAAACTTCTTGATAATGTAGTAAACGACCAAGATGACCCCAACCCAGAGGCAACACATCTCCAACCATTTCACGAAGAAGAAGGGGCGGAGCATAAAATTTCATAGAGGGTTTTAGCCTTAATAATGGTGGCGTCACAGTCCCTAGAGATGTAGTGAAAGCCTTTATTGCTAAAACCAAGATCCACTCCAACCTCGATTGATTAGTAAAGCAAGGCATAATAATAGTATTTGTAGAATGTACCTATTTTCATATATTGAATCATCGATTGAAATTATTAAAAATTTATGAGCCCTATGACTCAAGTTGAGTGATTTTCAGGGCTCATTTTTGTCCAAATGAGAATTATTCTAATAATTGATTAAAATAATGTTATCTGAGGAAATATTCAATAGTACAATTATTTTGTATGTAACATGAACTCTCGTACTGCTAACGGGCAAAGGAAAATTCGCATACCTACTAAACTAATGAAGCGTAAGAAAAAAGAAGTAGTAATCGAAACTCCTCAGCCTTCATGCCAGAATACTGGTTGCGGATGTGGAAACTAATTAAGCCATTGAAGTGAATTTCCTTATACACCTAAACAAGGAATGATGAACATGGTAGTAGAGGGAATCTTTTTTTGTAGTTGCCATTCTGTTGTATATTGGTTTTGAGATTGGAGTATTTGTATTCTTTAAAAATCTCAGAGGCAATAAGGTCAAAACGGACCATCATGTAATGCCTTGGATTTCTATGTCCGCCATTGGTAAAGCGATGGTAATCATATTATGTTAGTATTTTTTTACTGGCTGTACAATTACAGCATATTAAGTCCAGAACCCGGGGAATTATATAATCTCGAAATCGTATTGGCTGGGCTGGGATTTGCCTTGACTATTATCACCAGTCTGTGAGTAATTCGTAATTGAGTATCAAGATGGTTTTCTATGTACTCTAGTTTATACGCATATAAACTATCCAATATGATCAGCTAGTAAGTGACAAAACCCCTCATGTTTATATGGGCACAGATAAATCCGAACCATTATACATTCTACACCATGTAGCAGATTAGCGTGCATCACAAGAATTTTGGCCGTAACCGTGTTCTTGAGCCTTCGGCGGCCTACACCCCAGTCAACGAACAGGAAGTCTTGGAAATCCTCGACAGGCACCGGGGCCAGAGTATCCGTGCTGTGGGAAGATTGCATAGTTGGAGCGAGGCTATACTCGGCAATGGTGTGCAACTAGACTTGCGTCGATTGGACGAGGTATTGCTAGAACCAGATGGCGAAGAGTTTGTTGCCACGGTAGGGGCTGGTTGTCAAATCAAGCGTCTTCTCAAGGAATTGAATCGCGGCGGTGCCACCCTACATTCGCTTGGTCTAATCGATGTACAAACTATTGCAGGTGCTATCTCTACTGGCACTCATGGTTCTGGTCGCCACAGTATGTCGCACTATGTCCAAGAGGTACGACTAGCACGATATGACGAATCGACCGGAATGGCATTCATCGACGAGGTGAGTGCAGGGGATAATTTGTTGGCAGCTCGTTGTTCACTGGGCTCGCTTGGAATTATTCTGTCCGTGAAAATTAGATGCCGTGCGCAGTATAACGTGCAAGAACATTTCACCGAATCTCGAAAGCTGGAAGATGTTCTGGCTGCTGAAGAGTCATATCCACTCCAGCAGTTTTATTTCATCCCATGGCGATGGTCATACTTCATTCAACACCGGTGTGAGGATACTGGTAAGCGGTCTTTTCTTGCCAGAATGTACCGCCTCTACTGGCTGGGAGTGATGGACTACGGTATGCATCTGAAGATATTATCCCTAGAGCGTATGTTGCGAAGCCGGCGCATGATCCGGTTTACTTTCCGCCGCTTAGTATCTTTATTCCTTATTCGTAAGTGGAAGGTCACTGATCGCTCCTCGTCCATGTTAGTGATGAAGCATGAGGCCTTTAGGCACATTGAGATTGAATTATTCGTACCTCGAGACCAGTTGTCTGATGCTCTCAGATTTACCAAAGAAGTTATTGAGGTTGCAGGGAAGAAAGATGCTACTTTGTCAGTAGTTAACCAGCGTCGAATAGATGATATCGGCATGCAGGAAGACTTAGAAGAACTTCAAGACCAATACTGTCAAAATTACCCCATCTGCGTGCGACGGGTTCTTCCTGATGACACCTTGATTTCGATGGCTAGTGGTGAAGGCCAAGACTGGTATGCAGTGAGTTTTATCAGTTACGCAAAACCAGCACGTAGAGCCGGTTTCGACCTATTCTCTAGGTTCATGGCACGAAGTATGACCCAACTGTTCCAGGCGCGCCCACATTGGGGTAAAATCAGTCCTCTAGAGGCTGGTGAACTAACGTCACTATACCCTAGATTCGATACTTTTCGAACTGTATGCAAGAATCTTGACCCGCAAGGTGTCTTTAAAAATGAGTGGGCGACTGCTTTACTGGATGCAGATGATTAGTAATCACCTGGATGAATAATTTTTGAGGGAATAAGAGTGCTGAAATATATTAAGTATTATATTCCTGCCATAACAGGAATTTTAGCCATTTTGTTTTTTTTACAGGGTCAAAATTACCCCACTTTTTTCTTCATTAGTTGGTCATTATTTCTTATCATCGGAGATTATGTTTTGCCAAGGGATAAAGATATTCAGCAATTTTCATATCCATGGATATTAAATTTTTCAATCTACGTGAATCTGCCTATTTTATTCGGTTTAATTTTTTTGATCGTATCGATTTTTAGTAACGACAACCCTATGTGGTATATCGATGGATTAAATTCTCAGTTCAATATTGATTTTACCCAAATCAAAGAGTCTTTTACTCTAATCGATAAAGTCGCATTGATACTCCAAACCGCATTATTTGTAGGTATACTTGGCACTGTTCCAGGTCATGAATTAGTCCATAGAAAAAAGAGTCAAATTGACATGTTCATCGGAAATTGGCTACTCGCTTTTTCGTGGGATTGTACTTTTGCTATTGAGCATGTTCACGGACATCACAAAAACGTGTGCTTAGATGAAGATCCAGCCTCTGCAAAAAGAGGAGAAAATATCTATCTATTTATTCTAAGAGCCACTTTACAAGAACAAATAAGCGGCTGGGAGATTGAATCAGAACGATTGAAAAGAAGAAAACTTAATGTTTTCAGTATTCGAAATAGAATGATTATTGGATATTTTAGAAGCCTAAGTATAACCATTGCAGCGTTTATTTTTGGCGGAGTAACCGGAACGCTGAGTTTTCTTTTGTGTGCTTTCTTGGCAAAATTACTTTTAGAATCTATTAATTATATTGAACATTATGGCCTAGTAAGAGAAAGAGGAACACCAGTGGAAATGAGACATTCGTGGAACTCTAATCATTTCCTAAGTAGTATTTACCTCTGTAATGTGACAAGACATTCAGATCATCATAGAGCTGCAAATTTAAAATTCTGGGAACTCAATCCATGCCATGAAGATGCCCCTCTATTGCCATATGGGTATTTATCGATGTTATATTTGCTATTGGTTACGCCATTTCTATACAGTAAAGTAATGTCGAAAGAATTCATTGACTGGGACCAAAACTATGCTAGTGAATATGAGATAAATTACATAATGCAATAGAATGCATAAAACCCTCATAATCTTACAATATCAAGTAATTTGGCGCTCTAGACATAGGAGCAGCCCCCTTATTGATATGGTTTGTAAAAAACTAAATGCTTATGTCATTCACCCTGGGTATGAATCAACTAAAACCGATGATTATTGTATTACTAATGTTAACATCAGCTCTTGCTGGTCATAGAGACCTCATTTGCCACACGATTTATCATTCACATCACTATCCTTTTGTATGGCCCCCTGGGAATACAAGGTGTAGGAACTACAAATAACAATTGCTAGCAAAAGGACGGCGATCATAATCGGTTCCATAGTCAATATACGGTATATAGAGGTTTTATCAATTTGAATTATATAATCTATATAGTTAATATAGAAAACGTGATACTGCTATTAATATAAAGTTATATATATCATCATATTGTCGGTGTATTTGTGACTCCTAAGAGTGGACCTCAGTCAGAGGTAAGAAAAATTCAGTTAACAGGAGGGTCGACATATATAGTCAGTTTACCTAAAAAATGGATTACTGAGCACGGACTAGAGGCGAGAGATCAGGTACGAATTGAATGGCGTCCATCAGGTACTCTTAGAGTAATAGCGGATGCATCAACTGTAGTTAGAAAGAGAGAAGTTAACATAGATTGTAAAGAAATACCAGATAATATGATTCATGATCATTTAGTTGCGGCTTATTTATCTGGCGCTAATAGAATTACTATAAACTCGAATAAGGAATTTACTCGTAATCAGAGTAAAATTTTCCGCAATTTTATCAAATCTACGAGAGGTTTAGAAATTATAAATGATCAAGATAGTAAGTTGGAAATGATAAGTCTGTTAAATCCTGCTGAAATGCCATTGTATTCGAGCATTAATAGGATGTATTTGCTTATATCAAGACAAGTTCGAGATTTCTCAGATGTACTTTTAGGCGAGAGCCTCGAGATTCTAGAAGATTCAGCAGAAAGAGAAAATGAAATTGACGCATTAAGACTACTCCTGGAGAGGCAAATAGGTCAAATTTTAGAGTCTGCTAGTATTGAAGATTCTCTTGGGACTTCAAGATGGGAGGCGTCTGAGTTGTGTAAATTAGTTAGAACTCTAGAAAGAATGGGTGATCATAGTTTTGCTTTATGTGATTTAGCTAGTTCTTACAAGATCCCTAGCACAATAAGCATGACTTCTTTACCTATTTCTGTAATTCCTATTTGGCAAATGTCATTTAAACTGCTTATGTCTAACCTTAGAAAGAAGAAAATTTCAGAGATTCATTCAGCAAAATCTCAACTAATATCTTCAAAACAAGATTTACTCCAATATGAAGAAGAATTGAGATCTAGTAATATAGAAATACAGGATGCACTATTCTTGGACAGAGTTTCTGAATCACTAAGAAGAATCTGTGCGTATTCAATTAATATGGCTGAGATTTTAATGAACATCCAGACTCATAGAGATTCAAATCAAGTATATTCTTGAGTATGTTTGAATCGTTCGAATATTATTGATTACATTTTTTAATTTATTTCTATTCTAATCCATATATTATAATATAGTTTAGAAATATATAGACAATATATTTTATGTCCATCTATAGTAAAACTATTCCCTTACTTCATCTAAATTAACTCACTCGGCAGTTTAGGAGAGATAAGAATGACTTCTAAATTTATAACGATGATGATGACAATGATAATGATGAGCAGCCTCATTGCAGGCTGTACTGGTAATGATGAAACTCCTGAATTGATTCAGACAGGTTCATCTACGGTTTTACCATTAGCTGTGGTTTGGGCTGAAGACTATGAAGGAGCAGATGTTTCTGTATCTGGTGGTGGTAGTAGCCACGGGATCAACTCTCTTCTAAACGGCGAAGCCGATGTGGCTGATGCCAGTAGAATAATGAAAAATAAAGACTATGGTAAGTTTGACAACTGTGATGATACTGCTGTGAATGAAGAAACCGGCACTACTTCGGTGCCTTGTAACGGTGTACTACCAGTAAAGTGGGTAGTGGCGTTTGATGTTTTAGCAACGATAGTCCATCCAGATAATACTTGGGCTACGCAATTAAATTTTTCACAACTTTATTCAATTTTCACAGATGACAACCCCGCAACTCACTGGGACGAGGTCCCTGGCCTCGAAGATGCCCCTCATGAAGAGATAGAGATATATGCGCCCGATGAGGCTAGCGGTACTTTCGATTTCTTCTTTGAATCTATTATTGATGATTGGGGTAAAGATACTCAGGAAGCAGGTACTCGCCTTGAATCGGGGGATGGTGTTTATCATCCTTCAGCTGATGACAATGTTATATTAACTGCAATTAAAAATAATCCATATGCTATCGGTTATCTAGGATTTGCATATGTGCAAGAGAATCTTGGATCTGTTGGCTTTGTATCTCTTGATAATGGAGATGGATTTGTAGAGCCATCATTAGATACGGTTGCAGTCTATCCTATGGCGAGACCTTTGCACATGTATACTGATGCTTATGCGGACAATAGAGATGCAGTTGAAGGGTATATTTCATTTGCACTTTCTGATGAAGGTCAAGAAGTAGTTGATGAAGTCGGTTATGTCAAGATAGCGTTAGTTGACTCTGATCTTTTAGAAAGCCAAAGATCGATTCTAAGTAATTGAGGTAATAATTTGATGGCAGAGGCGAATCCATTAGATGGCTCTGCTCCAAAACATCTCGGTGTTATTGGAATATTGTTCGCCTCTGCCTCATTATCTGTAATTGCTAGTGGATTAATAATCTATACTTTAGCAGATGGAACTTTGGATTTCTTTCTTTCCGAAGAAGCAGAATTATGGGAATTCTTGACTAGTACTAGATGGGTACCAAATGGATTAAATCCCAGTTTTGGGATTTGGCCATTACTTTCAGGAACAGCATTGATAGCTGGTGGTTCATTATTACTAGCCATACCAATTGGAGTTTCATCCGCACTATATCTATCTGAGTTTAGTAGTAATAGATCTAGGAGAATTTTGAAACCATTAATTGAGGTTCTTAGCGGTATTCCTTCTGTAGTACATGGTTTCTTCGCTTTATTGGTAATTAGCCCTATAATTAGAGAATACTTCGATGCTACTTACTTTAATGCTGCTAGTGCAATTATAGTTGTTGCAGCAATGATATTACCAATTATTGTTAGTATTTCTGATGATGCAATACGTGCGGTTCCCAAAGAAATGAGAGAGGCCAGCTTGGCCTTAGGAGCTACGAAATGGGAGACTGCCTCAAAGGTAGTACTGCCTTCAGCAAGGTCCGGGATTGTCGCTTCAATATTATTAGCACTTGCAAGAGCTGTCGGTGAAACTATGGCGGTTACATTAGCAGCTGGTTCTGTTGCCTCGTTACATCTGAATCCATTGAAAGAAACTCAGACACTTACAGCTTATATCGCTCAGGTTGCCACTGGAGATATTCCTCCAGGGCCTGCAACAGATGCAGGTTTTGCTGTTGGAAGTACCTTATTCATAATGACTTATATTGCAAATTTATTAGCGATTAGAGTGACCAAAAAGAAGTTTGGTAACTCGAGAAATTATACATTCAGGTCGCTATTTTCTACTTTAATATTAAAAATTGGATACTTTAGGAATTTAGAATCTGAAATTAGTATTTCATCAAACCTGATAGATCCATTGAAGCCAAATAAATTTGACTTAATAAGAAGAAATAGAGAGAAGTTTTGGATAGTAATTATTGGATGTAGCTTCTCAATAGGAATAATTTTCTTACTAGTACTTCTTCAAACTGTTATCGAATCTGGAATTAATGGAATTTCTTATAATTTCTTAACAAATTTCCCTTCATCTAGATCAATCCGAGCAGGGATCGGTCCAGTAATAATTGGTTCAGTATACTTAATATCATTAGCAATTTTATTTGCACTTCCATCTGGGATAGGTGCTGCCATATATCTGAATGAAATGTCCCGACCTAGCAAACTTAATTTCTTCTTAAGAAGAACTATCCAGAATTTAGCTGCGGTTCCATCAATAATTTTTGGTCTAGTAGGGCTAGTAGTATTCTCAAGATTACTGGGTTTCGGTCTTAGCTTAATGACTGGCTCTCTGACATTGGCTATGATGATTCTTCCCATGATTGTTGTAACAACTGAAGAAGCTCTTCTAGCGGTTCCCAAGAGTTTCAGAGATGGCGCTCTTGCAGTAGGTGCAACAAGGTGGCAGACAGTCCGCCATCATGTTCTCCCTAATGCAGTACCCGGAATTGCCACTGGCACGATTCTCTCTATTGCACGTGCTTTAGGCGAAACTGCACCAATATTATTCGTTGCAAGTATTTTCTCTAAAACCGCTCCAAGTGGAATTTTTGATGGATTCATGGCATTACCAATACAAATTTTCTTTTGGACCCGTCACCCTAAACAAGAGTTTCAAGATTTAGCAGCAAGTACCATATTGGTTTTGTTAGTTTTATTGATTATCCTTAATTTAATTGCATTATTTATTAGAAATAGAGCAGAGGCAAAGAGGACTTGGTAATATGGAAACAAAAACAATAGAAGTTAATAATTTATCCGTTTTTTACGGCGATACAGAGGCTATAAAAAAAATCAATATGGATATTAACGAGGGTTCTGTAACAGCGTTTATTGGCCCCTCAGGATGTGGGAAAAGTACGTTACTTCGCTCATTTAATAGAATGAATGATGAAATTATTAATTGTAAAACTTCAGGAGAAATCCATTGGCTGGGTAAGAATATTTTGGGGAACGATATAGATCCAGTTCTACTACGTAGGGCGGTATCAATGGTATTTCAGAAACCTAATGTTTTTCCAACTTCTATTTACGAGAATGTAGCCTTTGGATTGAGAATTCAAGGAATTAGAGATAAAAAGAAACTCGATAGAAAAATTGAGAATAGTCTTAGAGATGCAGCATTATGGGATGAGATTCATGAACGCCTTCATGAAGATGCTTTCTCATTATCTGGAGGGCAACAGCAAAGACTCTGTATTGCTAGGGCTTTAGCTATAGGGCCATCAGTATTGTTGATGGATGAGCCTACCTCTGCTTTAGATCCAATAGCAACAGCAAAAATTGAACAATTGATCCATGAACTAAAGGAAAAGGTAACAATTCTAATCGTCACTCATTCAATGAGTCAAGCGGCAAGAATTTCAGACCAAACAGCATTCATGTATCTGGGAGATTTAATAGAATTTGGAGATACTGAAAAGATATTTAATTCACCTGAAGAAGAGTTAACAGGACAATATATTTCTGGTAGATTTGGATAAATTAATTATTTTGGGTAAATAAATCATGAATGACTTACTAAGTAAAGTCTTGAAACAAGTATCATGAAGAAGGGAGCGATCTTAACGATTGCAGTTTCTACTTTCTTGATTATTCTCTCATTTGCCATTTTTATAGGTGGAAGTTTGATTTTAGATAGAGACATATCTGATGAATCAATATTCAGAGGAGATAGTGGCGAGGTATTCGTTCGATATCATGACACATATTCGGTTTATGTCAATGATACTTACAGTTGTTCTGAAACTACAGTGAGCATCCATGATGATGAATGGGAATATTTCTTTGAGGATTGTGATTTTAGTTACGTAGACGGGGATTGGAGATACATTGGTTATCTTAATCCAGATGTATCAAAAAATTTACAGGTAGAATCAAATAATGAAATAATTATTGTAAATGATCTTGTAGATGCAAGTATTATTTTCACCACTTTATGCTCACTACCTGTTTGTTGTTCAGGTATTATTGGTATTTTTATTGGTATTCTCTTACTAACACGCAGAGATAAAAAAAGAAAACAAAAAATTATCTTCCAGTAATTTCTAGAAAACTATTGTTGAAACCATTTCTGATTCTGTTAAGTAGATAAAAGATCCAATTCCTGCAAACATCATCATCCAAGAACCAATTGCTTTGATCAGACCAGTTGAACTTCTTAGATAACCAATCATTGCTTGCTATCTATCAACTACGCTACCTTGATTGAATGGGGCCTGTTGTGAGCGACTCGATTTGCTGGGACTTTAATTCCACCAGTCTTCATCATCGGTTCCACAGTTACGAAGAGTTTCATCTACGAAGTCTATTATTTCGCCATAGTTCCTCTCTACGTTCACTATTTCCTCTCTGATTAGTTCCTCTCCCAGCAGTTCCCTTACCGAAACGTGGTCGTCCCCTCCTTTGTCCCCTAGGAAAGAAAATTCCAGTTGTCTTCCTTTCTCCTTTGTATCCTCAAGATAAATCAATTCGGAGTCCCCTCCGAAACTGGATAAAAAATCCAACAATTCTGTTGTCGACCGGGCTTCGAATTCCTTCTCTATAGTTCCGTCTATGAGTACTGAGAAAGTGCGAGATCCTCCCTCGAATTTTTGGGCCTGAGCATCTAATGCCTGAGAGATCGCGAGGGCCTCATCCATGTCCAGTGAATCGGAGTATTTCTTAATCCACGCAGACCTTGCCATGGCTTGAAGCTCCATCGCCTCGGGGCCAGAGTCCCAACCGCCCTTGGCTTGTCCACTAGGAGCACTAGGATGGGGCTTATCAGCGTCATAAACCAGTTTGTACCTCTTGTGGGAGTGTTCTGGGAGAGTCTTCTCGAATGACCTCGCGGTTAAAAGTGCGAGGAGAGGGAGAAGTAGGCATGTGGATGCGCAGCAGAGGTTGAATAGAATATCGCCGATGCCTATCATCTGAATCCATGTGTAAGTTATCAGAACGGCATCCGAAGGGTCATCGGGGTTCACGTATGCAGTCGCATTGGAATTCACAGGGTAGTCCTCAAGCCATTGGTTGGCCGCTTCCGGAGTGGAGAAATTCACGTACTTCTTTGAATAGGAAGTGCTCACATATGTCTCGCCATCGATCTGCCATTCGTACAAGATAGTTGGATGGTAGCCCCACCCGTCATTTCCGAACCACTCATCATCCCCCTTTTCATGGAAAAACTCATAGATCATCCCGGTGTCAAGAATTTTGGCATCTTCTGCTTGCCATTTGGAAGTATCTTCGTCAACGATAAAAGCGACATTGACAATGGTGAATATAAGAAATCCGGCTATGACCCATATCCTAGGCGCCCTGTTGAAAGCAAGGAATGAGAACGTCAGCCCAAGCCCACGCCACCTAATTAACTTCAATATTACAAATCCTATGAATAAGGCAATAAATAGGATAACTCCCTTCTCTCCTGAATTCATGTCCCTATCAAAAGCACTACTGAACTAGAGACTATTTATATTTACCCGAAACTGTCTTGTCCTTTCAGATACTAGTCTCTGAAATGGTCCACCGATAGCCCTAGATTCATGAAAAAAATCGCATGTGTATAAGGACAAACCCTTTAGTTTGTTGAAACTAGACTTATCGGCTACCTACCTGTCCCATAATTTCTGGTTTCTGTTCCACTTGATTCGGGAGATATTCGCTTTGATTCATTCTGCGTTCCAACCAAATTGGACCTCCTGGTAAGAGTGACAGAAAACCACCAGTAATTACTGCGCGAATATTCCATTTATTTCTAATCAAACCCAATGCAAGCAGCCAGATGTACAATAACCATAAAGACCCATGAATGGGTCCGATAACTGTGACCAAAATTTCATTATCTCCTAAATATTTTAGGGGTACAGCAATTAGGTACAAACTTAAGGTCGAACATGTCTCTGCAATACCTACAATATAGAAAAAACGCACAAAACCACCATTTTCCCTACCCATAATGTTACGATTATATCATGACAAATAATTATTCCGCTCGCTTTTACCGTAGGCCACTCTTTGATTTAATTATTCTCGAGTGTATAGTTTGTATTTTTGTAAATGTTTCAGTTGGTGTAGAAGTCGTCTAAATTCCAATGAAAATACCATCCAAAATACCATTACTAAGCGACTAATAAATATATTCAACAAGGCCAAAAATCCCGGCGTAGACCTTCTTTTAAATCCAGCTTTTTCCAACGCTGATTGAAGTCGAATATCTCGCGTATATACAAAAATTCGGCCACTACCACATTCCTTCAATAATTTATGCGATATTCCTCTGCCTCTGTGCGCCGGATCAACTACGAAGCTATTTATTTCAAAACCGGTCCATCTGTTCGACCTAGTGGCATAAGCAATAGGATGGTCGTTAATATCTTGGATTATTATACTATTATCGTTAATTTTTGCTAAGGATGGCGGCCTGAGATCTAATTCCTGCCGAAACATTTTTTTCAACCATACGATATAATCCATTCTAATCCTCTACTACCATGTCTACTAGGGCGCCCCTTCTTTAGATATGTGTCAAAATCAGTATGGAAGCAAATGCATTCATCAATTTATGGTTTGCAAATTTGAGTCAAACATTGATGCCTGCATCTACTACAATATGGAATATATTGGCCGTTATTGGAACTAAGACGCAAACTATGATACTACAGAATGAAAACCAAAATAACCTCGCCAAAGCATGAGTCGGCGTGTATGGCTGTATATCGTAACTATTTCTGTAGGGCTTTGGATTGCTGCCACAGGCGCTGGAGGAATCCTTGCCGATAGCAAAGCCGAATGGCCTGTCAACGTATGGTGTTGGGGACTTTTTAGCGCTATTTTCGTAAAGGCAGAAAAAAAAGAGCGGATCGAGATGCTCACAGTTGTAGCTTTAGCAACGCCAATGGAGTTATTTTTCTCAGAAGTCTGGTTAATTTACGAATATCAGCGAGATTTCATGCCCTTCTTCGTACCAGCAGGGCATTATTTCCTCTATGACTTGGGACGGCGACTGGCTGCCAAAATTAGTGTTTTTGTGGCCATAACCTCTCTTCTTCCGTTTATTCCTTTGGTCGCCTACGGTGTATACTCCGGGAGTGACACATCCGGACTGGTCTTGCTAATGCTTGTTATTAGTTTTACCAAATGGGGACCCCAACCTCGGCTTTACATCGTCATGGCTTGGGCGGCATTGGCTATGGAACTCTGGGGAACTCATCTTGGAAGTTGGACATGGGCTTCAGAAATCCCGTGGACAGGCCTTACTGCATGGAATCCCCCTCTTCTCGTCGGGGCCTTCTATTGCTTTGGCGACCTATTGGTTAACTTTTTTAGTGCCAAATTTGATACGCAACCGCTAGATTTAGATATCATTAGAGAAATTGATGAATAAGACTGTTAACTATCATTCGTCAAATTCCCTGCTTTTAGTGACGTAGGAATAACTATCAGTGATGCTGGCTAATTAAGGGTGTGACTGAAGGAGATAAGGGGCAACCCTGGTGAAAAATACAATCTAATCGTTGTTTCCTTATCCTGGGACTTCCTATTGGTGGATTATTCTCAATCGGTACCTCCATTGTATAATACGAACATTAGGATGTCCATGCGCCCGTAGAAATGCCCAAACGTGCCCTTCTGTACATCCAGAAAGTTTTACAACTCTACATTAAAATATGGCTTGACCGGGGCAATGTGCATGAAGGAGATGCATACTATCTTCGCACGTTTCATCCATTGGACTTTTATCCCGCTCTATGCTTATGGAATTTTTAAGCAAGTTGACGGCATTGGAGAGTTGGAAGATCGCAGTTTATTAATTTCTGAGAGCATTTTTGCTACCTTTTTTTTGTTGATAGTTATCTTACGATTTACGTATATGCGGCGATTCAAGACATTTCAAGGAGCGACGCATGCACCTCACAGAATTCATGCATTCATAGCTAAATCTGTGCACATAGGCATGTACACTGCATTGATTCTCCTTCCTCTCTCTGGATTATTCATCGCTTCTCTTTACAGTCAAGGTATCAAATCTGGATTTTTACAAGATGGGGCACTTGCAGTCCATGAGTTTGGTGCGACGTTGAGTTACGTGATGATAGCAACACATGTTTCTGCCGCAATTTATTCGCGTATCAAGGGTGAGGGCGTCTGGTCATCTATGGTCCCAATTCTCAAAGAGAAGGGCCCGAATAAATCTCCAGTTGTTAGCAAGGTTGCGTCAATTGAACAGTTTGTTTATGTAAAGATCGATGAATTCCTTATAGGCAGCAAAGGTGACTAGGTTTGCAATAGGCTGTGCTCATAACTAAGCACTGATTTTCTAATTGATGGCTAGGGATTATGATGTATAGCAGTTATCTTATTTCAATCACTGTCGGTGTATTTCTAGCATTATTACTTCCATCTCCAAGTTGATCTTTGCCATTGTATCTCCAACAACTTACAGATCCATCATCAAGAATTACACTTTCTCTTGTTTTCTCTCTTCTTCATAGGCATCAGCAACCTTGCCAGCCGTACGAAGAAACTTTTTTTTCAAACCATCCAAGTTAAGATATATTATCCCACCAACTGTCAAGAAAACTCCTCCAATTATTGTAAAAATACCTCCAACGTAGAGGCCAACTCTAGGCTCCGTATCCTCAAAGGTTGCAAATCCAGTTTGTACCATTATAATCCCAGCAATGAGTACAAGTATTCCAGATATTATCAATACAATAGTCATCGGTTTTAGTATACTCATATCCTTGGAGTAAATACTGGGGTATTGAACATTTCTTACATCCCAACTAGTTAGTATTTTAGAATCTTAAATATGTTAAATATTTTTAATTACTGTTAGAAATTAAGGGTCGGTATGATATATTACGCCTTACTCCAATTTCTATGATTATAGAGAATCAGTTCGCAGTAGGCGTTATTGGAGTTGGTAATATGGGCTCTGCATTAGTTCGAGGCATAGTAAATAAAAGCGGTATTGAAGCCAAATCAATTATTATTTGTGACGTGGATAAATTAAAAGTCGAATCTTTATGTAGAGATTTAGGTGTAGTAGATGGTGTTGATGCTAATAATACCTCAAAATTAGCTGATTTAGTTATTTTAGCCTCGAAGCCACAGAATATGCCGGCTTTGCTTGAACGAATCTCCAAATCAATAAAGTCTAATCAGACTATAATGAGTATTGCAGCTGGTATAACTACCAATTCTATTGAAAGTGTACTTTTTGGAGATATACCTATTGTCCGTGTAATGCCCAATCTTCCTGCTGTAGTTGGAGAAGGTATGAGCATATATTGTGGAGGTGCCTATGTAGGTGATACTGACCTCGAAAGAGTAAGAAATGTATTAGATGCGGTTGGTATTTGTTTACAAGCTCCTGAAGACTTAATGGATGCAGTTACTGCACTAAGTGGCACTGGACCTGCATATGTTTTTTATACAATAGAAGTAATGATAGAAAGTGGAATTGAAATGGGCATGTCTAGAGAAATGGCAGAGAAACTGGTTTTACAGACAGTTTTTGGTTCTGCTTTACTTGCTATGAAATCCGAACTGAATCCAACGGATCTTCGAAAAGAGGTTACATCCAAAGGAGGGACTACAGATGCTGCAATAAGTCATCTTAAAGAGAATAATTATACAAAAATTGTAATTGAAGCTATTCTCAAAGCTAGGAATAGGTCAGGAGAGCTTGGAGATCTAAATTAATTTACTAAATATGGATTATGGGATTTTGTTAATCTCGTTCTAGGGCCATTGGAATTCTTTGGAATTACCACACCTTTAGCTGATAATGATGAGCAAAAGAATAGCCTATGAAAGGGCGGACTGTAAACTCAATGGTTCAGGTTTGACCATAGTAACCAAGGGCATCATACTCCCTACCATAATTGATGCCGGCACAAGGTTGACATCATGAGAGGTACATTGTGAGCTAGTAATGACCAATTCACAGAAGCCACCCGTTATCCTTCATCCTGCTTGGCCACTGGCCTTAGTTGTAGGAATTATTCTCCAAGGTGGAGCCTACTATATCGGAGTAGGCATCTTTGGATCTCCCGAGGCATATACTATCTTTCTCTGGGTAGCAATCCTACCATTGGCCATTGCAGGAATTATTTGGCTTAAATTAACCTAAAAGGCATCTTTGCAATCGATGAAGAAGAATAAGTACCCTTTGATTCACATACGAGTGAGAGGGTGACTCCATGCGTTCAAGTTGAATTAGAAGGCAATAAAGAGTAAGGAATTCTAAATGGAGCCTATTTTCTTTATTGGAACTCAAAAAATCAATTGATTATGTTCAGCATTGCTAAAAATATTGGGAGTCTTGACTTATCTCAGTTTGAAATATCTTTTATTTTTTCAACCAAGTTCATTCGGTGAAGTCGCCACATTCCGATTGGCGTCATGGCTACAGCGATAAGAATAACTCCGGACATTAGTTGCCATGCAACGCTTGGAACGATTGTAACAGGTACAAAGAATTGCCATGAAGAAAAAGCAGCAGCAAGTCCAACTGCTCCTCCATAAGCAAACAAAACTCCTACAATACCTCCAATGATTCCTATGAGCAATCCCTCAAACAAGAGCATTGCTCCAAGACTGCGTGTAGAAGCACCTAGTACTCGTAATGTAGCTAATTCGAAATCACGTTCTGCAACGTTCATAATCATTGTATTAAACATCACAACAATAGTAAATAGTAAACCAAGATACATCATTGCTTGAAATATTTGAGTCTGTTGATTGAGTAAACTATTGATACCATCAAGTAATATTTGACGTTGTACGATGCCTGTTGAAGCCTCGCCTAAATTAGAATCAATCTGAACACCTTCTGGAAGTTCAAGATAAATAGAAGTTGCATTAACACCGAGAATTTTACCCAAGTCTCCACGTAAGAAGTACATGGTACGAGCTAATTCTGCAGTTGAAGTTCCAACGATTTCTACATCCTGTTGTGCGCCGTTAAGATTCACTGAATATTGCCCTCCAACATTCCAATCTAGAAATTTCATACTACCTTCATCCATCATCACTTGCGTTAAAACCGAATTGGCCGTTGGAGTATTTCCCTCTAGGACGGATATTGAACGCATCCCATTTTGGAATGAATCAATCCCTACGAGAGTGAATATTCGTTCAATTCCGTCAGAGTCATCTACTGATCCAAGTGGCATTTCAATAATCATCTCATAGTTGGCTAATTTGTTATTTGCCCAATCTTGAACAGGTCCTTCTTCATCTGGCATAATATATATCTGAGCATCCCACGACTGATCATCTTCAAGGCTACCGACAAAAGTCTCTTGTAGACCAGCAGACATCATTTGAATTGAGCCAAAAAGCATCAGTGAGATGCCAACTGCGACAAAAGTCATGCCAAGACGGAACGGTTTACGAACGCTCGAACGAATGGAGAGCCCGAGAGTTGTTGGCATCCATGAAGTAAGTTTTTGAAGAATATTTGAGCCCACTCGCATTTCATTTTGACCGCTCAAAACAATTAACGGATCAAGGCGGCTCGCTTTCCAAGCAGGGAATGCCCCCGATAAGAATACAACGAACATAGTAGAGCTAATGACTGTCAAATACAGAGATAGGGGGATGATACGGATAATAATCGGCACACCAACTAGAGTTTGATAAAAATCCAGCATTCCATTCATACCATATTGGCCAGCCAGTGCACCAAGTACGGATCCGATTCCCCCTATTCCAAGAGGGGCAATAAGATATCCTCTCATGAGCGAAGACCGTTTAACTCCAAGCGTACGTAATACTGCAATTTCCTTGGCTTGACTTTGTACTAAACGTTGCAGACTTAATACAATAGTTATGGCTGCTATTGAGGCAATCATTACTGTAAAAGGAGCTATCGTTCGCTCCGTACTTTCTAAATCCTGTCGCATGATTTCTATAGGTTCATTTTGCCCTCTATCACGTACACGTGCATCTAATTCAGTGGAGCTTAAAGAAGTGTGAACCATCTCCTTAATCAAGTCAACTTCTTCTCCTTCATATTCTTTAGTATCAGGTAAATCAAATGAGGGAGTACCTTCGATATCCAAAACAATCATGTTACTTGTACCAACTAATTCGCTTGTAATTCGAGCCATTCCAGAATCAGAGAGGTAGCCTACAACATATTGCCCCGGAGTCGGCGGGAAGAGAGTACCTTCAGGTGCCATGAGGACATGCAATGGATGATATCCCATGCCAACAATTGTGAAGTCTAGAGTTACATTTCCGGCTCCAATACTCACAGTATCTCCAAGACTGAGATTAAGTGCACCGGTAACGTGAGAATCGATAACAATTTCATCCGATGCAACTGCAATTCTCCCTTCAGAATGTCCTACTGGCATCCATACACGATCAGCATTTGCATCCACAGGAATGCCATGCCAAAGAGCATTTATGATGTGTTCTCCAGTATCATTAACGTGGAACATTGCCCCTTTCGTTACGGTGCGCCCTTCGCATGAATCAATAGAAGAAACGATAGCAGAAGAATTCAGAGCATATTCAATATCCATACAGAATTCTTTTACTTGTTCTGGAGTCCAAGTAGCACTAAAGTTATCAATCCACACGTCTGCAAGATTTGCTCCTTCCTCGTCATCAGCCTGCATTGCATCATACATACCTCCAAGATTGTGTGCATAACCTCCAAAAGTGATACCTGCGAAAACGCCGACAAATACCATCAGTATCACAGCGAAGAGTCTCAGTTTGGTACGCCAAAGACTTCTTGCTAAGCGTTTATTAAGTAATCCAGACATAATAATACCTCATTTAAAAGAATTAGAATTTATACTTTGATCGGACACAATCTTGCCGCTGTCTATACGAATAACACGCGTGGCATACTTGACTAATCCTTCATCATGGGTAACAAAAACTGAAGTTATGTTTTCCTGCATGCAGGCGCTTACTAATGCCTCCATTACTTTATTTGAGGTCTCTGTGTCAAGGTTTCCAGTTAATTCATCGCCAAGCAAAAGAGTTGGGCGTTTGGCGATGCTTCGAGCAATGGCGACCCTTTGTTGCTGGCCCCCACTTATTTCTCCAGGGAAACGATTAATTTCAGCATCTAGACCTACAAGTTTCAGTAATTCCTTCGCACGCTGGGGATCTTTATTACCTGATAGTTCCTGAATCAATAATATGTTTTCAAGTACTGTGAGATCTTGAAGTAAGTTAAAAAATTGGAACACGTAACCTATGTTTTCCCTTCGAAAGGAGGTCATTTTTTCTGAGTTGTTACGAGGAACTTGGGCATCAAGAAATGAATAGGATCCACCAGTAGGGCTGTCAAGAGCAGAGAGACAATTTAGCAGAGTTGTTTTTCCAGATCCTGAAGGCCCAAGTAGAATAACTCGTTCTCCCTCTAATATTTCAAAAGTCACGCCATCGAGTGCTTTTACTACTCCTGCAGGTGTCTCGTAGTGTCTTTCTAGGTTTTCCATTTTTAATAATTTATCCATATTTACACGTTCTAATCTCAAAGCATATTGATTCCATTTAATAATTCTTAATTTACAAAAGACAGTGGTATTAAGATTTACCACACGTCAATCAAATATAAGTTTTTTTTAAGGAAGCAACATCTAATAAATAGATTATAATTTTATTCAATGATTGTTGAATTAATTATTAAATTCACTCTCGTAAATGTATAAATTTATATGAAATACATTAATTAAGTTAATCCTTTGTCTTGCTGGTTGTAGTTATCAGTTTTGTTGTTTTTAATGAGGAATAATTTGTGAAATATGATATTCAAGATTTGCATGTCTCGCCATATCCTCGCAATGAAGAAATTGCAAACACCCTAACTCATGGAATGGGAATCGTTCTTTCAGGATTAGGACTTTACCTTCTTTTTGTTGAGGCGAATCAGACAGGTGATTCATGGAAAATATGGAGTAGTTTGGTATTTGGTTCTTGTATGATAATTGGCTACTCCTGTTCTACACTATATCATGCATCGACTAATCCAAAATTTAAGCATCAAATGCGAATTGCAGACCATATTGGAATATATTTAATGATTGCAGGAACATATACGCCATTTGTACTAGTAAATCTACGTGGATGGATTGGTTGGACTTTTTTTATCCTCATTTGGGGATGTGCCTTTTTTGGAATATGTCTTAGAATATTGAATAAACATGTTCCTAATTATGTATCAGTTGGGCCATATTTATTCATGGGTTGGCTAGTAATTATTGGAATAAAACCATTATATGACTCAATAGGCAGTACTGGTTTGACTTTGATTGTACTTGGAGGAGTTTTTTACTCAATTGGAGTTGTTTTTTACTCATCGGAAAGGATTCCGTTTAATCATGCTATTTGGCATATATTTGTGCTTGCAGGCAGTATTAGTCATTACTTAGCAATATCATTAGAAGTAATACCTAGTTGATTTAAATAATTTTAATTAACCTCTTGATCGTGAATTTATCCCATATTTTAAATTTAAGATAATTATTAATTAACTTAAATCCATAATTAGAAGGTAATTACCAGGCGTTACATCAGATGAAAATAAGCAATTATTTATACATAATCCACTCAAAGTATCTATTTCATCATAAATTCCATCATCAATATAATTTGAATAATCAGATTGATTGATAAAATATAAATAAAAATTAGCAGATGTAAATAGTTCGATTTCAATTGATATCGAAGATGTATCATTGAATTGCATTATTATTACATCAGATTCATAAGAATCTATTCCTACAAATGAAGATTGATTTATGACAATTATATCATCGACTAATACCGAAATTTCTAGTAGGGCGCATGAATTATCCCATGGTGATAAATTTGTGGATTGATTAAGATTATCAAACACATATTCTTGGTAGCAATATTTTCCATTTAAATACTCTTTTGATTCAGTACAACCTGCTAATGATCCAATAATAATTATTAGACCCATCACTACCGAAATACTTCTCATGAAACTCCATGAGGAAGATGTATGTTAAACCTATCATTCAATTTAAATTTATAGATATTAACTATATGATAATAGATTAAAACATATCATTAATAATATATTGCCTCGACGAGTATATATAGGTCGTAAAAATATTAAATGGAATTCAAATAACATGCCAGATCAAACTGGAAAAATAGCTATCGTTACGGGCTCAAATACTGGGACTGGTTACCACATTGCACATGGACTTGCTTCAAAAGGAGCTCTGGTAATTATGGCATGTAGGAGTATAAAAAAGGCTGAATTAGCTAAGTTAAATATCATATCCGAATTACCTGACTCAAAAATCACCACTGAAATTTTGGATTTGGCTGATTTGGCTTCCATTTATGAATTTTCAAAAATAATTAAAGGAAAATATGAAAAAATAGACATCTTGATAAATAATGCTGGAGTTATGGTACCCCCTAAATCAAATACAAAGGATGGTTTTGAACTTCAATTTGGAACTAATCATATCGGCCATTTTGTACTGACTGGCGAGTTACTTCCCCTTCTAGAAGCATCAGGCAGTGCTAGAATAATTACAATGTCAAGTATAGCCCACAACAGTGGAAAGATTGATTTTAATGATTTAAATTCTGAAAAGAAAAGATACAGCCGGTGGGGAGCATATTCTCAAAGTAAGCTTGCAAATCTAATATTTGCCCTAGAGTTAGATCGGCGCTTAAAATCTAGAAAATCCAGTATTGTTTCACTTGGAAGTCACCCCGGTTGGTCTGCAACAGATTTACAACGTCATTCCTTAATATTCAGATTTTTGAATATGTTTTTTGGAATGTCTGCAAAAAAGGGTGCAGCCCCCAGCCTCTATGCTGCGACAGTAAAAGACGCAATAAAATATCCATATTGGGGAGTAACAAAAAATGGCGAAATGCATGGTTGGACAGGTAGGGCAAAAATTAACTCAAAGGCTAAAGATATAGAAGTTGCTGAGCGCCTTTGGAATATAAGTTGTGAATTATCTGGAATTGAGTATCTCATTTAATATTGATAAATTAGATACCAGATAATTTTTGCATCCTAATATACCATGGGTGTACCAAATTATGATTTTTTAGGATGTCAAATCCATGTAAACCTTGCATTGATCTAAGAATTCCATAATTTGCAAAATCTGCTCCATTTGGCCTATTTCCTCCGAAAAAGTCACCTTCGAAACCTGTAGACATATGATCTAATTGGAACAGTAAATTTTCCCTTGGTTTAGCATCAAACATTTTTGCGCGACTTCTTCCCACCATACGCATTATAAAAGCGCCTAACCATTTGTTGACCAAGCGGCTTGTGAATGAAAATTTATCTACTTTAGTGACATAATCTAATGCTTTTAATGATGTAAAATATGAAGAGTAAATCACTGCAACTATTGATTTGCCCAAAATTAAATTTGAGAAATCCATCCACTTGTCTTGTTCGGAATCTAGGCCCTGTCGGGAGAATTCTGAATCTCCATTCTCATCTATATAATGTAAAATAAAATTAGAATCATTTACTTGAGTTCCATCAATATCTATGTATACAGGTACTTTTGTCCAATCTGACCATTTGAGTTCCTTATGACTCATAGGGTCAACTTCAATTTTAGAATATTCAATTCCACGAGAACCCAACAAAGCTTTTACTTTAAAACAGAAGGGGCAAGTTTCAAAACAATATAATGTTGGAAGATTATTGGATAATTTTTCAGGAACTTTGACATCTTGGATACCGGAAATTTGTTGCGGCTTAATTGAATCTGCCATATTCTCGGGAAGGAATCATCATTATCAAAACCATCGGTGTGACGCTCTCAATTAATCATATCAAGGTATATTTATCGACCAATTCTTTGACATCTGTTCATTGGATGTAACAATTATATCTAGTCTTTCATTTAGGCACGGCATTCGATTTTTAATCATCGATAGATATAATTTAGATTTTCTAATATCATCAGGAATGCAGACTTTACCTGTAGTAGATTCAAAATCTATTGCTCTATCTAAGTCTAAAGCATGACGATTTAAACTATTTAGTAAACCCATTGTCAATCTACTTATTGAAGCAAAAAGAAATAAAATTAATAGAAATACCGAGACTGTTCCAATTGCTGAACTACCGAATGCACTCATTGCAAATGTTCCAATGATAAATACTATTGGAGCAGTAAAAGTTAGTAAAAAAAGATTTTGAGTAATCGGCTTACGATTTTTTAATCTTCTTATTATTTCCCACCTAGGATTTTTAGGATTATTTGGTTTAAAAACATCTGAAGTTTCCATTTTTGCAGCCTTTTCGACCATATCTTTTACTGAATGCATTCGAAGTAATTGCTTATTTGCAGGAGCATCCATATCTTGACCAAATAATTCTTCTAATTTTTCCACACAATCTTCGTAATATCCAAGCCTTACCAGAATGCCAATTTGTTCTACCAATGGAGTAACGGCATACGGATCGTGCCTTCTACAATCTTCCCACCAATTTAGTGCATGCTCTAGCATCCCCAAATGATCTACTAAAAGAGCACCTCCTAATTCCCAACCAAGATTATTACTTGGATCGTGAAGAACGACTTTTCTGATCGCCGACATTGCTTTTGAACATTGTTTCAAATCTGGGAGCATAGGTTTTCCCCTTGTTGTTGGAGGGAGATTTAATCTAGCTATTGCCATCCAGGCATCTGAATGAGAATCGTCTAGGCCTACTACTGAGTATGCTTTTGATAATGCATCTTCCCTATCGCCTTTTTCCTCAGAGTCTAGTACATCTAGCCATATCATCTCAGAACTCTTGGTCACATCATTACGAAGCGTCACTATGAGAAGAATGCTCGGGTCAAAATGCTAAATTATCGCCTTCTACGATCATTATTTCCACTGCTATTATTCCTACCGGAATTATAATTTCTACCGCCGCTATTCCTGTTAGAGTTATGATTTCTACCAGAATTATTATTTCTACCGGAATTATTATTTCTACCTCCACTATTTGACCAAGATGACCTAGGGTTAGAATTCCTTGACCTACTATCTGTATCTCGAGGCCCTTTACCTTGTCGTGGTTTTCTAGTATCGCAACTTGCACGATTGCATATTTCTTTACTGGCATAATTGTGATTATTACATTTTGGACAAAACCAGTCGCCTTGCTTTACATCGGAATCAGAAGTCTGATTATTTCCGCCCCTTCGGCCATTATTTCCGCCCCTTCGGCCATTATTTCCGCCCCTTCGGTCATTATTTCCACCCCTTCGGTCATTATTTCCACTCCTTCGGTCATTTCCTCCTTGACCATCATATGGCTTCTTTGCGTCACAAGAAGATCGATTGCATATTTTCTTACTTGCATAGTTATGATTTTTACATTTAGGGCACATCCAATCTCCGGGCTTTAGGTTATCTTGTCTCGAATCGTTATAATTGCCATCCCTATTATTCCTATTCCTATCTCCATCATATCTTGACTTGGGAGTTCTATCCCTGGGGGCGATTTCTATAGGTGAGCTTATCGTACTAATTGCATTAATATTTCTTGATAAGGGGTAGATATGAATCATTGGATCTTCTACTGAGCCTAATACAGTTTGTACTCTACCAATATTTTTGCCTCCAGATATCCTAATATTGGCCCCTAAACGAGGAGGTTTGCCTTCAAATGATGCCAATAAGCCACCTTCATGAGATACTTTGGAGACTACCCCGGAGAAACTCATGCCCTATTCGCGGCGGCCAATGTACATGAGAGCACCGGCGAAAGAAAGCATTAACAACATAATTCCTGAAGATGGAATACTTCGTTCTGATTCTTTTGGATCTAGAATAATTTCTACTTCTTGTTCCCATAGATGAGTATTATTCACAAAAAATACAGCATCGGAACATTTACTTGAAATATCGCAACCTTGAATTTTTACTTCATGCTCTCCCTCGGGCCATAATTCAAAGTTTAATTCAGGAGTTTGCCAACTATTTCCCGTTAAAATTAATGCCCCTGTTACTTCATTATTGACAAATAATGTAAATGTTACGTCTTCTCCATCAGGATCACTAAATTGACCATTGGCCGACCACTTATTGTCTATCCAATATGATTCACCAATAGAAATCTGAGGATGTGCGCTTTCTTTTACTATCCCTAAGTCATAAATATTTTCCATTGGATAAATATTTTCACCTTCAACAATTATTTTTACATACACTGGCCCTGGTATCATACTTGTTGAGATTAAACTAATTTCAGTTAATGAATCCACAACTACTGTTGAGAAGGCGTCTTGACCTCCTTGCGTTAGCATTACTGAAACAGATAATGGAGGCCATTCTTTAGATGCTTCAAGAGAAATAATATGTGGATTTTGTAGAATTTTATTAGATGTTATAATTATTAAAGGATTTCCTAAATACCAAGTCCTATTTCCAGTAGATTGTCCCATAGAGTCGATTGCTTCACAAGATATGACGGTGAGGTTGTCTAAATTTGCCCAATAAGAACGATCTGATTTTTGAAATACTGAAGATGAGTTTGGCCCCCTACAAATAATATCTAAATTAGAAGCCCCCTGTTCATCCTCAAACCAAGAAGATAAGTCGCTCCAACTTGCCCACATTATTTCTCCAGTAAATTGGCTTGGAATCCATGAGGCATTTTTGGGCGCATTTTCAGTCCATAAGGGAGAGTTATCAACTGGGATTAGAGAAGTAGTAAAGTCGGCAAAAATATCTTCACCATCAGGCCAATTATTAGACTGTGAATCTAAAAAAATAGAATAATTTGTGGATCCTTGAATGTTTTTAATTACTGTAAAATTAGTTGATGAATCTCCTACGCAGCTACCTCTTAATGGCGATTGATGACCTTCATCTACAGATTGAGATTGCCCAATGTATCTGCCCTCACATTCTTCCCACATATCTAGCCTCAAGTCATCATTACTGGGGAAATTAAAGTTTAAATCTGCATTACTCATGTTTGAAGCATTTAAAACAAGAGTAAATGAATTTAATTCGGAAAGGCCAGGTAATAACATTGTTGCATTGAGATAAAGTAAAAATTGACATTCATCCTTCAGAAGAGAATTATCAATATTGGTATCGCAATCTCTGTCCTCAGAAGGATTTACGGGGACTTCATAACACTGATCGCCGGGTTGCCAAGACTCGCATGCCCTTCCTTCTGAATGTCTGAGAGGTATGCCATTAATTTCATCAACATTTATACTTCCACTTTCCCAAGTAGTATTTTTCCAATCAACACCAACTCCTCCCCTATGAGGGGGACCTTCGCGTATCCCAATTCTTGTTAGTGTGTGTTCGATACAATCTGAAGCTATTCCAAGAACTGCGTCTCGTTCATCAGTAGAAAGCCAACCATCGCCACCAGAAGGTAAGATTCCTGCCAAAAAGGAGTCTAAACGTTCTCTAACTGTATCTGCCATAGACCAATTTATCCATGCACTTGCAGAGACTTCGGCTGAATTCAAATCTTCATCAATCTGAAAATTAAAATTTGCATGAGTATACTCAAAAATATCTTCAAATGTTATGCTACTACAACGCTCTTCAATAGTGCCATCACCATCCAACTGGTCCATTCTTTCATTTACTTCCATTAGTGAGTAATTATTACCATTTAAGGGAATAATTGATAATATTATAATAATAAATATCATCACGGGAATTAGTTTTGGAACCGAATTTCTAAGCACCATTAAGAGAACCAAGAAGTATTGAGTGATTATTATATCGCATAATAGTTTTCTAATAAAAATATAATTATCAGAGATTTAGGGCACCCTAAATTTCATATATGAACCTATGTTCCGAAGATTTAGGGCACCCTAAAAGTCTAACAATGAAAGGTGAAAAATGATGAAATATAAGAAAAATAAAACAATTACGATTATGGCTGTATTATTATTTGCTACATCTGCATTTGCAGGATGTACTGGAGATAGTGATCCAGAATTAGATGCTGAAGATGGAGGATACACATACGTATCAAACGTGGATGTTTATAGGTTAATGAGTGAGGATGTCTGTGACATTAAGGAACTAGCTGAAGCACATGATTGGGATGAAATCATAGATATATACATGAATGGAAAAAATGTAGAAAAGAGTGATGGTACAATGAAGGCTTTACAGCAACATGCTGATGCATCAGGAAAGAAACATGGGCTTGAAGCATACTATGGTACGGAATCTCCCTTGGATGATTATCTAATGGCAGCATTAGATGGAACTGGAATGTTCGTTGGAGCTTCAGATAGCGTAAGAGAACAGGCAGTTGAAAAGGCAGTTCAAAATCAAATCATGACTGCATATGCAGTACATGAATTAAATTCTGCAATTGCTAAAGCTGCAGCAGGAAATTTCGGAGTAGATGATGCTCAGCATGCATGGGATGAAGGTTGGGGATTATACCACGGCACCGATGAAACATTGTCATGCTCACCATACGCAACTGGAGATAAAAGAGCAGGGAATTTTGCAACTGCAGATGCAGATGGCACTGCATTGGCAAATGCAGCAATACTCGTAGCAATGAATGAAGGACTTGTTGCACTACAAGCTGAAGACCTTGCTGGAGCAACTGATGCAAGAGATGAGATAGTTAAGAATTTAGTAATCATATACTCTCAGGCAACAATTCGATATGCCCACAAGATGAATACTGATTCAACAGTTGAAGCTGCTCAAACACATCAATCCGAAGGTTATTCATTCTGGAGAGTAATCGAGTCTATAGTTTCTGATAGTAATCCAACACCAGGTAATGATTGCTATAACGGAGTCACAATGGACGTTAGTGAATTACTATCCGATGAATGTTCTGGATACATGTATGTAACAAACTATGACATGGGGGATGGATCGGACATTTGCTATAACATGGAAATGCATGAAGTTTCTTCAGATGATACTGAACTAAAGTGTGATTCTTACATGTTCTTACCAAACTATGGAGCTACAGTATTTACAGGTGCATATAATTCTGTAACTCATGCAATGAATTATAGTTGGAATCAATCAATTACTGAGGGATGGGATTACTATGAAAACACCGATATGGGGGATGGAAATTTATTCACAGGTTGCTATAATATGGTATCTCATGAAACCTCTACCGATGATAATGCAACATGTAATTCTTATGCATGGTTAGTCGATTTTACAATGAATGATGGAGTAGACACTTGCTACAACAGTGTAACTCATTCCAGTTCAACTGTAAGTGAGGCAGTATGTGAATCATATGGATGGTATGTTAATTGGGGAGCTACAATGTTTACAGGATGCTACAATACAGTATCTCATGCTACCGATGCCGATATGACAGAAGCTACTTGTAGAGGATTTTCATACTTTGAAGGATTTGGAACTGCAGGAATCAATGGAATATATGATTTCAGTAATGTTCCTGTAGCTGGTACTGACTATCAGGCAGCAGTTCGTGCACATCTTCAACCAGCTTGGGATATGCTAGGAATAACTACTGAAGACATTGGAATACTCCAATAAGATATTTGTCTAATGCGGCACATGCGGATCATAGAAAATAAATACTTTACGGCAACGGGAGTGCTTAAAACTCAGATTTCTGAAAGCAGAACAGAAATCAACAGACTTCATCAAAGTTTTATGCAATTCAAATTAAGCGCTCCCGTTGACTCAAATAAAAAGGCTCAATTATGATACAAATAATAAAAATATTTTGTGATGTTATAAACTCACAATTAAATCACTAAACATCTTGGGTATTACTAGATAGGGATTAGACTAGTTCCAATTATTGGCATTAAAAGGGTGTTTGTAATATGAAGATAGTTCCGAGAATTACAATTTTTGTAAGTGTTATGATTTTGACAACATTTTTTTCAGGATGTATCGAAAGTACAAATGAAGATAATAATTTAGGAACGCTTGTAATTGCTTATGAGATTAAAGATAACTTAGAAGATATCGATAATAATCCTCAAATATTAGCAGATTATCTATCAGATAAATTAAATTACGATGTTTCTATTTTTAATGTAGCGTCGGAAGGTGCCATGATTGAAGCATTAAGATTCGGAAATGCCGATATTGCAGTAATGGATGCCGGATCCGGATGGATAGGTTGGCAACAACATGGATTAGAAGTTTTAGTTGCTGACTTGAATCAAGATGGAAAGTCACATTATAATTCTCATGCATGGGTGAAAAGAGATAGTGAAATAGGAATGGCGCAAATTGATGGCGATAGATATACCGATCCATATTCATTCTTAGCAAGTAAAAATTCCTGTCACACCGGTTGGCTAAAATCGACAGGAATGTTAATCCCAATGGGATTCTTGATTGGACACGGATATGCAAACATAATAGGAGATCCCAACGATGTTGAAACAATTAGAAATACGATATATGCTTTTTTTGGAGAAAATTCATCAATTCCTGATGTAGGTAGCCCGTATTACGGAGATGGAGGTGCATTGAGATGCCTATCTGAAGGCAAAGGTGAAGTTGCATTTACTAATGAAAATACTGTAGAAGCATATTGTGGAGTAGATGATGGCATTGAAAGGAATAATAATTGGTGTGGAAATATCGAAGACTACGTTGCATTGCCTACCTTTGGAAAGTCACCCAGCAATCCACTGATGTACAATCCATCTAAAATAAATAATATTTTATTAGAACAATTAGAAGAAATATTAATAGAAATGGACAATGAAGTTGAAGGAATAAGTATATTAAAAAATATATTTAATTCCTTAGGATTTATATCCACGAATGCTACAGAACATTTATCAGAATTCTCATCATTAATGTCCAATATTCCGGGAATCTCAGCATATTATGATGATAAATATGAAATAAATAACTCAATATCTCCTTCTTTAGATAAGGTTAGAATAGGGTTTGAAATCAATAATATAAGTAATGATAGTAATCCTGAACTATTAGGAAAATATTTAGAAAATACTCTTGGAATTGAAGTAGAGATACATATATTTAATTCAGAAATAGAAATTCTTGACGCATTGGATACAAATAATATTGATATCGGATTAGTCAACGAAAATGCGGCATGGTATGGTTGGAAGGAATATAGCCTAGCAGTCATGGCGGCGATAAAAGATGAAGATGGTAAGTCTAAACATGAATCAAAAGCATGGATTAGATCTGGTAGCGATATATCAATTGCCCATCTAGATGAAGATGAGGAAACTGATCCTTTTGAATTGTTAAATGGTAAAATATCATGCCATACCAGTTTACTAGATTCTGCAGGGACTTTCATACCATTGGGTAATTTAATTAAAAACGGATACATAAATTCATTTGAAAATGATATAGAAAATTTTAGTATAATAAATACTATTCAGGCATTTCTAAGTAAAAATTCGTCAATACCTGATGAAGAAGATGATTATTATGGGGAAATTGGGGCATTAAAATGCCTTTCAAAAGGGACAGGAGATGTAGCATTTATCAAGTATGATGCCATAGAAAAATTTTGTAATGGTCCTGAAAGTGCTGAATGGTGTCTTGGTGATGCCCAATATATATCTCTTCCAACTTTAGGAGAAATTCCTACCAAATCTATAATTTATAATCCAAATTATTTAGATATTCAAACTAGAACTGCTATTTTGAATTCATTAATGACACTTAATTATGAGATGTATGTTGAAAATTATTCAGTCATGGGAAATACATATACTGGATGTTATGATATTTCCGTTCATGTGATAGATGAAGAATCGCCAAAGAATAATTGCGGATCAGAAATTTTACATAATGTCTTAGATTCATCTGGAATAATTACAATTAATTCCCAGGATCACTTAGGTGAATATTCTGAGATTATTACTAATATACCTAAAATTATAGAATATCACCAGCAACTATTAGAAATATAATGAGCTAATCAGATTTTTAATAATGAATATAGTTTCCCGGCAATACCAAATAAGAGTTTAGGACCCCCTAAACTTTAGACAAAGTATTGGGAAGTGGTTTGAATATCGGCAAATAGAGTTGAAGAAATTCCTTTAGTTCGTCTAAATGATGTTTTAATTGGATATAATTCCAAAAACCTACTATGTAAAATTCCAAACTTAGAAATTTGGCCCGGAGAAGTTGTTGCAATAACTGGGCCATCAGGAGTTGGGAAAACTACTTTGCTCAGAACTATAGCAGGAATTGTCTCACCATTAGAGGGTAATGTGGAAGTATGCGGTGATTTATTACCTCAAAAACCTAAAAGAGGAAGATTAGGTTACGTCCCTCAGAGACTTGGATTAGTGAGGCATGCTAGTATAATGCATAATGTCATGTTGGGAGCCAATGCTGGAAGTTCAACAATTTTTCATTCTTCAGAAGTAAAGAAGAAAGCACACCTGGCCATTGAAAGAATGGGATTAACCGATAAAATATTAGAGCCAGTTAGAAAATTATCAGGAGGGCAACAAAGAAGAGTAGCAACTGCAAGGACTTTGGCACAGGAGCCAAAATTAATACTAGCAGATGAGTTTTTGAGTGAACTAGATGAAGAAACCATGGAGATGGTCCTAAAAGAAGTATTAGAGTATGTTCGTAAAAGCGGTGCTGCTTTGATTGTAGTTGAACATGACATAGCAAGAGCTAGATCAATGGCAGATAGATTATTAGTTATTGATGACGGAAGAATTAATCCATTTATCAGAGAAGTCACTGCAATGGAGATCAAAGTATGATTACCATTAAGAATAAGATATTATTCTTGTTCTTTGGCACCATATTTTTCACATTCTGGTTATTGGACGGAATGGTAAATCATTGGGGAAGGTTGTCAGGTAGCTTAGGGAACTTAATTACATTCTTCAATGAATCATTATGGCCTCCAGACTGGAGTGTCATTAAACCTCAAGCATATCCGGTTTGTACTGCATATCCATTATTTGATTTTACGTGTTCAACAGCATGGATTGGCATGATTGAAACGATAAAAATTGCATTTGTCGCCACAATATTGGGATCAATAATATCATTGCCATTATCTATGGTTGCAGCACGTAACCTTAACTCAAAGGGCGCCTCATATTTTATTAGATTCATATTGGCAGGTGCTAGAAGTTTACCAAGCATAATATGGGCAATATTTTTTGTTATTTTAGTCGGATTTGGACCTTTTGCAGGAGTATTGGCTATGACAATATACACTGTTGGATACTTGGGTAAATTACAATATGAAGCAATAGAGGGGATGAATAACATTCCTTTGGAGACTGCAAGGTCAATGGGACTATCAAAATTTGAAATTGCAATAGGAGTTGTAATTCCTGAAATGGCCAATAGTTTGATATCGCAAACAATTTTTATGTTTGAATATAATGTCAGGCATGGCACAGTAATAGGAATAGTTGGAGCAGGAGGTATTGGATATTACATCAATCTATATTTAAAATTTCTACAATACGATAAAGTAATTTCTTATCTAATAATTATTTTCATTGTAGTGCTAGTAATAGACTTTATTTCAATATCAGCAAGATCATTATTTAATGAGGAGGGAGATTTATCAAAACCGTCATGGTGGGGAGTTTTTGGATCACCAAATAGTAAGAAATAAATAAAAAATATTCAAATATCATCAGCTATAATTCTTATTGAGCCGCCCTTATATGAAATTTGGATATTATCTTTAACCTTGTAAGTTAATGCTGCCAATGCCTCATAAACTTCTTTTTCATCCACTTTGAATGCTTCTGCTGCGCGTTTAGTTGACCATGGTACTTCAGTAAAATCTGAAGATGCAATCCATTTCAACATCCTAGCTTCAAAATCAGTTAAATCCATAGAAGACATAATTTTAGCTCCTGTATGATTCTACCATTTTTCTTACGGCATCTTCCACTTCTATTTCTCCTTCAAGTAATGCCCATAATGAAGATAAAAAGGGAGTATGGAGTTGTAATTTTAATGCTTGATCTAAAAACGATTTAGTAGCCCTTACGCCTTCTGCAACCATGAACATATCATTTAAGGCCTCATCAAGGCTCATCCCAGAACCAAGTTTTTCACCTAATGTTCTGTTACGGCTTCTTGGACTTGTGGCTGTAACATATAAGTCACCAATTCCAGCAGGACCAAAAGCAGTATTTTCCTTTGCACCCATCCTTCCAAGTAGTAATATTCCTTCGCTGTATCCAGCAAGAACTAACGCGGCTTTGAGATTATCTCCGCCTATTGAGTCTCTTAAACCATCAACTAGTCCGCAGGCTAATGCGACAGTATTCTTGTACGCCCCCCATAATTCAGCCCCTATTGGATCTACAGCGGGCGTCAATATCAACGAGCTAGTTGAGAGTCTTTCTGCCACTCTTTCTGCAACAGATCTATCATGACAGGCCACTAATGCATTTGTCAAAACTCCTCTTGCTACTTCCGGAGCAATAGTAGGGCCTGTCATAACTACTACAGGATTATTTTTTCCAGCCGCATTTAATTTTTCCTCCAATACTTCAGATATTAGTCCATGTTTTTCTTTTTCAGGAGCAAGTCCCTTTGCCAAGTCGACTATTACATGAGATGGGCGTAGATATTGAATCATATCGTCAAAGACAGATATAATTACTGAACTAGGTAAAGCCATTATGATTAATTCGCAAGTTTCTAAAATATCCGAAAGTTCCATTGTTACTTGTAAGCCTGATAAATCATGACCTGGTAGGTACTTAGTGTTCAGACTATCTTCCATTAAAGACTGGTATACTTCATGTTCAACCGTCCATCCAGATACATTATGCCCATCATCTATCCATATCTTAGCAAGAGCAGTGCCCCAATTACCTAAACCTACTATACCAATTCGAGCCATATCAGTAAAACCACGACATTCCGTTCCTGTTATCATACTATTGGGATTAGTAACATCATACGTTGCATTCTTGACCATAAAGCGCTCGCATCATAATAAGCAGGGGTACCCGAGTGGTCAAAGGGGCTGGGTTTAGGTCCCAGTGCGTAGTGCTTCGCAGGTTCAAATCCTGTCCCCTGCACCACTAAAGTCATTCCAAATGTATTCTCTTTGATCGGAATTTAGCAATTTTAGTTTTTTGCCAATTGACCAATCTAAATAACATGAATACTAAGAAAATCGATGTTAATGTAATTAATAAATATACATCCTGATCAAATGGTCTAGTTGGATCATATGGATGAGAATCTTGAGCATCTGGAATATTGTCCCCATCATCATCGATATCCAATAGGTTAATTTCTCCATCATTATCTAAATCCAAGAAGTCAATTGATAAAAATTCAGGAATTTCTGGCTCTTCTTCCTCCACGATATTCAGATTGGGATCAGGTATACATCCAATTATATTTCCAATTGCAAGTAAATGGATAATGTCGACATACGAAGAGTTTAATCCTGGTTCAAAAATACATCCATCGGAATTATCTCCTACAGAATCTCCATCAGAATCCATCCATTCCAATGGATCATTGTCGAAAAGGTCAAAGTTGTCGCCTTTATTATCTCCATCTAAATCGCTCCATTCATTTGGATCTAATTCAAAAGAATCATTAGAATCCTCATAGCCATCATTGTCATCATCTTTATCTAAATTATTACCTAGCGTATCTCCATCTGTATCTATGTATTCGGAAGGATCAAGTGGGAACTCATCCCCTAACAAATTACAGTATTCTAAAGTAATTATATAAACTGGATGCCTATTAGATAAATTGACAAAGTCTGATGGATAAATTAGTGGATATGAGGGTGGGAGATAGTTTAAAACAGAAGGATGTATTAAAGGAACTTCTTCACCTAATGATGTTAAAATGCTAAGACTTCCAATGTTGTGATTACCGCCATAATTATTATTTGATGAATCGACAAAAGATGTCCCAGTATTAGTATCACATACGCCATCACCATCATCATCTGCATCGAAATTATCGCCTAATTGATCACCGTCATAATCAGACCATTCAAATTTATTAGAAGAAAATGTATCAAAATTATCTGTTCGCCCATCATTATCATCATCAAGATCAGTATTATCTCCAATACCATCTGAATCGGTGTCACTCCACTCAGTTCTATCTAAGGGAAAAGCATCCATAATTATTACTTGATAGACTATATTGCCATTTGAATCTAAAGTTTGTAAAGTATAAGTATCATTTACTCCGTCATTATCATCATCTGGATCTATATTATCTGGAATTTGGTCGCTATCGGTGTCTGCAGAAATATTCGGATCTAATGGATCAAAATCAATTGCATCTGGTACTCCATCATTATCATCATCTAAATCATTGATATCTACAATCGAATCTCCATCTGTATCCAATATACAGTCATTAAGAGAATTCGAAGCTGTTCGAATCGTAGATTTTAATTCTGGACATGCAATTTGATCAATTGCCATCACAGTTTCAACATAATAACCAAGTGAAGCCTCTACACAATTTGCTAAACCTCGGATATTAGAATAATGTCCTATCTTACAAGGTGATTGATCTAATGAAGAAGAATTTGGAGCATCATGACCCTTGGCTGCGAGCGAACAAGATGTTTGACCAGAAGAGGGCTGATAAGTTCCTGGAACACAAGCAGTTTGGAAACCTGAACCATGATTGAGATCTATATTTTCAGGGGCATTTTTATCCATAATATTCCCATTACCTAATTGCCCATTAGAGTTATATCCCCAGCAATACAAAGTTGCATCATCCAATATTGCACAAGAATGTCGTTGCCCTACTGAAATTGATAATGCTGAACGACCAATGGGAATATCAACTTCATCCGCAATTATCCTATCATTATTAGTTCCATCTCCAAGTTGACCTTTTGCATTATCTCCCCAGCAAATTACCTTACCATTATCTAAAACTGAACAAGTATGATGAAATCCTGACTCTATAATAGATGGTATTTGATTTTCAGAGAGAGGGACTGGATTTGGAAGATTGAAATTATCATAATTTCCATTACCTAGTTGGCCTCCTGAATTAAAGCCCCAGCAATATAATGAATTATTAATCATAATTGAACAAGTGTGAAATGCTCCACTACTTATTGATCTAGATTGATATTGATTTCCTAATGACTTAGGAGTTAATTGCCTATCATTACTGCCATCTCCAAGTTGACCATGCCAATTATCCCCCCAGCATTCAATAGAAGAATTGATTAATATTGCACATGTATGATATGATCCAGCAGATAATGAAATAACATCAGAACCATCGAATAAAATTTTAGTTGGAATATTTCTATCTGAAGTAGAGCCATCTCCTACCTGCCCATTGGCATTTCCTCCCCAACATTTTACAGAATTATCATCAAGAATTGAACATGTGTGCGTTTGCCCTAAAGTGATGCTTGATGCAGATCTACCATTGCCAAGGTTTACCAATGTAGGAACCGTTCTTTCAACTGTCGTACCATCTCCCAATTGGCCCTGAGAATTGTCTCCCCAGCACCTAAGAGATCCATCATCAAAAATTGCACATGAGTGTGCTAAGCCTGTAGATACAGATATTGCAATACGACCTAATGGAGTATTTACTACCGTTGGAGCCAATTTATCATCTCTTGAACCATCCCCTAATTGCCCATTACCATTACTCCCCCAGCAACGTATCGCCCCATCGTCCAAAATTGCACATGAATGTGACGTACCTGCATTTACATCTGTCAAGATAGGAACATTGAAACCTGGGTCCGAACCGATGCAATCAGTTGGTGAATTTGAGCCAGATAATGGATTATATGTCCCTCCTGGACATGCAATTTGTGCACTTGAACCTATGGAACTAACATAATAACCAGCATTGGCATCATCACATTTATCCATCCCAGATAATTTTTGAAATGTACCTATTGAGCAAGGAGATTGAGAAGTTGCACCATTTGTATCAACATAATTTCCTGGACTTGCAGGTATCTTAATCAGACTGCCAATAGTATTGACATAGAAGCCAACAGTAGCTTCTTGACAATAATAGCGACCATATTCCCCTATTCCACAAGTGGCTGCAATCGCAGGATTGTTGTCATCGGAATCTGAGCCTGAAGGATAGCCATCTCCATCTGCATCAGATGACACATGTGTGTCAAAAATATTTAGAATCGAATCATCATCTAAATCTCTTTCGGCAGCATTTATGTATGACCACCTAGGCAAAATGACATCTGTTGGGGATAATCCGATATCAAGAGATTGAATATCTCCTAACCCCCAACATCGTAACATATCATTACTTGTGGAAGAACAGGTGTAATGGCCTCCTGAAGAAACGCTTATTGGAAATTTACCACCAGTGAATGAGATAGCCAAAGGAGTATTTTGACTACTATCAGTACCATCTCCTAATTGTGAAAATGTGTTATCTCCCCAGCATTTCAAAATATTTGTTGTATCCAAAACACAAGAATGGGAATTACCAAGAGAAACTGAAGAAACTCCTGAAACTATATTTGAAATTGGAGAGTTTGAGTTTACATTCGTACCATCTCCCAATTGACCCTGAGAATTATCTCCCCAGCAACTCAGAGTAGTGTCACTAAGAATCGTGCAAGTATGCATATCGCCAGTTGAAACGGCTACTGGAGTAGTAGATAATGCAACCATAGTTGGAGTATACCTATCAGAAGTTGAAGAGTCTCCTAACTGGCCATGAGAGTTATCACCCCAACACTTTAGATCAGGAGTATTTGTAATAGCACAAGTATGACTTCCCCCCGTTGAAATGGCCAATACTAAATCAGAACCTAAATCCACATACGATGGAGTATAGATAGAATTTACGGTACCATCGCCTAACTGCCCATCAGAATTATCTCCCCAACATTTTAAATTAGCAGTTGCAAGTACAACACAAGTGTGATATGAACCTGCAGAGATAGTGATAGGAACATCAGAACCTAAATCAATATCCAAAGGAATTGATGAGTCCACTACTGAACCATCACCCAACTGGCCTTGGGAATTACTTCCCCAACATTTTAGACTAGCATCATCCAGTATTGCACAAGTATGGGAATTTCCAGAGGAAATTGAAACAGCAGTACGGCCGATACCGAAATTCACAGGAGTCATAGTTTGTCTATCTGCAGTAGTTCCATCTCCCAATTGGCCTTCAGAATTATCCCCCCAACAATTTACGGATGAGTCGTCTAATATTGCACAAAAGTGACCATTTCCAATTGAAAGTGTTGTTTCGGTAAATATGGAACCTTCTTGGAAACCAGGATTATTAAGGCTACCTGAAACTGGTTGACTCATGTCGGTTAACATATAATTATCACTTACCACTATTGCAAATTTTTGAGGACCTTCTGGAACATTTGTCCCGGTTACTATTATTTCCCAATCTCCAGCATCCGGACTATCTACTGATAGTCCTAGTAAATTATTGATATTTCCAGTTTTTTGCCCATATATATTTCCAGAAGGATCTTTGAGTGTAATATCAAGATCATTGACTAGGCATTGTGTAGAACAGGAAGATACCATGATATTATGTGAGTCAGTCCATGAAAGAATAACATCAAAAGAAGGAGTTCCGATTGGAATTGAGAGCCTGATTGACTTACTTTCGGAAGTTGTAATTTCCAATTGATCTAAAAAGGAGCTAGATATTGCATCTTGAACATTTATTCTTCCCCACCCTTCATGATTGTTTGGAGTTGTTTGAGCAGCGCCATTGGAGCCTCCATACTGGCCTTCCATATCTATACTAGTGGCACTAAAAATACCTTTGATAAGGGCTGAGCTAGGAGTTAAATAACCAGCATTATTCAAGTTTTCAATTAGCAGGGCAGCAGCACCCGCAGCCAAGGGAGTAGCCATTGAAGTACCCGATTTATATGTGTAATCAGAATATTCTTCAGGGATGCCGTCTCCATTCATATCAATAAATACTGAACTACCCTCAGAATCTTCACTAGATAAAACAGAAACTACACGAGTTCCTGGGGCCACTAAATCAGGCTTTATTCGACCATCTTGAGTTGGGCCTCTGTTGGAATTACACCAAACTCCATCAATATTATTGGATTCGGAATCTGAAGCAATAGGTTCAGCAGGAAATTTGTTTCCGGGATATAGATCGCAAGTAATACTCAATGAAGGGCGATTATTTTCTGTTGCACCAATAGAAAAACCATTTTTTGTTACTGCTTGAGGTTGTATCCAAGAAGTATCTATTTCTCCATCTGCATTAGAATCTTTACCTTCATTCCCTAAAGCAAATAATATTACAAGATCTTCGTAAGTATATGCTGCTTGATCAATTTGTTTAGAATACGAATTATAATAGTTAGGGCTTGAACTTTGAGGGTCTGTACCCCAAGAATTTGTTTGCACCCTAACGCCTGCTTCATAGGCCGGGGTCGCTATTCCTGATACAAAATTTGATGGGACATAGAGGCCGCTATTTGCACAATCTAATTCATCCATTGCATAAAACCATAATTGAGATTCATATGCCATACCTTTGAAAAATCCTCCAGAATTTGAGCCATCGCCTACTGCAGAGCCAGTAACATGAGTACCGTGACCATCGACGTCTGCAGGATCGTTGTCGTCGCAACTTGCAGGCCCGTTAGAGCCAGTTATGATAGTCTTTATTCTGCCCTGGAAATCAGAGTTGATTGAGGGATTATTTCCCATACATGATGAAATTGAAG
>Ga0115555_1000192_pt1 | contig 39724 bp, 33 predicted proteins | sample COGITO_mtgs_1104_2_FD_87285 | JGI IMG/M metagenome (GOLD analysis project Ga0115555, IMG submission 87285) | Pelagic marine microbial communities from North Sea - COGITO_mtgs_110407 | ecosystem: Environmental > Aquatic > Marine > Epipelagic | place: Germany:Helgoland, sampling site Kabeltonne... | reverse complement strand
CACGCACACGCACGCACACACACACACACACACACACACACACACACACACACACACACACACACACACACACACACACACGTGGTAAAATTTCTCAAAATTCCATCAGATCTTTCGTGTCCCACCACTCAGAAAGAAGCTTGCCCGCTGCCCCTGCGCTAATGCCGTCGGCTGAGCATCCTGAAAGTGTCGTGAGCAATACGATTCTGTCAGCTTTTTCCTCCGACTCGGAATTCGATATCCTGGAACCGATCACCTCGAGAAGCCCGGAACACCCGCTCCGCTACAAGTCGCACTCTTGCTCTGCGTTCGACTATTATGGCCTGGTCTCCAGCAATAGCCTGAACTCGGCACACCTACAATCGTCGCCTCCGAAGAACATCATTCTACCACGGCTCAACTTCTGCGACTCCCCTAGTGATAAGGCTGATTTTGGGCTCCGTGGTGTCGCCTACGGAAATGGCAATGAAGACGTAGGTGGTTCGATTGGCGAGGAAGCTTATATGGAGTGTCTTTCAAAAGGCATAGGAGAGCTGCGAAGCGGGGCAGAAAACCCAACGCTGTCGCGTGGTGGTGACAGTATCAGCCCTGATGGTGGCAGTATCAGCCCTCTCGACGGCAGCGGCAGCGGCAGCGGCTGCAGCAGCGGCAGCGGCAGCAATGGCAAGAACAAAGTTGACACTTTCGCACTCGCCAACAGAACCATTGCTTCCACACCTCTCTGTTCTTCTGCTTCTTTCACTCCTCCCCCACACTCTCCGCCGCACAAGTCGAATAAAAAGCAGAAAAGTGCATCGTTGCAACGTGACGGCAACGGCAACCGTGAGACTACAAAGAACCCACTTTCACCGAATGGGTTAAAATTTAGCATGTCTCCGCCACAAGCACCAGATTCATAGAGACACAACACACCACACAACACAACAAACAGTGAGTGCTCAACACGCACCACACAACACACAACACACAACACACAACACACAACACACAACACAGAACACACAACACACAACACACAACACACAACACACAACTCACAACACACAACACTCAACACAATTTTTATTCAGACCCAAAAGCCACACGCAGACTCCAAACACCCCCACTGACACACAAACACGGCCCATCATCCTTCGAGCGGTCCATACCGCAACACACAATACACAAACAATTGTATTAAATATTCTCACATTTTTAACGATTTTGGAAACACGAAACGACCATGAAGGAAAGGGAGACACAATGACACAAGTAACAAAGTAGAGTCAGATGCGCTTTACAGACATGGAACGTCTTTAGCCTTAACGATGTACTCTCAATCTCGTACTCTCCAATCTCGCACTCTCCAATCTCGTACTTTCAATCCCGTACTCTCAATCTCAACCTCGCTCTGCTCTGCTCTCCGTCAAGGAAACGAAACCACTTTCAGGTTCACTTTCACGCAGCCCCCGCAAAGCGAGCACCATACGAGTTGATCTGACTTATCTTAGTCGGCAAGAGTTCGATCATCTGTTTGGCGATGTCACACTCCGCATCGAAAATTCCCTTATTCTTTTCTGTTTTCTTCATGCTTCTTACGAAATCGACTACGAACTCGAATCTTTTAAGCGCACTTTTTACTCCCTCCACGCACTTAAGCCTGCTCCCCTCCATCAACTCTCCTCCGACTATCTGCGTCTTACTCAAACACCTAGCGATGTTGAAGTGAGCCCTCAGGAACCCTGCCAGCTCGTCGTCATCGACCTGCACGTTGACCATCAATAAGTCGAGGTCACTGTCATCAAAGAATCCCTCCTGGATTCCGTCTTTCTTTTCGCCAGGGAGATTCCGTTTCAAAAACGGGGAGGGAATGTTCTCATTCGGTATGTATAGCTTAACGAAGTGAGAGAAGTATTTTCGGGCCTGGCGGTTCAGTTCATTGCACTGCAAATAGCAAATGGCAAATGGCATCGAAAATAGCGATGGCAAGGTAGTGGGTAAGGAGAGATGGAGAGGGACGGACAAGGGAAGGGTGAGAATGAGTAATGTTCGGGGCTACCAATTCGTCCATAACTCAAACGCAAACGCAAACGCAAACGCAAACGCAAACGCAAACGCAAACGCAAACGCACAAACGCAAACGCAAACGCAAACGCAAACGCAAAGAGTAGCCTATTCCATTTGCACGCACCTTTTCGCTCTCTGCCTTCTTCGCAACGTAACCGGTAGGGCTTGCCGCAATTTTCTTCTCGATCCTTAGCAGCTTCAGCTCCAGCAAATCTAAGTAGGCGGAACCGATCTCATAAGACAACGTCTTGTGAAGGCCCAAAAAAGCCTGCTCGTTCAAATCGAGCAGCAACGGCTCCAGTGCACTTGCCCTCCGGAGTATCATAGCGCCCTTCCTCTTGTCGTCAGACTCGATACGAGAAATGAATTTGTAGGCCTTGGAGCGATTGATGCAAATGTCTGCGTAGTCGCTGACGAAGCCATCCAAGACAAAGTATTTTGACGCAGTGGTCAGACAGCTGACGATTTCCTTAAATGCTTCTTTGCCCCACTCGAAAATTAAGTCGTCGCTCCCCTTCATCACGAAGGAGTCTATTTCGTCCACATTCATTACTGTTGTGTTTGTTTCCGTGAGCGGGATGACGCTGTTGAAGTCTACTCTAAGTTCGTTATCGGTAGTCGTTGTGTCGTCGTCGTACTTGGTGACTGCGTTCAAGATTGTGGTGAGATTTCGTGTTTTTAAGATACAAATAAATTAAGATCTCCCAGTCCCCACTTTTTCCGCACTGCACAAAGGAATGGACGACGCCTAAAAGCAACAAATCTGAACGATTTTTTTTCGGAAAGGGCTGCGCTTAAACTCACCGACATTCTCCTTCTTGTAAAGGAAAACTTCGCTAACTATTGAAAGAATTTCTAAAAGCAATCCGGCCATCTTTCGTTCCACATCCGCCGAATTTGAGCTACGCATCTCCTCGACTTCTGAGTTGTTGACTTCGTCACCATCTCCGTCAATATTTTTGTACCTCTCAATGACGTATTTGCAGGCTTCAAGCAGGTGGTAACCCTGCTTGATATTGCCCTGTACCTTAACGAAGTAGTCGCTGAGCCCCGTGACATTGCGCACCCAGTCATTCAAGTCAAGCACCTTACTATTGATTACCTCAGGTTCAGCTGAAGCTGAAATAGCATGCTGGGAACCGAGGGTGTTAGCGACGTAGAAGGACGATGAGTATCAGATAACAGTGATCAATTAACGAGAACGAATGGCACGTACCTTGAGCTGCAACAATGTGGTGATTCCGCTGTATTCGGCGCTCAGTTCGACATTTTCCATGAACCCACAGCATTGAGCAATGAAAAACAGTGTTAAGACGTGTTGTGCGTCGCAGTTCTCCCTCCCCTCGCCCTCTTCGTCTTCAACACCGTCACAGTACAATATTTTCGCTGTTAACAAGTAGCACATTGCAATTTTCGGCTCCTCCCGGTTGCAGTGCGTCGCACCAGCGAGATTCAGCAAATCAAGAACCTCGTGCAGACAGCCGCCGGGGGCCCTCTCCTTCGCAAAATACGAGGCAAATTTTTCACGCAAAAATCCATTGTCATGATGGATTCGGGAAAAAAAATCGTTGCCAACGTTGATGTCTTCCTCGTAGCTCCGCATGTCCTTGACATAATCGTCGCCAGACCCTTCAGCAGTGATTCTCCTGTCAAAAACCCCAGAAAGTGCATACGTAAAATGATCTTTCGGGCCCTCTTCCACCTGTTGTCCAATCTTTCCTAGGCGGTATTCCAAGCGCCACAGATGCTGCTTTGCAACCTCGACGTCTTCCTTATTCTCACCACCTTCCACAACGCTCAAAACCTTCTTGGTTTCAATGTTTTTCCGCATCATTTCTAAACTCTCTCTGACTTCGTACAATTTCTCGAATGGTTTCTTCTCGTCGGCAGGTTCTTTAGAACGTCGATCCAGCACGGCAAGAGATGAGGAAAACTGTGATTGGGTGTAAAATCTGCCCTTGCCATCAGATGCCCCATTTATGGCCATTGCGGAGGGAAGCTCTCCATTTCCGACGTGTGTCGCAGTTCCGTCGGATTTCAAGCTTATTCCCGCGGCGCTCAGAGCGTCGGCGACTTTGTCGGGGTCCATTTAAGAGGCTTTTACTCCCGAAAAAAATAAATAAATTTTTTTTTTATTTTTTTTGGAAAAAAACACACGGCCTTCAACACATTAAAGGAGGGTGTTTAAAGCCCGTAATCTTTGTTTGCGTACATATAAAACCTAGCGCGCACTCTTCATCAGCTACTATTTTGGTTATGGGTCTCGAAAAATTCTTCTCTGAATTCTCCGCTCTTTTGTTGGTTATTTGCCGGCAGCTATATGGGGTAGCGATTTTTCTGTTATATGGACATGTGCTAATTGAGTGTACGCATTTCACCTACCGACAACTGTTCGAACCTCCGGAACTCTTTATCCTTCATGGAATCACAATCAAAGTGTTTCTATTTTTGGCGATCTCCACCATAACCCGTTTGGCAAAAATAATCAAAGTGGAGTACCATCACCGAGGCTCCTTTTTGTACATTGCCAACGTTGGATCAAAATTTCTTTGCGACTTGGCAATTGCTGTCTACGTTTTCGTTGAGCATCGTTCTTCTTTGGAATCGCCTCGAAGTTCTCAACAAGTCTACGTCACAAAATCTCTCCTCTTGATCAACTCTCTAGCCGGATTCACGCGTTCCATATATGATCTTATGATGGCCTTCGATGTAATCTCTCTTCCCCCCGTGGTATTCTTCAGTCGGTTTTCGGTGGCGCAATTTGTTGAGGTCGCTGAAGTCTTTGTTCGCTTCTATTGGCTGAATTCAGTCACTGGCTTCCCCCAACCCCACTACAGCGTGACGGCCCTTTTTGTCCTCTTAGCTCTTCTCATGGGCTTTTTCACTTCGTGGCGTTTCCGGCGGGAAAGACTCATCGCGAATGCTTATTGGCAGAAATTATCTACCCGATCGATCGAGGAGTTTGACAGGATGTTCATGGATTTGGAACCTTCTGTCAAGAAAGCTAGGAGGAAGGAGGATTTGAGATTGAAGAAATTAGCCAAGGCATCAAGTAATAAACCGAAGAAGGAGTAGATAATAGTGAGCGTATTTGCTACAAAAGGCCAGTATTTTTCCTTCATCTATTTAATTTTTAAACTTCCCTAACGATTCCGTCAAACTCTCTCCCAGACACTCTCGCTCTCATCACTCAACAGGCTAAAATTCTCGTTTTTTGCCTTTTCGAGCAATTCCTCTCGCTTTTTTTCCTTCACCCAAAGCTCACTGCTGCGATATATACCTCCGTGGGTATCCGTGCTTTCGGGTGTCGCCACTCCTGGGTTAGTCATTTCCTCGCTTTCTGGCAAATCGAAAAAAGCCCGGGCCTCAATTGAGTCCTGGCTTGTGTTTTTCCGGGCTGGAAGGTGTGGCGAAAACATTATACTCGTGGGAGAATCGGCCTCACTGTCATTACTTGACGTTGAATCGTTTTTTAAATGTTTTTTTGGGGTGTCCGAAGATGGTCTCAGGTTTTCTGAGAGGATTTCTTCGCGGTGATGAGATTTACGCTTTTTAAAGCAATCGACTAATCTCTCCAACACTCCACTCCATACAGCGAAAGTCACCACTCCCCCGCAACAGATCAACCAGTCGCCGAGAACGTCTCCGACCCACGCAAACATGCTGAAAATTTGTGAGGGAAAAGGTTCGGAGCGAGGTTAGGGAGCAAGAAAAATTCCCCTCAAAGGCGGTGTAAGAGGATTTCTCTCTCTCTGCAAAGTTTCATTTGAATAGCAAGAGAAAGCAAGGGAAGAGTACAGGCACCCTTAATGTTTTGCAAAAATTACTTACCCCAGGCTATCATACAGTAAAGCTGTGAGAAGAAACAAGCACCATCTTAGCAAGAAAAGATTGACAAAAATCTTCATCCGGAGTAATATGAAGGTCCTCCCCTTTCTTCTCTGGGTTTTGGCCTCGGATTTTCTAGCCTCGTCAATAGTATCATCGAGCAATGATGTTTCGATAGTGGTCTCCGCAGCATCGTTATCATCCCCGTAGTCGTCGCTGGACTTAGGTCGGCAGATAAGCAGAAAACTCAAATAGCATACAAATATCACATACAATACCAATGGCCCGTAGAAGGTCAAGCGGTAGTAATTCAAGTAAGTCCCTTCTTTTTTTTCCTTAATCCAGCAACCAATGTCGCTCAGCGGCTCCATTTGGTTCATGTAAGTGGGATAAAAGCTCAGCGAGAGTCCCAAAGTCCATGTTGCTAAATGCAAAATTTTGAATGCCCCCTTGGCCGCCGCGCCTTTGTTGAGGAATACGCTCTTTTCGGTGTTGTAAACAGCTGAGTGTAGGATTAGGCCAATCACGAAAGCATATGTAGCAGAGGTAAAGGCCGTCAACTGCCCTACAAAACCCTCAATGTTGCAAACCCATGACCCAGCTAGAACATCAAAGTCAAAATAGTTGAAGGCTTGGGCGGATAGGGTTTTCGCCGAGCACATGAAGTCGGAGAAGGCTAGAGCAACGATAATCAGAGTGATAGGGGAGAGAGTTGCTTTCATGGCTGGCATATTCGAGATGTTTTGTTGTTGAGACAGGTCTTCAGGTAACCCCGGCGATGGCGTTAGACGGTCTTCGGAACTGCTGAAGCGGTAGTATTCTGACTCCCTGCATCCCAGGCTACTGTAAAACGTTGAGGGTGACCTGATGTTGCTGTTGTTCATGCTGATGCTGGTGTTGGTGTCTTTTTTGGTCTCATCTCTATCTTCCTCCTCTGGCGGGAGGTTGAGGAAGAGTGGGTAAAGTAATTGGCATATCAGGATCAGAGAAAGAGCGATCGATAACGATGAGATTGAGATAATAACCCAATCAACGTCCATTTTAGCTGGCTGCCTCCTCCCTTCCTCTTTTTGGTTCGGATTTTTGGGCTGTCTCTTCTCTCTTCTCTCTTTCACGTGCTTCTCTCTTCCTCTGAGTAACAACCAGTATTATGAAATCAGAATTAAGCGGCAAAATATTGTTTTCCCCCATCAAGATCGCATATGCTTCCCCTAGATAGTATTGGTGACACGTGCATTCCATTCACTTCCACTTCTCCATCTGAGCACATCTGAAGTTTCTTGTCCTTGATTATCATGTCCTCCTACTCCACCTCTACCCCACGTTCCCTAACAAACATTGAAGAGGGTCAATTGTCTGATATAGTTCTTTCTCCGGTTACTGCAACTGTGCTGAACCCGATGTCTCCCCAAGCAACAGAGTTTGGTTCTGACCCTGTCCCAAACTCACAACCACCGTCACAAAACCTAAAGAAAAACTCAACAACAACTCCAACTCCAGCCCCGACTCAAATTCCTGCAACAGCCCGGGTAGATTCTTCCCCCCGCATTAATCGCGACGACTACCACTGGTCCCCCGTATGGATTGTTTTCCTAATTTTGTACCAAATATTCCTCTGTATCCCTCCTCTCTTCTTCTCGATAACAATGATAAAAACGGCAGGCTATCTATCAATTGTCGGCCTATCGTCGTCGTTTATTATCTCAATGACGGTCATCATGACTGATCCGTTCAGAAGCGAGCGCAAAAGCTCTCATCCCATTTATGAGGTCATTTCCATATCCTTGACAATGTGCCATATAATTTTTGAGTCGGTTGGGGTCATGCGCCGAAAAGGGAGCCCCGTCCCGTATGTCATCTACGTCGCCCTGTTTAGTATAGTTTTCTACAACCTAATGAAGAAGCGGAAAAGGATCACAACGTTAGCCAACAAATCCAAGGCGCATGTGAGGAATCACATTGTGAAGACTCTTCCTCTAACATTCATTGCCAGTTCTCTCAGCATGAGCTACTTGGCCAGCGAGTCGGTTGGCTGCATCGTTTCGATGATATTTCCGGAAGATTTATCTGCACCTGAAATCGACTGCATGGATATCATAAAGTCGAACCACGTCTTATCATTTGTCTTCTGCGGAATTTTCTACGCAAAGGTTTATGTGGCCCCCTTTGCCCAAAAACAAAGAACTTATGAAGAAATAGCTATTATTCGCTTTGACTTCAGCTTCAAGGAACAGATTCAGTTGGGTGTATTCTGCATGGGTTCGTTTGCGGCTCTCCTAGTATTTGCGAGTAGGACAGTGGAAACCGATGACAAATCTGTTGCAGACGCTGATATTGATATTGATGACAACAAAAAAGGGTTTGTGCGCAACCTGTTGGTCAATTTCTGCTATCTCTGCCTGAGTTTCAGTATACTAATGTCTTTTTCTTCCACCACCAAAACTTCTCAGGGTATGTTTCAGCGTGCCAAACTGTTCATGACTTCACCAGACTCCACAACACTCTCCGGATTCTACCGCGCGATCTTGGCGTTATCGTCTCTTTCACTTTTTTTGTACACGGTCCTTTACATTTTCTTCGTTTTGAAACGATCTCTGCAGGAAGGAGAGCTCTCGGAAAAGACCAGCTATGCGACCTTCCTATGCGACAAGTACTATGGATACTCTCGGGCGACGTGGCCGCTGATGATGTACTTCACGGCGTGCTATTTCTTTTCTCGTCCTCTCGGGAAATTCATTCGAACAGAGATAATGATGTACTGTATTGTACCGCTGATGTTTGCCCTGTTGGGCTTCGGAATAGCGATCCACAGGTTTGATTTTATTCTCTCGCTTGAGCATATAACAACCTCCGTATTCCTTTTTCTCTTTGCGAGGATCGCGATCAAGTCTCGAAATCTGCTCAGAAGGTGGGGAGTACTCGATATTGAATCGCACCTTCTGAGCATGTTCTACCAAAGCAGTAAGGTGTTGCCGACGATGGCGTTTCTTTGGGCGGAATCGTCTGGATGCTTGATGAGAGCAGATTGGGGGGGTTCAGGCAGGATTGAAGACGCAGAGACAGAACTCAGCTTGTGCGACGGGAATACCTATAGCAACCTCGCGGCATCGACACATTTGTCGCTAACGTTCATATTTTTGCTGAGCTTTGGGTATGAACTAACAAGATTAAGCTGGCAAGAGCTGAGCCAGCTTAATTTTGACTCTCACCCAATCTTGAAAACAATTGAGGTTTTGTGCGTAATGCTAGCATCTTCGGTGTCTTTCATTTGCTTCGGGCTCCGCGATCAGACCTCTACTTTGCTCGTACCTTATACTAAGTTGATGCCCAACGCGATTGTAGTCTGTTGGGGTATTGCTTTCTGTGTTAGAGGATATATCGTGTCGAAAAAAGAGAGTGTAGAGGAAGAGAGAGCCGAAATGGGTCTCAAAGAGCTTGCGGCGGTGAGAAAATTGTTAACGAAGATCAGAAAAAAGAGAGAGAAACGAGAAAGGGGAGAGGGAGAACAATGTGGTGGACGTAGTGTTAGTGGAGATACTTCGCCGCTTGGGAAAAGAGGGAAAATGAAAAAAAACTTGAGGGTATTGAGCACGAAGGTCGAATTTGCGTTGAAGGCCAAGTCAGAAGTGATAATTGCACCTGTGTACAGAAGTATCGTTATCTTGGGAATGGTCTGTCCTCAGGCACTTTTAGCTCTTTACATGATCGATCTAGAAGAAAAGTACTACTATCTCTACGAAAGTATGAATGTGTTCGTGCTTTTCTTGGCAGTTCTCCTTTTCAATTCCACATTTCAGGATTTCTCTGTAAAGGAGAGTATTCTGTTGGTAGTAACGCCAGTGCTCGGGTATGGTTATACATTTTTGAAGGTACAGGTGGGTGATTTCGACCTTATCACTGCCCTCTGGCACACTGCAAACTTTGTCTGCGTTTGCTTCGTCGTGTTTTTGCTGTACAAGAGCAAGAAAAGTCTGAAGATGCTCTACACACAAGAGGAGAAAAATGACCACGTGGTCAATAATGGATTCGTCAGAGGGATGATCGGGGGTATGCCGGCTATGCTCTATTTAACCAGCGAGAGTGTCGGGTGCATCCTGAGGAACACAGATATGATCGAGGAGTGCGACAGCCTGATAATTGGTGACAAAGCTGTCAACTTGCATATGCTAGCAATTTTCGTTTACGGGGTCAATTTTGTACCCTTGACCGTGGCCACAGTGCAAGAGAGTTTCGAAAGCTGGATCTTGAGGGTTGTCAAGATGGAATTGACTGCCAGTGAAAAGATTAAGGTCTCTCTTTTCGTTGTAATTAGTTTCATTGTTCTGATTTTATTTGGATCAAGAAACAGCGGGCTGCAGATATCTATGACCTTAGTGGCGTATAAAGTTATCCAGATTGGTTGGCTGGCCGTCTTCTCCTATGAGGCATACTTGATGAGGTGGAAGACTATCGAGGATAAGCTGGAGGAGTTAAAGATTGCGAGGAGTTCTCTCAGTGAGGATGATCGGCTTAAGCTTTCCGGGAGGAGCGCAGACAGCAAGTTCCTCTTCGGGAAGAGACTTACCAATTACAAAGTTAGCAAAGATAAGAAGTTCAAAAATAATCCCGGCGTTATCGAGGGCGTGGGTGTTGAACCGGAGTTGGATGAAGAGTGTATTGACTTTAATCCAGGCCTTATGTAATTGAGTGTGAGATGTGCATGCAGAAAGATAGGATATAATACAGCTAAAGACAGCATTTATACCCACACAGAATATCGAGCATAAAAAGAATGGCAGAACGATTTTGTGTAAAACAAGCACGCACAAAAAGTGAAAACCGTGTAAACTTGTGCATCTACATAAACATTTAATTTCTCAGGAGAGAAAGTAACTCATTTGCCTTTTTCTTGCCTAGCTCATGATCCGGTGTTTTGATGAGCTTCTGGCAAGCTGCCCTATGCGAGGCAAGGGGGTAGTTTCGCCAAGGCTCTTCTTTCGTCCACTCTCGGAGCAATTTGATGCAAGCCTCCACGGGCATAGTAGGATCTTCGATAAAGTGGTAAGGGAGGTACTGGTCATCCACCATGTACTCAGGAACTATATCGTGCTTCCTCTCCTCATCTTCCACTCGAAAGGTGAAAAATAAAACTCTTCTAGGTATATCATTCTCATCTTCTGGGACTTGCTTTGGGCCTGCGTGCACAACAGTGTGGTCGGCGATGAAGAGAGTTCCTAGAGGCCAAAGGATCTTCTCCCGAGGGTATTCTTCCGGTTCTGCGGTAGTACTCCCTCGACCTGGACTTTGTCTTCGTTTCCGGGAACTAACCCGTCTAGGCGATTGCTCCTGTTGTTGTTGTTGCTGCTGCTGGTGCTGGTGCTGGTGCTGCTGCTGCTGCTGGTGCTGCTCCTGCTGCTGCTCCTGCTGCTGCTCCTGCTGCTGTTCCTGCTGCTGTTGCTCCTGCTGTTGCTCCTGCTGTTGCTCGTCGTTTTGTTTTTGCTCCTGCTGTAATCTTTTGCCCCCGTAGGGCGCCATCCCTTTCATTAGCTCATCCCGACTTCGTGCCATGTCAGGGGCGAACCTCAGCACATTCGCGTAGCGGCTCGTTGAGTTGGGATCAATCGACAGTCTCTTGAAAGCGTCAGAAGTTGATATGGGTGGCTCCGAAAATACCAAAGTCGGCGCGGCGGGGGTCAGAGTAACTATTGCTTGATACTGACCTTCTACAAGGTCTACGTGAGGGATCTGCTCCTTAGGAGCGCCACAGAGGACCAGCTTATCTTGGCTGATAATTATTTTACCCCGGAGCCCCATCTCTTCCCTCGCAGCTCTCTCGATCTCATTTTCCACATCAGAGGTGAATTTGTCGAAGGTTTTTTTCAACTGCTCACAGTCACCGAACTGGAGCATCTTATTTTTGCTTTTGAAACAACTCAAGAAAGATTTGCCGTTTATGTGCAACTCGGTGCGTCCACCAAGAATCGGGGACAATTTTTCGAGATTTGAAGGATTATTGATAAAGTGGGTGATAACTAAGTTGATGTCTGGGTGGACTGTGATGTTATTGGTGAGTGCTGTGGAGGGGTGTCGTTTTTTGGGGGGAGATTTAGCAGCTGTTTCCTTAGATGTTTCCTCAGATGTTTCCATGGATTTCAAGGGAATGGTGAGTGCAGGAGCGGAATGGTCATCCATGACAGCGGAGTCGGGGTCGGTGCCCGGGAGGCTAGTGATTGCGTCATTGGTGAAGGAGGAGGAGATTTCGACTGGCTCATCAGTGGATTGATGGGCAATGGGGACAGAAGGACCAGCGATTTCCGTGGGATAATCTGGGGTGTCAGGGCTAGGAGAACGGGACCGCTTCGGCATAATCGATCGATCAGTAACCTGCGGTGAGCCTATTGACTATCGTTGGACAACAATGACTAAGGGGGCGCTGGGGAGTGGTTCCAACAGAGTAGAACAGCAACTTTGTCAACGGAGTGATTTTCCAGATATTCTTTCTTGATTCGCCTTCATTGGGCATAAATACGAAAATGTCGTAGAGGAAAGGCCTTCCTAAGTTAAATTATATTGAATCCAGTCCACAAATGGTGATTATATTCATTCTCTGGCAAAAAAAGCAAAAATTCACCAAGAACAAACTACCGACACAACCACCAACAGAACCCTCCCAACGCAAGTTCAAGTTGGTCACGATATCGGTAGGATGAAAAATCCTATCGCGTCCGGTCTCGGTGGTCGAGGAAAAGCGGCGTCTTGGGCGTTTGCCTTCACTGTCGTGGGTGGGTACTCTCTGTATTCTAATATGTCAGGCCGTATCAAGGAGTTCGGCAGTAGTGATCAGGAAGATTGGAATCAAAAAATTCTGGCAGCACAGAAAGGCGGCCAGGCTATAAAGGGGGAGGAGACTGGTGCAAGTAGTCGCAGCAAATAATGATAGATGCAGTGTGTTTTCCCATCTCCAAACCGTATCTTTGGCAGCAAAAAATGATAGATGCAGTGTGTTTTCCCATCTCCAAACCGTATCTTTATTATCTTTCTCTTTATTATCACGGCCATTCATCAAATCAGTCGACCTTCTTCTTCTCAATATTCATGTACTTCCTGCTGTTTCTGACTAGAAGTGCATAGGCAATAAAGTGTTCGATGCAGGTGTAGACAACGAGCCAGAAACAAACAGCAGCAACAGAGTTCTTGAACTTGAGTCGGTCAAGGACTTGCTGTCCGTCGGTGGTACAGGGGTTGCCTTCTATGATGTCCTCGCAGGTGAACTGCACATCGGCAAGTTCATTTACAGCGAGACCCTCGAAAGCAAAACGCATCAAACTCAGATACTGGACCCAAGTCAACCAGCTCGGAAGACTCTCAATGTTGATGTAAAATCCACCAAACAAAATCATGACAACTACCGCAATTGGCCCGAATGCCGTCGCAGCTTCAATGGTGGGGCTGACCACAGCAATGATCAACCCGAGAGCAATGGCAGCGAATCCGATGAGAGCAAGCAGAATGACGAACACGATAAAGTTCAAAACATCTCCCTGTCCTAAGCCCACGATCCAAAAGACAATAGTCCCAAACAAAATAGGCCCAATGAAGTTGAAGGGTACCTCGCCGCAGAACTTGGCCAAATAAAATGCGCTGGCGCTGTAGCTCTTGGCGGCTCGTTCTCGCTCGACCACAACTTTGTCTGCGGTGAAGCTGTTCAAGACGCCAAACATATTGGAGAATGTTTGGTTAATAGTGAAAAAAAATAATACTCCGACCCTGTCTTGGATACTCTTTTGATCATAAGAGGTTTCACTGTATATCGCGCCCAACACGAGACCAAAGAAAATGCTCCCGAAGACCTTTCCCCCGATAGCCATTTTGTTTCTGCTTGTGACAAGGAGGGTTCTCTTGAAGCAAAGGCTAAATTGCTTGAGCCAACTTGATTGGTACCCGAAGTTATCATCTGCGACGACATCAGTGTTGGTCGTCATAAGTGAAGCGCCTTCTTGCGGAGTGTAGGTCGTCTCCTTCTTGGTCTCGGACTCTGTTTGCTCCTCTGTTCCTCCTCCTTCTGCCTCCTCCAAAACTTCTGCCTCGCCGTTTCCTTCCCAGGTCTTGCAAAGCTTCTTGATTCGATCCATACTTTCGACTTCTAGCTCCTTAGTTCTGAAGTCAGGCGAGACCACGTCCAAAAAGTAGTCTGCAGGGTTGAATGTTGTGGGGCACTCGTGCCCCTGCTCAGTGAAGTACTTGATGGACGCTGATGCATCCCCATAAAAGACGCATTTTCCTTCTGACAGCAAAAGTAGCTTGTCAAACATGGCAAAGATGGAAGATCTCGGCTGGTGAATGCTAGCAACAACCGTCCTCCCACTAGTGCCGAGCTGGCGTAAGCAAGACATCACACTCTGAGCCTGGAATGAGTCCAAACCGCTCGTGGGTTCATCTAAAAACAAACAACTCGGGTTCTTGATAAGCTCCACACCAATGTTGGCGCGTTTTCTCTCCCCCCCGCTCACGCCCCTCGTTCGAGCATCTCCGATAATTGTGTCCTTGCACTTGATAAGTCCCAGCTCTTGAATGATGCTCATGACATACTTCTTCTTCTCGTCAAAGCTCATGTGCTTGCTGAGCTGGAACTGAGCGGCGATCATGAGCGTTTCAAAAACAGACAACTCTGCAAACATGGCATCATCTTGCATAACATATGAGGTGAGCCTGTAGAACATCTTGTCGTCCACTTCTTTTTCGTTTACCAGCAGTGAGCCCGTGAGCTTTGCATTCGGGGTGATCGGGCACCTCTTCGCCAGAATATTCAGGAGGGAGGTCTTGCCACTGCCAGTAGGTCCCATAATGGCCACCACAGACCCGCTGACAGCTTGCCCAGAAATGTTTGTGAGGATCTGCTTGTCGGTCACCGTTTTGGTCTTCTTGTCTTTGGACGAGATTGAGTAGCATACGTCTTTGAATGAAAGGTTGATTGGATACTTGTTCGCTGATGCTGATGCTGGTGCTGATGCTGATGGTGTAACTTGCTTCAAAGACTCAGTAATGTCACCTTTGACGAGGTGAGGCTCACTGCCAGTTACTCCGTTAGTGTTGCTTGGAGTCTTTAGTGACTCACCGAGCTCGATATCTTTTAAGTCGCTCATCTTCTTGATTTTTCCGGGACTTGGGTGGCTCCAAAAATAAATAAAATTTTGGGAACCCGACAACCCGACTAGGACTCGGATGACCAAAAAACGAAAAGACAATTTTTTAGATTTCTCAAGGATCGATCTCATCACTAACAAAGATGTCACACATATTGACAACGCATTAGCGTGGTAAATTAATAATAGGCCGCATCAATGTCTCTTTGCTCAATCTTTTTTATCGTCGTTATTTGTCTGCACTTATTTAATCACTATCGCAACACACAAATTTCATCCCTGTTCCTGTTTTTGACCCCTAACTGATCAACTGATCCTGGGAGTCAGAGCACTGAAGTAGACACCCACATTCATCACATTATTAGCGTATGGAAAGACTCTAACTGCCAAAGCAAATTCCACATCAGGGTGCTTGCAACTGTGGATGCCTGTAGCTTTGACCTTGCTAACAATTTCACTGATGTCAGTGAAAGCAAAGGTCAAAGGCAAGCCCTGCATCTCCCTACCCCTTGTAACCATCTCCAATTTTCCCAAATGCTCCGCGTGTGTCATACTCTTTACACCGAGTTTGACATCTTCGAGGTCTCCAAGCAAGGCTTTGAGCCGATTGCTGGCATCCCCCTTGAAACTGGTTGGGCCCCTCCTCCACCTCCTGATGTCCCTCTTCAGAGTCTCCGTCAATTCGTCCTGCAGCTCCTCTGCAAAGAGCTTGTTTACAGGCCTATACTTCAACACAGGCTCCTGTATGCTAGGCAATGGGTTCATTGGCGCAGGGAAGACGTCGCTATAGAATGTCTTCCAGCACTTGGTATCATTGACGTCCATGCTCATCTCGCAGGGTTTCCCACTCTTCTGAACATTTGCGTATATGTTCTCTCTGGTGACCAAGCAACCGATCATAGTCATCGGACACCGCTCGTCTTCCTTTGCGTACGCAATTCCGCTGCTGGCGTTCCACAGACTCACGTCGCCGGTCTTTTTGTCCCTCCTCATGACATAGACTGTGTCTCCCTCGGGAATGCCAGTGCCAATGACAAGGAATAACTCTGCCTCGCAATCGGCCGGGTTGGTGTCGCTGAGGTGCTGGAAATAATTCATCAACAAAATGGCATGTTCCTCCCAGTCCCCAGCCAATATGTCCAAGAACTGCTGGCTCGTGCACCACATGTCCGTATCCCCAACGAAAGCCTGCCAATCCTCCAAGAAGGGCACCAGACTGACAAAGTGGGCACACTTGATGACCGTGTCCATTCCCGGTGGAGGGTTCTGGGGTCGTAAGTATCGGGGCAAAAACCAGTTGCACCCGTGCATGTCGGGGGCCAACACCTGGAAGGTCCTCTTCTTCATTTTTCTGCTGGCTCTTTGCATCCTCTCCACCCAGTGGATTGCGTACTTTACCAGCTTTTTGTCTTCCTTGCTCACATTTTGCGGCTGGTCTTTCGGAGGCGCAACCAAAAGCGGTTCTAAAGTTGCTAATATCTTGATGTAAGTTGCGCTCTCTGCCTGGGCGATGAGTTGATTGTTGTTTGGCCCCCCAACTTTGTTGGCACCCCCCCCCCCTTCCTCCTTGGCCCCCTCGTCACCTTCCCCCTCGGCTTCTTCTCTGGCATCATTTAGGTACGCTTGTTCACTCCCCGGCTCTACGACCGCCATGCTCCTCCTCTGGTAACCCAAGCATACATCGGGTGCGTTGAGCCGAAATGTGCCCTCGACCTTGCCCTCCATGTAGATAGTGCTGAAAGGTATTGTTAGGTTCCCTAAGAACCGGCGCTCGTTCTGTACGGTAATCTCGTCCTCGTAGTACCCGCCCATATCACCAATATCGGTGTTAATGTTGTCGAACAGCATGATCTCCACGTCATCTCGAACCTGTTGCAACTGAGTAGGGCTGAAGTCCCCCATTGGAGGCCTGAATGGAATGTCCAGTGTCTGCTTCCATAGCGGCGCTACCCCCTCTACGGGCCTAGTCCTGTCCGTATTGTCCTGAAACTTGACTTCTACAAACGAATGGACATGCTCAGGATCATCGTACACGCCCTCGTCCTCCTCATCCTTCAATCTCCTCTTACTCCCCTTACTAGGACTACCTCCCCTCTTCGGGCTACCGGGGGGGGCTCCTCCCCTAGTCAACCTACTCGGCACGTTCCTGGCCCCCACTATTGTAACCAGAAGCCTGCAACTTCTGACAAGTGCCGTGACAGCCGTTCGGCTCTTGACTGCGGGTCTCAGCCCCCTCTTTCTCGGCGGCACAAAGAAATCGGCAATGGCCCCAAAGTCCAGGTGGTAATAGACGAAGTCCGGCAGAGTGCCCTCCTGTATAACTTCGCTGTAGTGTACCTGCCTCTTTCTCCTCCTTCTCTGTTCTGCCTGCTTGCTATCCCTCACCCTCTTGACAAAGTCCCTGATCTTAGTTTTATCGACGGCAGTCCTTTGGTTGCTTGCATCGTTTTCAATGTCCTCATCCTCCGCGTGCTTCCTCCTCTCTGCAGCAAGTAAATTGCGGTATTTCTCGTCTTTTTTTATGATGTCTTCATTGAGTGGGATTGCCGCGCTAAATAAGCTTGGCTTCGCCTCCCTAAGCTTTAGGAGCTGGTGTCTTCTAGGTTGCTCAAAGGCGTGAATGTTCGTGTAGGCCGCCCCTGTAGCCGTGCCCCCGGCACCGGGAGCCTTGAATATCATTTCTATTTCCCCTTCCAGCGTCCTGAATACATCCTTGCTCTTCTGACTCGGAAGCAACATGTCCTTAAGCCGGAACAAGTTTGCGTTACGGGGATCGTTGGGATCGATGGTCGACAGCTTGGGCAACATCTGCAAGAAGTCTCTCTCCCTGGCGAAATCCGCAGGTTTGCTCTCGTGATCTGTGTCGGCATCGATTAGCCTCTGTTCCATCTCGCTGCTCTTGAGTCCTTGGAGCCTTCCCGTGTGGGCATCGAGAGGCCTGTCGGGAAGAAGAGGGGCGATTTCGCTCCCCTTGCCTTCATTTTTTTTGGAACTGTCCTCATTTTCGCCCTCCCCATTCCTGCTCGTCTCCCACTCCGCCCCCACCAGCACCCCCCCAGACAACCTCCTCATCGCCTTTTCACCTTCCCAATCGTAAGGTGAGCTGTTTGCAAATTGATACCAGCTGATATAAGGCGCCAAGCTGTGGATTGTAGTACCGTCATGTGCGCTGTCGCTCCCAGGAATGGTGATCATACTACTACTGATAAGCTTGTCGTTAAGTATCCCCCTGTAATTGTAAATTTGCACGGAGATGCTCTGCGGTCTTCGCAGCAGCCTGCATCTGAATCTTTTGTTAAAATTGACGCGGTAGCTCGGCCACTCCAAGGCCTTGGCGGACGTCTTTCCCACCGTCTTGCCATTGATGACAAGCTTGCAATAGAACTTGTCATCTGTCACTCTCTTCCTCCGGTTCTTCTCGGCTATGCTCTTGCAATCTTCTGTCCGGAGGTATTGTTCGTCGTTAGTGAGGCGGAGCATGTAGTCTTTTCCCTCTTTTGGAAGAAGGAATTCGCTCGCCTTGAGCAACATATTGATCTTTGCCACCTCCGCGTCTTTCTTCTTCCTGGTCTCTAGCTGCAGATCCGCGAGCATGTCCTTGTACAGCGGCGAGTTGGACTCGATCTCGTGTTTGTTCACTTCGTCGAATTCGGTTTTCTCTCTGAACTCTTCCCTCACGGTGGTGGCTTTGGAGATCCAGGGCAACACCTCCTTGAGATCCTTGATGACGTCTTTGAGCGTCCTGGTCTCTACTCCAGCGTCCTTCTTTTTCTTGGCAATGAGCCGGGCTTTGATTCCTTTCGCGACATTGCCGGCGTGAGTCCCTCCATCGGCGTCCATGTCCCCGTCGGTATTCACTTCCCGGGCAATAAGACGGGCGGAAGTGCAGGTGTAACCCTGTTCTTTCCTCTCCGATTTAAGCTCCTTCCACTTCTCGTACAGATCGCGGGTAAGTTGTCTGAGCTCGTGCTCCTCAGTAAGGCGGAGAGAAATTGTTTCCATGATGTCATCGTATAGGTTCCGGAGCTGCTCAGTGTCGTCCAGGCCGTCGTCATTTGCATCGAGAACACCGTCGCCTTCGGCAGGATCAAAGTCATCGCCCATAGACTCCCTTAATGCAACGGCCTCGGCGACGAGAGCGTCGAGTCTCCTCGTAAGAAAAGTGACAACTCCAGTTTCGATGTGACTCTGGTATTTGCCGTACAAAAGTCTTAGCTGGCTGAAAATGAGCTCTTCATTGTTAAAGTCCGGATGATCGTAGAGGGCGAGCTTGGGGAGCGATATGACGAGCTCTGCACGGTTCTGTTGATCTTCCCTTTCTCCCTCCCCAGATTTTCCACTTACGCCGCTCTTCACCTTTCCAGTCTCCACGTCGAGGTACGCGTTCTGCTTTTTGAAACCCCCATCAGTCGTCGTGTCCGGCCTGTGACTCCCTGGCACCACGGGATCCTCCCCTACCCGAGGATTTCCGTCGCTCGTAAAGAATGCCCCATAATCACTTGGGCCTCTCGCTTTATGCATAACATTGAATGTCGCGCTGTCTTTGTTTTTGTCAGCGGCCCCTTCGCTGGCCTTGGGGTCGTCTGACAACATCGGGAGATCACTAGCTCCATCAACTTCTTTGGCAAGATCGAAATATTTTTTCCTTTCTTCGAGTTCTGCGTTAGCCTGAGCGGCATCCCTCTTCATCCTGCTGTAAAGGCGTCCCTGAGAAGTAAGAGAGGAAACGCCGTGGGGCCCCTGAGGTACGAATATGCCCTCTTCCTTGAGGAGGGCGTCGCTCTCGTGCAGGCCGTCATCAGGGAGAGGTGGATCTAGGGGGGTGCCAAACATTTTTTTATTGAAGTTCTGAGACGCTTTATAGAACCAACTTTCCCGCCGCCGCTTTTCCTTCAGAAGGTTGAACTTCTCGATGTCCTCGCGATCGCGCTCGGTCGATAGACCTAGTGAGGACTTTGTCGCTGCGAAGGCCTCGGGTTTCCAAAGGGAGCTGTCAAGGTTGTCCACATCTCCGTTGAGAGTTGCGAGGCCGAACACTATGAGATCACATTAGATCGCGTTAGGTCGTGCCAGGTCATATGAGGTCGTGTGTGCCGTAGTTGTGTTCGCGATAGTTGGTGGAGTGAGCTGTTTTGCGGTAAATTCATTTGCTTACGCAGCACCGAGTAATACAGTTGCATTCCATCGCAAGTGGTTCCATGCGATGACATAGAGGTGATTACATATACACGCCGCTGATAAAGAAGAATTTTAAACGACGGCAAATCACTCACCTCGCATTGGCCTCCTAACAGCCATCATTACATCCTCATCCATGAGGAAAGTCTCACTAACTGGAACCTCCTCCCTCTCTTTCTTCCTCTCGACAATCTGTTTGTTGAGCTCTCTCTCTTTCTTCTTAGCCGAAGCCTCGGCCATTGCTGTCGCCCTCCGGCTCCTCATGGCGTCGAGCTGACCCTTGTTTGGGGTGTCAACATCACCACCTGCTCCCGGGGTGCGGGTGCGCTGCTTGTCAGGGGAGCGGGAGGAACGCATTCGCTGCCGCATTTCCTCCAGACGCTTCGCCTGATTACTCTTCCGATCATCATCAGCCATTTTTGCCGCCGGAGAAGAAGCTATTTGTTTACAAGTGGGTCACAACTTGTCGGGCCTTGGAACAAAGTTCAAATTTTTGGAGGTGCTTTGGGAGTGGTTGAGTAAAGGATTTATGTGCAGTAAGTAGCACGGCTATTTGATAGGTGCGTAGCTCCAAACGAAAAAAAAACCAAACAAAAGGAAACAGATGGTAGTTACATTCAAAAATTTCATTTTTATTTTTTTTGGGCAAGCGAGAAGCGATCAGGATTTAACTTCCTCAAATTTCCTCCCATAATAAATAATCATGAATTAAGAAAGAGAGAGGAGGAGATAGAAAAGGAAGGAAGAGAATCCCAGCAGAAGATGTCACTTCCTATAACTGTCTCAGATCGCCATGCTAAGTTTATGGAAAAAGCGCGCCGGCTAAACAGAACAAAGCTGTTCCTTGGGACTGTAGACAAGGCGGCCAAGACCAAGTTGGCTGGGGAGATCGCTGAGGCGGATAGGAAAGCGTTGAACATGGAGGGGATGAGTGGTAGCACGCAGCTATCGATAAATAGAACCAGCATGCGGGATATAGATTTGAATCAGGGGGTGCAGAGGGATGGGATGCTCAGCCGTGAATTAAGGGACTTCAAGAGGCGCGCGGAAGAAAGGGCGGTGAGAGAGGACAAGCGTAATGACGCGATCCATACGAGCGATGGAAAGTACGCCACTGACGCGAGAAAGATGTTCATTTCAAAGAGCTACTACGACGACGGAGGTGGAGATTTACAAAACTTTGGCGCAGACAATGATGATATCAATCGTCGCAGCCTCAATAGGTGAGAAGATTTGAAAAGTTTGCCGAATTTTGCACTCGATGTAATATGCCAATGTTCTCCATAACTAACTCTTTTGTGATTTTGATTACCTGGAACATCAATGTGTTGTTCTGTATATTACACTCTCGGGTTCTTGGTACTTTTGGTGGGCAACAAAACAGCCGCTCGATAATTGCGCATGAACATTCTAAACACGCTCACAACGTCGACATTGAATCGTACTTTGATTCCATTCAACTTTCCCGTACCCACAAGGAGGAACGAGGTCAGCTGGACTCCAGAACGCTCAAGTATCACGACGAGCAGCAGGAAAAACTGAAAGAGCAGATGATTAATCCTGATCATGAATACTTTGAGAGGCTTAAGAGGGAAGAGGAGTCGCAGAAACGGATTCAGCAAAAGACAATGAAGACTGAAAAGGGTGTCAAAGGTCGGCGAAACAAGAGAGGGTATGAGGACAACTCTATCGCCATGGACTTTTACTCGGCAGGCAACCCCCTCCCGATGAATTTCACCCAGCAGCACTTGCTGAACCCCACACTCCAGAGGAACCACGGCAGGGATTATGAGGAGAATATGGGGGCCGCATTGGCAGATAGTGTGCTTAAGGATGTGAGAGAGAAGTACTCGGTCAGCGCGGTGAGAAGCATGTACAGAAGGCGGAGGGAGACGGAGGAACAGGAGGGGAGGGCGGAATTCAATCGAAACAAGGAAAAGTTGAAGCCGAACAAGAAGACCCTTGAGTGGAAAAAAACAAGAGTAGATGAAATGCGAAAAAGGCGGGTTGGGAAGACGTCTGATTTGGTGAAGGTTGAAGAGGACGAGCAAGCAGACACAGGAGGCGAGGAAGAAACTGTCCGCGTCAAAAATGTCCACCTCATCACAAGTCTCACTATGAAGAAATTATCGACCGACCCATATTATAAGGTAGAGAAAGAGAATGAAGCGAGGGATAAGTTGAAGGCGGGGATTGACGTTATTCTCCGATCAAATAACATTGAAAACGGGGGCACGGCTACTGACAGCAGATTGGCTTTGCAGTTCTTAGCTAGTGGTTTATTCAGAGAAATCGAAGGAGGAGTGATTCCGCCGGCTGAGGAGATCGTCAACGATGGCGTTCCAAGCGGAGAGTGGCAGATGCTGCTGGAGGCAAAAGAAGGGGCTGAGAGCGAGAACAAGATCAAGCTGATGAAGTACGAGTGCGTGTTGCCAAAATTCAACAATGATGGAAACCATATTCCGAGAGCTTCGACGGCATATATTTAAGCTACACGGGAAGAATAATTGAAGTAGAAAATAAAATTGAGTTGTGCAGGAGAAACAAATATTTTTCTAGTCTACTTCAATACATTTTTTTTAACTCATTTCGAAGCCTGCTCCACTCCTTATTGAGAATAAGAGCTTGCTTTTCATGATGCTCCTGCTGCTGTAAGTGGGTAGCTTTAGGGTGTTGAAACAAGTGCTGGCGCTGGGCAACTTTTCGCTGTCAGTATTTATCGCGATCCGCATGATGTTGAAGCTAGGATTCATACTCTGGAAACCCAGTGGTGGAGGCCTCTCGCAAGATGTAACAAACTTGAGCAACAAACCCTGCTCCTCAACCGACATTTCAGCTAAAATACTCCAGAACCACGCGATCCTCTTGTCAATAAAAGTGTACCCGCCCATGTACTTCGTATTGCTCTTCATATCCTCGACGTCGATCTTTCCTCCGCTGGCCCCGCTAATGAGAACCTGTAGCTCTGGTTCGTTGAAAAGTTGCAGCCAGGACTTGTCGATCACGCTCCACAACCCCTTCCCGAACGCCTCGGCCTGCTTTCGCAGACGGTCATGAACATGGTGTTTCGCCACTAAGTTGATGTATCTGTGCTTGTTCTCGTTCGTGACATCGATCTCTTTTCCCCCACTGATGAGCTCGACTACCGCTCCTGATCCAAAATCGTCATCGTTGACACTGAATGTCAGGCAGAGATCTTCAGCATCTCCCTCGTAAGTCTTCAGGAACATCAAATTGTTGTGCAGTTGAGGATCCTTGGTGGCAAGGTCCGGAAGGATGTGCATATAATTATAGTTGCCGCGAATGAAGGCCAGGAAGAAGTGTGCGAAGACTGGCTGGATCGTTATTCCTTCGAACAAAGCCTTGCCCAAAATTTTTCCAAGAAAATTATAAAGCTCCACCGCGTCCTCACCATGCGCAGAGAAGCAACTGGGGTTAGGGAAGAGCGCTCCATTCTCGTCATTTTCAATCGCACAGAACAGAGCGTAGTCAGGGGAGAAGGCAAGGGCGCTCAAATCACACCAAAACTCCTTGAACAAACCTCCCACGTCGATTCCCCGTTCCATGACCCCAACCTCGTTACGATAGCTCACGACAATCCGCTGCTTCATCCTTTCCCCCAATGCGTTTAAGTACCTCATCCCGTCCTCCAAAACCATACCGCGGGTTATGCTTACGTTGATTCCCGGCCGCAAGTTATTGTTCGCATTGCTGCCCTGGATGGACTCCCTGTGAGTCTTCACGATGCACTCAAACAATTTAAGGCGCTGCTTCAAAGGAACAGCGTATGGCATGACTTTGAGGATCGGCAGCTGAAGCAGCTGAACGAATTCCTCGAAGCGCTACATCCGGGTGACGAGAATCGGTGAGATAGAGTGAGATAGAGAAGGGAGAAATGCTGTGTGAGCTGATGTTTGATTTTAACGCCAGCCACGCCGAGCCGTTTGCCGGCTTTGACTTACCTTGCATCTCTTCAAGAGAGAACTAAGTTCGTCATTTTTAATCATCCACAGGTCGGTGCTGCCCAATGGCTTCCGACTGTGACGCGATGAGAGGTCGCTTAAAACGCTCGCATTGCAGACATTCAGAGATTTTCCGAAGTAATGCACCGCTCCGGGTCTGTCTCTGTCTCTCCCTTTTTTGCTATCCCGGCATGATTTGAAGACCAATTTCTTCAGCAAGTTGATGACCCGCCGAACGTGGTGCAACGGTAGCGGATTCCCGGTCTCATGAATTTCAGCGTCATCCGTGATCATGAGTGAGTGACCGAATGACATAGAAAATACTTGAATCAGTGCGAGGGAGCGGACCACGCCGAAATTACGCTGTTCGTACGATTTCGACGTCGCAGAGCCTACTATCGGGTTTTTCAATATGTAGTCCAGGCAATCGATCGAGACTAGGCTATTGCTGTCGTGGCGACTGCTTAGTATGATCTCGACGTCCCGCCTTACCTCGCTATTGCTGCAGATAATTAACCAAATTGACTTGAGGAGGTTGGTACTGAAGCACAGCGAGTTGAGCATGGTCGTCACATAAGGCTCTCGCTTCCTGCTTGCTTGCTTTTCGTCTACATCTCGTCCCCCGCCAACTCCTCCCCAGCGAGCAATGATTACGGAGAGTAGCAGCGCAACGTTCACGGGATGGTCGATGTCAATCAGGTCAGGGGTGTCGTTCAGGTTTTTGGCAGAGGTTGGAGAGTTTGAGGGCGGAGAGGAACTATTATGTGGTTGCTGGTAATTAAGTCGAGTAGCCACATCTCCGCAAGCTAGTTTGCTCGAAACGCTGCTAGTGTTCACCAAACCCCCTGGAGTCATCGTCTCTGAGGGCGTTTTCTTTTTTGAGCCTCCCAGAAGGGAAGAGATCATCGCAAGCGAAGATATTTTCTTTGAAAAGCTTGGTCGACGAGATCGAAGATCGAAGATCGAAGATCGAAGATCGAAGATCGAAGATCGAAGATCGAAGATCGAAGATCGAAGATCGAAGATCGAAGATCGAAGATCGAAGATGAATGGGATGAGGTTAAAAATCGGAAGATGCGAATGCGTGTAATGAGGGAGGGGCGTGTTAGATGCAATGTTCGGGAGAGAGAGAACAAAAAAGAGCGCAGCAAGAGGGGAGAAACCACCAACAAACAACAACTAAAAGAAAGACTTGCACTCACCCACTAGTCCAGGAACTCTTGCGTCGACGAGTCTCCTTAACATTCGCGCTTGCCATCGCCGCAGCGCTCTTGGCTCCCTTTTCAAAGCTCTCTTCGTGCTCCCTATCCTCCTTGTTCTTCTCCCCAAGCATATCGTCAATCTTGTCCTTACTGCCGAAAAAAGCAGACTGGATCAGCCTCTGCAGGAACGAGTCGGCAAAAAATCCCCTGGCCTGACGCGTTATCTGCTCGGGAATCACCACGGGCTTGCTCACCGTCCCATCCACAATCCACGTGACGGCTGCTGCGTGCGAAAACGTTCCCAGCGGTATCTCGTCGAGGAGAACTGTGAGAAGAGGAATGGTGAAAAGCGGATCAGGGGAGGTTGACCGACAAAGCATGATAATGTTGGCAAAGAGGGCTAGATTCGGCGGGCATGGATTCGACGTCGGAGAGTACTGCGGGAGTAAGATCGACAGAGGAATATGTGTAGGTGAATCTGTAGATAACAATGCCTGCTGTTCCAGTAGGGATCGGGAAAATATATGCAGCTGCTGTTGCAGATTTTTCAAGTGCTCGTTGCTCAGCTTATGAGAAAGAAGTGGGACGGAGAGAATTCCGAGTGCAAAGTTGAGAATGGCGTTGGCGTTGTTGTTGTTGATGATGATGATGTTGTTGTTGTTGTTGTTCTTGTTCTTGTTGTTGTTGTTGTTGTTGCTCCTGCTCTTGTTTTTGGAGTCAGAAGTGATGAGGTCCCAAACAAACTGGAAGAAAACTGAGCTGTATTTTACTCTGGACAAATCAGAAGGGATTGGGCCATCGCCCGAAGGCGACTGCTTCCTTGACATTAAATGATCGCGAAGCTTGCTAATGGCGCAAATCGAGCAGAGAATAACGTCGCGCGAAAAGGATGATAGCCTTCCCACCGCTTCATCCGAGGAAAGAGGGGAGGGGGGAAAGAGCAGAGAGGAGAGAAACGTCATAATTGGGGCCGACTTGGGACCAGCGTCAAGATAAGGTAGAGCGTCGATCACGTGGCTTAGGAGATTTTCAAGCCGTCGCTTGCCAGGAGAATGATGCAACCAAGAAAGAAGCGGATGAAGAGAAGATTTGCTATCTGCAGATAGGCCATTGATCAGCGTGAAGGAGACAAGTTGCGTTAGCAACTTGACATCGGGAGTGTCGCCAGTGATGAAGAGATACTGAGTCACCATTTGAGAGGCCGTAGCGGGCGGAACTTTGTAGCTAGCGGCAGAGGTAGCAGAGGGAGATGAAGAAGCCACCGAAGAAGCCACAACATCCATCAACTTGCTAATTGTCAAGATTTTGTTCTCAAAATCTTTTCGCAAAGCTTTCAAGATGCGCTTTCTATGAAGCCGACGTCGAGTGTGTGATTGCAAAATCGTTACGCCACGGACAACCTTTTGCTGCTGCTGCCGCTGCCTACGCTGAAGTGCTGCCTGATCCACAATTGATATGGAGGAAGACGGAGATGAGGAGGACGACGACGGGCAGGACTTCGGCGGGGGTTTGGGGTTCATTATATCAGGCAGAATCGGCGGGGGAGGGGTCATCGTCATCACAGGCGTCGAAAGGGGCGGGAGGGCACTGCTCGCATTCTCTCTCTCAGCAACCTCCTTTTTGGCCGCCTCAGCTCGTAAGAAAACCTCCTTCTTCTTCCGCAGCTCCTGCGCCCTTTGCCGGTTTGCCTTTGCAATCTCGCGCTTCTTTCGTGACCTCGCCTGATCGCCACTCTCATCGTTGAACATCTATCTCTCTTCTGGGATAGGAATAAGGGGACCTCGTACTCGTGGGATGAAATTACAAGCCACACAGCGTGCTTGTAAATATTTTTAGAGAGTGTGTAAGATGTGTCAGTTACAAATAAACGTTTTAATGAAGTGGGAATCTCTGGATTTCAACTTTTGACAAAAAAAAATTGAATTTCGTTTTACTTAAATACATTTTTGTAACACAATTTTCTTTAATTATATTACTATTATATATATTTAAAATTTTTCTCAATTCTATAGTTTTAAATAAATTAGTAATTTTTTATTATTTTTGATAATAAAATTTTAAATGAATTAATACATATAATAAAAATATATACTTATAAATTTATTTGAAAATTATAGATTCAATAAAATAGTTATATATAATTATATTATATCATGAAAGAAAATTGTATTACAAAAATTTATTTAAGTAAACGAAAATATCATTTTTTTTGAAAAAGAATTGCGGAGTCTCCGAAGTCTCCTGGCTGGGATTACAGCCGTGGGATTGCTTTGCTGGGGACGGAGGAGGAATCCTGAATCAGAAATAACATCGAATTCTCCTGTCCGGTCCGAAGGCGAGCTCAAAGGTCCAACTTTGACGAAATAAAAATGTACAAATCCTGTTAAAAAACTATTCTGCCTGCCTACTCATAGTTAACTTTGTACGTAATCCATTCTTTTCTCCCACCGCCGCCCCCGCCCCCGCGCGCCGCCGCCGCAGCGCCGAAAAAAAATCACCACATGACTTCGCTAGGTGGAGCCCCACCACCGCTACGTTTTGCACAATCTGCACTCCCGCTTCTTTCCACACGGGCGTCGTTCTGGTTTTTGTTTTCGAGTCCACTGAACCCGTGGCCCTTCTTGGCATCAGTTCGCTTTTTGTTGAGCAATTGCCGTCCACTTGCCACATTTCCGCTCCGAATGTCCTTCTGGGTCTTCTCTAACTGTTTTTCGAGCTTTCTGTTATCTTTCTTGAGATCGACGTACATTTTGAATTTAGAACCGGAGGGCACAGGCTCTCTGTTCTTGAGTTTATCAAGCTCTCCCCGCAACTCCTCGATTATGGTTTCTAGGTCTATTTTCTCCGTTTCGTGTTCTTCCTTTTCTGTTTCCAACTGCTTTTCCAACTCCTGTATTTTCTTTTTGAGCCCGAATATATCAGAGTCATTGGCTCTTTTCAGCTTGGACATTTTTTCCTCGAGCACGTCTTTCTGTTTGGCGAGGGCAACGTTCTGCTCTTGCGCCCTCGCGACATCCGTCTTTAGAGCGCTATTTTCGTCGTCGATCTTCTTCATCGCTTTCTTGTGTGAAGATGTCAGTCTGCTCACTTCCTCTTCGAGTGCCTTTCTCCATCTTTCTTCCATCTCGGCCATCTGACCGGCCCCCTTCCCATTGGCATGATGCAGCCTCTCGAGTTCCTCCTGCAGCGATTTAATTGTAGTCGAGGATGTCGCCGTGGTCTTCTTGAGACTATCGTGGGCTCTTTCGAGCTCTTCCTTTGTATCCCCCAATTCCCTCTCTAAAGCTGTGATTTGTTCATTTGCACCATCGCGATCCTTTCTCGTCGCTTCGAGCTCTTCTTTTACAATTCTAGTTTCTCGGGTGGCCTCAGCAATCTCTTGCTTTAATTTTGCCACTTCTTCCTCTATTATTAGTGAGGTTGCCTTGTTGTCACTGTTGGCAGCAGCAAGAACGCCCTGGAGATCGCTAACAACCTTCCCTAAATTAGCGATCTTTTCCTCCTGGTTTTTGATGATCTGATCCTTTTCAGCAACTGATCGCCGGAGTACAGCCTCGTCTTCAGGTGAAAGGCCTTGATTATTGAGCATTCGGTTATTTTCAAGCTGCAGAATAGACTGTTCCCTTAGCATGGACTGCAATGACTCCTGCGTCCGAGCATTCGACCACCGCAGGGCCGTGGCATGTTCGCTCATCACAGCGAACTAGTTTATATTTTTAGCAGAAACAAATCTTCCAAAAAGTAAGTAGTTCTTTGGGTTTTGAGTTTTGAATGTTTTTGCTTTGAGAATTTTGCTCTGAGAATTTTTATTCTTGTCCCTAAACCCCACAAAACAAACACCGCTGTAACACACCGACATGGATAGAATAACGTAACCCCCATTCAAAGAGGCATCAACTCTATACGGATGTATCGGTCCGACTTAGGGTCCAACTTAATTGTGTGCGTGTGTTTCCTTGCAAATCAATATCTTCTTCTTTCATAACTATTTTTATCATCAAGCATTAAAAATAAATCATTCATCGATTCACCCGCTGTTGCGTTGCCACAACACTGTTGGCATCGACAACAGTCAGACCCCTGGCATCGGCTTTTCTCACCGGCAAAGGTCTGTTTAAATTCACCCGCCCATTCACTACCATAAGGGGATTGCTCCGCTTTATCACCTCATCGTTCACGCTGATTCCATCCAGGTACTGTTTCAATATTTCCTGCAAATCCGCGTTTTCCCCTTTCAATCTTGCCTCCTCCTTGCTGATGGTCAAAGCGTCCAACAGCACTTTGTTGTATTTTTTCCAAAAGTTATCAAGAATATTCCATTTGCTCACCGGCTTTCCACCGGTCGTCCAACTCGACGAGGTGAGGGGTGTCACTGTTGCCTCCCCATCTCCGCTAATAGCATCTCGACCATCATTACTCTCCTTCTGGGCTTTGACCATATCTTCTGCCTGCTTCTCAATTTCGCTTTCAACGCTGCTTACATAAAAGGGGACGACCTTCTCCTGCTCCGTCTCCATTTTCCTACCAAGCTCGGCCATTTTCAGGATCCTCTCGGCAAGAGAAATTCTGTCCTTCAAATTCGACTTAGCACTGTTGGCATTTTTCGTCAGCTCATTAAGCCGCCGCCCCTGTACGTCCCGGAATTTATTCATGCGCGTCTTTAGATGCTGAAAGTGAGTTTGTATGCCATTCTTTTCCTCCATGAGGGATGAATTACGCTGGGCACACTCCTTCACATTCTGACTGATCTTCATTCTCCAGTGTTGCAGTGAAGATTGCAGCCTATCGATCTTGCGGATCTTTTGCTCAATCTCTTTGGATAGCTCTTGGTCCTTTCTGGTCAAGTTCTTAAAGTCACTCGTCCTCTGGTCCGTATTGTGGAGGTAATTCCAGTGAGCGATCTCAAAGTTCTGTTCCAAATCCTCAATCTGTGTGTCAAGGGTGATCCGCAAGACGTTGATTTCCTCCAAGTTCTTGTTTCGGATCTCTTCCCTGAGCTGCTCATGTTCTTGCTTTGCCTCGGACTCCCTCTCTTGTTCCTCGGCGTCGATGGCGCTCATAATGTTGTTAAGCTCATTGACCTCCCCAGCGTGCTGCTTCTCGATCATTTCTCTCTCTTTACCGAACTCCCCCTGTATCTCCTGCAATTCCTCCTCGAACTCCATCTCTAGCGCACCAAGCCTCGCATCTTGCAAATCAACGAGTCTGTCCATCGCTTGGAGGTGCTCCCTCAATGCCATTCCAAACTGATCTTCAGCTTCTTCCAAGTCGCGGTCCAACATCTGGATAATCGCATCCTTGCGGTCCACATCACGCTCGTGGTTCTGGGACAAAATCTCTATGTCGCGCCGGAGAGAGTCAACCTTGGAGAGGCGCATGATTTTCCTCCACTTAAATAAGGGTTCATTTAAGGAAAGGAAAGGAAAGGAAGGAAAGGAAGGATTGGTAGGAAGGATTGGTTGGGTGGTTGGGAAGGGGGGGGGTTGTGATTTGTGAGCCGAGCTTGCTTGCTTGCTGCCCAGCAAAACTGCACTTACCTGGTTCTGGATCTTTAACCTATTCACACGACTATTCCTCCCCTCCATATCCAAACGCGCCTTGAGTTCCATCTTTGCTGCCTTGTATTTTGTCCTCATTTCATCCGTTGCTTGAGCCGAGGCATATTTGGAGTCAAGCCCCTTCCCACCAACCGGAGCTTTGGGCGCGGCAGTACCCTTTGATTTCTTACCGAGGCGCATTAGAGGAAATTTGAATTTATTAGGTCCTTTAAATTACGGGGTTTAGTGTTCGTTTTGTTTGGGAGTTGGCACAGACACAGAAGCCCCCCGGGCAAAAATTGACAGTAAAAAAACTGTTCGAAAATTCAGGAATAACTCTTCTTCGTCAACTTTGACCACATGGAGAGCCGTGCTCATCCTCGTCGTCGGTTGGGTGGGACTATTTGTACTCAGAACAAGAGGCATGCTCGGAAGCCCAAGTGGCTAGTGAAGCCAATGCTGAGCAGGGATAGAACTTCTTCAACCGACAGTTCAGATCAGCAGGATTTTGACCCTTCAATGGACGTGGCCGCCATAATGAGAAATATAATGACAATGGATGACGTCATAAAGGAGGAAGGTGGGGAGAAGAAAGAAGAGGAGAAGAAAGAAGAGGAGAAGAACGATGATGCAACGCCAACAGTTAATGACACCTCTGATGACGCCAAGAACGAGAACAATGACAATAAAAATTACAAGAATCAGCGGGAGGAACTCAGTACCGACTATGTTACCATGATGGAGAAGGGATCGAGTTCCTCAGTGGCCCACCTCGACATTGACCAGCAGCTTATGAGAACAAATCTCAACGTTAACTCCCGTTCTGTCTCCTTTATCAACATGTTTGCAATCCCCCGACACAAAAAAGAAAATGACGAGAACAAGACATCACTACCAAAGAATAGATTCCACGCTCTGGCTGAGAAATTTTGCGAGGAAAACTTCAAGGTCAGGAGGTGGAAGACGAGCATTTCGGAGGAAATGTCTGGGAACAGCAACCCCAGTATTAGGAAATTCAAGGTCACATTCAGCAGGTAAGGCGGTTCGTTTGGCGCGTGTGCTGATTAGAAGAGAAATAAGTACGATTGAAAGAGAAACCTCAGGTCACAACATCTCAGGTGAATTCTGAAAGAATGAAAGATAACACTAACAACATGCCTTGCTGCAGGCCAAACAAGGTGAACCCTGTCTGCCAGGCAATCGCCTCTGCTTTCATATTTGTTAGTGTTAAGGGTACAAAGTATACTGTTGACGGCTACCAGATGGAGGGTCGCCGCCAGATGTTTGGAAAGGACGTTAAATTTAACGAGAATTGGGTTGACAAGATTATTGAAGAGAAGGCCAAAATTAGGGAGATGTTCGCCATGAATGACCAGGGGGATTTCCTAAAGACTAGGCTCCCGAAATCTTGATGACGACGAGTCTACGGGGAGCAGATACTTTTCAGCAAGATGATGTTAATTGTAGACGGTAGTAATAGTAATAGGCAAATAAAATGAGAGGAAGGTAGTACAAAAAAACAGCTAGCAATTCCATTCCATTCCATTCCATTCCATTCCATTCCAACATTTCCTAACAGAAAGCCCCCCAATAGTATAGATCAATATGCTCACTTGCCTATAAATCTCTTATGATGAGCGGGTCTCAGCACCTTGAAGCTGCATTTTAAAGACTTATCGACCGCCATCATCGCCCCAGCATTATCGAATTCGCCACAGTAATTTGGTGCCGAGAAAATCGTTACCAGGGACCTGTTCGCCTGGAATTCATAGCCATCTTCGACAACCTGGTGGGCCCGACAAATCAAATCTAGATCGTGGGTTTCGAGAAACTCGTCCACCACATCATGTCCAAAAGTATAGCTTACCCCCCGAGCATTCCGGCCCCAACCACTAATGCAGGGATCTGGATCCGCCCAAAGCAAATCGCACAGTAACCCTTCATCTGGTACGTCGGTCGGTCGGCTTATGTCTACAATCTGACCCATCCTCTCAAGATCTGGACTCAGACCTCCATGCATGCACAAAATTTTGTCCTCAACAACAGCAGCCACAGGCATGCAGTTGAAGGAGTCAGCAAAGATCCGCCACAGCTTTACACTGTAACGACGCTTGCATTCATCATAGAATCCGTATATTCTGTTTAGAGAAGCGCACTCGTGGTTCCCTCGTAAAAGGAAGAAAGTCTCCGGGTACTTGATCTTGTAGCACATCAGCAGAGAAATGGTCTCAATGGATTGTTTAGCTCTGTCCACATAATCACCCATGAACAAATAATTTCCTTCAGGGGGGAACCCACCGGTTTCAAATAATCGAAGCAAGTCAAAAAATTGACCGTGCGTGTCACCACAAATATGGATAGGGGCTTGGACTTCGATAAGCATTGCTTGTGACATGAAGGTCTGGAGGAGTTGGGGGTTCAAAAGTTTTATGGTATAGTTTATTGTGGAGTGTAATGTCACGAGAGAAAGGTTAGTCACTTCGCCATATAGTCACTTTGCCATATTCCAAAGGTTGACAAAATGAAGTGCAGATTTGAAGAAACTCACCTGCCGACTTGTACGGCACAGCCATATTATGTCATCCTCTGGCAAATTCACCTCAGTCCCAGGACGTGAATTCTTCACCGAAACAAGCTTCTCGATCATCTCATCAATATCCGGCATATTCGACGCGGTAGGCGTTTTGGTATGTTGGAAGTTCTCGATTGCAGCACACTAGCGAGTGGCACAAGCCGGTAAGGAAAAAAATTAAACTTTCCTCTTGTGAGGACAGATGCACCCCTATCAGGAGGTGTCTATCGGAGTTTGAATCGGCTTTGACGGCGTTTTCGTAGCAGATAGGAGGTATGTAAATCAACGGGAAAGGATTTCCCACCTTAAACCCTGTTTAGACACACCCGCACAGAGTGGAAAAGAAAAGTTAGCGAAGGTTAACCGGCCGAGGATTAAAGAGGGGTTTAGGAAGAGAGAAGGGGAAAATGGGCAGAAGCGATGGATTTGTGGGCTTCAGTACTCAGTCCGGGTGTTATTTTTGGGGAAATAAGGATGGGGGGATGGAAAACACATCTTTGGGTTTCCAGCACTGACTGTGACATTTCTTGACCTTCGACCCTTTTCTAACTTTTTTTAACTTTCTTCTGGATTTCGTGGCGATGTGGCTGCGAAATGACGACTGAATATAAGTTATAAGAGATTATTTTCAAGAGGACGACAAAATAAATTCGGGTATAAACGATGGACGCCGAAGCGCTTATGTATGAGAAACTCTTTCAAGGAGGTAAAAAGAAGAGCGAATAAACGGGTTCCTCGACATTTGACTATTGAAGAAAAAAAAAGAGAATGAATGAGGAGAGTACACAAATGTAAAACAAAAACCGCGAACAGAAGATGAAGACAACAGAACAAGAAAGAGAATAAGAAGGGATGGGCTGTATCTTTAATGTCTTTTTTGGCAACTAGCGTTTCATTCATTCAGGGTCATTAGTTATTTTTTATTCCCCATCGTGAACAACTCACTCCACGCCACCTCCGATCTTCACGAACCTCTTCTTGGCGACAACCTTCCGGCTCATCCTTCCATCGACATCTGCCTCCTTCTCGACCTTCACATCTCCCTCAACGAGGATCATCTCAATGTGAGCGGGGTGACTCATGTAGGGACCGATGCGTCCGTGCGCTCGGTAGGTCCTTCGGCGTCCCCCGGGGGCGCGGTTGCACTGGATGTGCTTGACCTTAAGCTGGTCAACATCAAGGCCCTTGGTCTCGGCGTTGGACTCGGCATTCTTAAGAAGGTCCAGCACAACCTGAGTGGCCTTGACAGGCCACCTTCCGCAGTTTCCGGGGGCATTGTGCTGCTTAGCCTGGGCGGAGTGCCCAATTCCTCCAGTGAAACGGGAGAAAGTCACTGTGGTCTTCATATCAATAACATCCTGCAGGTACTTCTTGCTCCAGGCAACATCCTTATCCTGGATCATCTTGCAGATATTACGGCAGTGCTTGAAGTGCACACGAAGGTGCGACCCTCGCGACCGACTGGTCTTGGAGGAGTCAGCGGGCTCAGCGGCATAGCGGACCATTGTTGATTATTTATTTGTGGTGTGGGATATTGGGGGTGGGGAAGAGGTGTTGTCTGTCATGTTTTTGTTGTGGTGCAGGTAAAATTAGAATTGAGTGATTAGAGTTAGTATCCAGAAGTGTTCGAACGCAGTCGAGTGCGCGAGCGAAACGGAAAGGAACGCAACGCGTGCGTTATCGCCGGAATATTCTTCGTTGCTGTTGCCACCACAATCTATTGCCACCACCATCTATCTCTCATGCTTGCCATCTCTTCTTGTCGTCTCGTCTCTTGCTGGTACTTCGGTCCGCGCCGGGAATCGAACCCGGGACCACCTCTACCCGAAAGAGGTATCATGCCGCTAGACCACGCGGACGAATTGACCAGTTCTGGACTCGTACAAGGGAGGCAAAGTAATCACAGAGACCCACCACCTTTTCATCAGGTGTGCTTGGTTGCAGGGGTGCATTTCATGTAACAAAACGCATCCAGGGCAGCTTATTCACGATATTATACCCGAAGACGCGTTTATATTACGATCCATTCACCACAAGACCACCCACAGCCCTCACTATCCACGTTCGCGAAATAGTGGGCTCACCAATGGGGACCTTATGTGAGCCCCACACACAATAATCACGGTCAATAACACGCATACAGCTCGCAAGAACTCCCTTACGGCCTCTCCCAAGACATTAAAACCATGCAAGCAATATCCACGCAGCAATGCACACCTAACAACAACCTGCTCGCCAGATGCTTGCTAGGTCCCTCACACCAAGGGTGATGCATCTCGAACATCAATACGCTGTCACAAGAACAAAAACACGATCATCTCGCCATAAGCAAGTTTTCATAAGCGTTACTTTATTCTACATACCTTATATTGAGATTGAAAAAAACACAGGGGTGGGGGCGCCTACGATCCCCCGATCCCCCAAGAAAGCCAAAAATCACCTCCAACTGCAAGTTTACAATTAATTTGCTTCTCTCTTCTTTTCTCAACAACACTTTGACGTGCTCGCAGCGATTTTCTTAACAGCTAAACAAATTGGCCCTTCCTGCAGCCATGGGCAAGAACAAGGGCAGAAGCGTAACAGGATCATCGGATTCCTCGACTAACGCCAGAAAATCTTGGGGCTCTGCCACCACCCAGACTAACAATCACACTCCGAAGATTGCAGTCGCGGTTGCCATCCTTGCCTCCCTCCTTTACTACCTCTTTTCCCTCTCCTCCGCTATTGACCGGATTGATCTGACCGATTCCTTGGCTCTCCGCGAGTACTTTTTCGGCGAGGGGCCGGGGAAGTCTTACGTTATCCTCTGTCACCCCAAGGATGCCACCTTACCGATGAGCAAATCATTCACAGATGCGAGCAAAATTGTTGACAAGAAGGTGGCTCAATTTCTGACTGTCGACTGTAATGAAGCGTTGCCATCCGGGGTATCTGTGGGGGAGAGACTAGGGATCGATCTGACAAAAAAGCCTGCCGTTTTCGTGAGCGGCGGGAAAGTGAGTAAGCCAATTGTGGTGCCAGTGAACAGTTTGAAGACAGGCTACTCTTTAGCCAAAGTTGTCAGGAGTATTCTTACTGTAAAGGCAGCTAAAATTGAGGTGAGCATAGTGCTATGATCGCTCTTCTCCCTCTGCACACCTCGGCTGTGTCCTTACCCTCCCTTTTTTGATTTCACTCTCTCTACATCCGCCTGCTCTCCCTGTCGTACATCCCCCCCCCCCCCCCCCCCCACCCCCCCCCCCCCCCCCCGTCCAAAACCCCCCCCCCCCCCCATGCTAACCCCTCATGCAGAACACAAAACAGCTCTCTTCTCGGTGCCTCAGCAGGAACTACTGTTTTTTACTCATGAAGGGAAAGTCTGTGGACTCTGACCTTAAGAGTGCAATCACGACGATGATTGATGAATTCCCCCTTGTTCAGTTTGCCTCGTTGGACAGCAGCCTCCTTGAGATGAACTTGGAAAAAAAAATGCAGGTGTACACTGCTGGGAACCACCGTTTTCTCATGTTCAAGCGCATTTATGGGGACGAGGACGATGACGATGACGAGGACGAGGAGGAGTACGAAGAAGAAGAAAGCGAGAAAAAAGGGGGTGCCGGGGGTGCCGGGGGTGCCGGCGGTGCCGGTGAGGAGGACAAGATTGTGACCAGCGCCAAGAGCTACAAGAGCAAAGATTTCAGCCTGGATGCACTCCAAAAGTTCGTCCAAGACGTTGTGAGTGGGGAGATTGAAACGAAGGAGCTCAGGGCTCTGCCGAAACTGAGCACAAGGACGAAAAAATCTATCAATAACGCAAAGAAGCGTGCTCAGGAGAAAGCAGAGGCGGAAATGAGTGACGCTGAGAAGGCAAAGCTCCGAAAGGCTGCGCACAAGAAGGAGAGGGAGAAACACAAAGAAAGAGTCAAGCGAGAAAACGAGGAGAGGAGGGCAAAGATGACCGAGGAGGAGCGCATTGCCGAGGACCAAGAATTCGAGAGGCAGAGGAGGCAGAGAATGGAAAATGAAATGAAAAATAATGTTATTGAGGAGGATGTGGGAGAGGAGGAGGGGGAAGCTATGTGGGAGGAGGACGGGGAGGAGGATGGGGAGGAGGATGGCGGAGCTGAGGACGACGGGGAAGATGACGAAGAGGACGTAATAGACTTGGACTAATGAATTGTAATAACGTTTTGTGGCCAACCCAAAAAATACATTCAACATCTTTTTGTTCTTGCCAAGCTGTAGTACATGTGCTTCTAGTACATGTGCTTCGAGAGCGCACAACCTGCGAGATATTCAGCACTTCTCAGATGAACAATTTCGCACTACTCGCCACATAGGCTTTATATGCTGCGTCATCACCGTAGGCCTCCGCCTGTTTTTTGTCCAGTCTCTCTGTCGCTCCGAGCATGGTGTTAAGAATCCCAACGGTGCCAAATACAGAGATGCCAAAACTAGACCACTTCGAGTAGTGCGGCAAGGCGGCTACCAAGCTTCCAACATAGACCATTATCTCCCCAGCATAATTAGCATGGCGGGAGTATCTCCACACTATTGTGTTGTTTGAGGTTAGTTTTTATTGTTCACGTTTTTAAAAACGCCGACGACAACGACAACGTCAACGACAACGATGACGACACCGATGACGACAACGATGACGACAACGATGACGACAACGATGACGACAACGATGACGACAAAATCGACGACGACGACAACGATAACACACATTCACTAACCTCCCAAGTTCACGAACCCGCTAGAAATCTTCTTCGCAGCTGATTTCTGTTGATCTGCGATGGATTCGATGATGATCCCGGCAGCGAATATAGACAAGCCGAGACTTGTGACAAGTCCGCTGCCACCAATACAATTGACGACTTTGGAGAAGATTGGAGCGGCAACTGTCTCTGCGGTCGCAGAGAGATGGTGGAAGAGGGCGGGAGAGAACATGCAAGGGTAAAGTAACGCAGCAAAAGGCCAGAAAGAGAGCTTTGCCTTGATAGAAGTCTTTTTCTCCATTTCGTCCACTTGCTCGCGCTTTGAAGCGACTGATCTGTTGCGCATAACAAGAAATGTGTACAACCTAGCCCCATAGACCACAAAACCGGCGCAATGCAATCGGCTGGCGATTGACCCTGTACCAGTTGCAAGGATCAGAGCGGCAGCCCCAAGACAGGCCATGGTAAGGCCATAACCCAGCGAGAAAAAGTAGTAGAACCGATTCAGACCAATGGAAGTAGTCAGAAAAGAAAGACCTGTGAGCGTCTTGAGAGCTAGGGGAGGTGCGATCTTCAATATTTGCGGGAAAGCAGAGAGGGGAGCAGCCCCTCCACGCATCATCATCAGATTCAACCTTGTTGTTGGTGTGGTCTTCGCTGCTTCTGTCGTTTTTGTCGTCGATGTAGTGGCGGTAATCGTTTTAGACGCGATTAGGCCGGATTGAGGTAACAGGATCGTCGGCACACGCAATGCACTAGTTATAGTGGCGAGGAAAGCAAAGAACACTATTCTGATTCTGTTCATAGTAGTAACTGTCGTCATAAGTGTGTGGGAGAAGTTGAAAGAGCGTGAGGTCAGATAACAATCATGACAGAATCAGCCGCGACCCCGAAACAAGACTCACTCAGGCTTTCAGGAGCAGTGCATGCAGATTTTCTGCGTCATCCTTGAGTTTGCAGTCAGTGTTTCTGGCACAAAGCAAAGGTCTCAAGCGTTATAGGTGCATTTTTCTCACCTCTCTGTAACACAAATAGCTGTGGTCGCTAAAATTTACACGAAATTCCGTTTATTTCTTATCAACTGCAATCGCAAAGTCAGCGATTTTTTGGCAGCCTTCGAAACGAGCTAAAGGTACGTAAACGGGAAGTAGCGCTCATCAAAACTTTCATCTGGCCGAAAGATCAGCCCAACTTTCCACTGCTTGCGTTAAAAAACCGCAAAATATGTTTAATGGATGTGTAAGAGCTTCTCCGTCAAGCATATTTGATTGTTTGCTGGACTCTTTTGTGCCCTCTCACCTTTATTAGGGGCTCTCTCTCCAACATGCGACGAAAAACATCATAATAGCCACACGAAATCCTTTTCAAAACGATGTGATCCCTCTGTATGCTGTGACCTCCCCCCCAAAATTTCAACATCATCGGCCCACATTACTTCTTCCCCCCACCCCCCCCCCCCCCCCCCCCAACCAAACCCCCCCCCCCGCCTCCTTTTTTTATATAAAAAAAAAAATTTTTTATATTTTTTTAATTATAAAAAAAAAAATTAATTTATTATAAGATAATATTATTATATT
>Ga0115555_1000179_pt1 | contig 41096 bp, 33 predicted proteins | sample COGITO_mtgs_1104_2_FD_87285 | JGI IMG/M metagenome (GOLD analysis project Ga0115555, IMG submission 87285) | Pelagic marine microbial communities from North Sea - COGITO_mtgs_110407 | ecosystem: Environmental > Aquatic > Marine > Epipelagic | place: Germany:Helgoland, sampling site Kabeltonne... | reverse complement strand
GTCTGTATCAACGACAATCTCAGTCAACCTCTTGCATTTGGCCTTATGAAGTTTCCAATCACCCTTCTGACACTCCCGATTACAATACTCTGCCAATCCACAGCGCCCACATTTCTGCAGCTTGGTGGGCAGGGCATCCTCGCTGCGACCGCAGTACCAACACAAGTGGGACTGGGTTGCAGATGCGAGAGAAAGACTGCCGATGTTTGGGGTGGCATTGTTGCTCATTGTAGGGGGGGGGAGTTCCGACAGAAAAGATCAGATGACGTCACAATTATTGCTTAGATTTGAAGAGATATTGAGGATTAAATGGCGTGATTGCGAGCGTTGAGAAAGGATAGGAACAAAGAAATGCGGTTTAAAGGGTGTTTGTGCAGCTGCTGTGTAGGGAGGGAGTACAGCACCAAGCATCTCTATTCTCGTATCTGAATCTGGAAGAAGAAAATACCCACGTCATTCGAATGTTTAAAACCCTGGTACTGCTCCCTGCAGTAGTATGTTTTACCAACAACATTTCCCCTGTTTTTAAACCTTTATTGGCGTCTCCTTTATCATCATCCCCTCGACGCTCAACGATGACTCTAAAAATGGCAAAATCAAGCACCCCCAACACTATGGTTGAATGCGATTCAGACATGGAAAATTGCGTGGATGTACCCCGTTGTAACGAAATCGAATGTAGGACTACGTTGGACTGCCGTGTTGACAATGTATGGTACGATCTCTCTGGTTGGCGGAAAGGTCATCCTGGCGGAGAACACTGGATTGACTACTACGATGGGCGAGACGCTACGGAGGTGATGTATGCATTTCACAGTGACAAGGCGATGAAAATGATGCAAAAACTGCCCAAGAGTGACAGTGAGACGGTGAATGTTCTGGAGTCGATTGTGGGGGAAGATAGTTCCACTGCAATAAATTTCAGGAAGTTGCGCGAGGTAAGGCTTCACAATGATTTGCTGTTATTGGTGTGCGAGAAGCGTAACAATTTCTTTGATTTTAACCCACTACGCCGCACTACACGCGCACTTTCAACGACGACAGAATCTCTTAAAGGATGGGTGGTGGGAACGGGACACTGTTCATGAGACGAAATTGATAAGTATTTGGCTTTCATTGCTGATCTCTGGAATAGCATTTGCAAATAGCGACCTCTCCGGCTCCAACTACCTTGCGACGTTTCTCATGGGTCTTTTTTTCACTCAATCTGGCTGGCTTGGGCACGACTACGTCCACGGTATCGACAAGTTCACGGACAAATTCAGACAGCTCACTACTCTTTGCGCTGGCTTGGGAGTCACTTGGTGGAGCGATAAGCACAACAAGCACCACGCACTGACAAATGAGGTCGGCGTCGACGAGGATATCGCGACCGACCCTTTCTTGTATACTTGGGCCCCTGACCCGAAGAACGACTCCCCATTGCGGAAGATTCAGCACTTAATTTTTTTCGTCCCCTTCTCCTTTCTCTTCGCTCTTTGGAGGGTGGACACTGTGCAGGTGGCCGTTGACTCGGTGGAGAAGAAACGTCCAGACGCTAAGTACGAGCTGTATCTGTTGATGGCACATTACGTCTTCTTTTTGACTGTGCTACCTGTCAGTGTCTTCCTTCCAAGTGTGTTTTTGAGCGGGCTCATGAGCGCCCTTATTGTCACACCGACTCACCAAAGCGAGGAATTTTTCCAGGAGTATCAGCCTGACTGGGTCACGGCGCAATTCACTAGCACTAGAAGCGCTGTGATGTCCAACCCATTCAGCGAGTGGGTTTGGGGAGGGATGCAATATCAGCTGGAGCACCACCTTTTCCCTTCCATGCCTCGCTCCAAGTACCCTTTGCTCAAGCCAATTCTGGAGAAATTTGCGGCTGATAACAGCATACCTGGCGGCTATCGCGAGTCAGGGGAGTTTGAAATCCTCACGATGAATTGGAGTGTCTACAAGAAAGTCGCCGAGGCGGATCCAGTTGTTGGTGCCCCTAGCAGCAGGGGCCGTCAAGGGCAGCAGGGTGCCATCAATAGTGGATTGTCACCAGCGGCAGGTGGTTTTTAACTGCTCCTAAATTTGTGTTAAATAATCATTCCCAAGCCAAAAACGAAAAGTAGCCCAATTAAAAACAAACAAAACCCACTCATCTATATCTTCTATTGCTGCACAATTCTCAACTCACTCCCACTCTCCTCTCTACAGTCTCTCTCTCAACTACAGCCTCAAGCCTCAAGTCTCAATATCTTCACTAGCTGGTCTCGCCTTCTCCTCCATCCAGGGCACCTCAGACCCACCTCCGTCAGTCGCCGGTATCCGTAGAAAGTTGGTCTGGTCACCAGTTCCGCAGCTTTTGCAAATTCCAGCAGGAGTAGTCCTTTTGACGTGGACATCTGAAGCATTCGAAGGGAGCCCACAGTAACCGCAGCCCCAACAAATGCAGGCCCGCCCAAGAGAGTGAGAGGTCTTTCCATCAGGCCCATTCTTCAGCGTCTCCAGTTGCTGGAGAGTGCTGTCGTGAAGCACCCTAGCACACTCAAAAAGTCCCGCCCGAAGGAAGACTTCCGAGGCATTGTGAAGATTCCGAGGAAAGTTCTTGTCCTTCTCCTCGCCCGGATTTGGCGTCACTTTGATCCCCGCCAGCGCCGACGCAAATGCAAGGGTGTTTGTGGACTCATTGCCCAGCTTCTTTTTCACAGCACCGACCTCCTCTAAATTGGCCTTCTCCTCAGCAGCCTTGTGCGACTTCTTGTGGACTCCCCAAGACCCTTTAAAGCATTTTTGCGAGCAGTAATGACTTCCAACCTCGACCCTAAGTTTAACACAGACTGGACAGCGAGTAGTCGCTTCGTTTGAACAACCAGGTGCACAGCATATTGCCATGGGTTGTCAGGATGGATGGGTGGAAAGGGTTGGTATTTCCTCGTCGGACAAATTAATAGGGGGTGTTTCTAAAAACAGGTGACGTTCTCATTTGTCGGGAAAGTGTCATGGAGGTGATTTTGAAGCTATGAATAGAAGCAAAGGCGAATAGCAGTATTTTTTTTACATCTGCCGGAACCAAAGACATATTTTGTCTTTTTACTTCCTTCTGTCGATTTTACCTAATTCTCGTTGTTCAAAATGCGAGCGGTACTACTGCTATTCGCCTTTGCTTCTATTCATAGCTTCAAAATCACCTCCATGACACTTTCCCGACAAATGAGAACGTCACCTGTTTTTAGAGCTACCTCTGCTGCTGCTGCTGCTGCAGAAAGTGATCCGATTACGATCACCGGGGACAACATACCCTTGACACCTGCTCTGACGGACTACATTAACACTAAACTGTCTCGAGCTCTTTCCAAGGTGACAGGCCCCAATTCCCCGGCAAGATGTGATGTCCACCTTGTCGTTGCCAAAAATCCTCGAGTTAACGATGGCCAGAAGTGTGAGATTACCACGTTTGTGAAGGGGAGCGTGATGCGCTCGGTGAGTGCCTGCGAAGACGCGCGTGACAGCAGCGATAAATATCAAATTGACATGGATGGAAAATTCTGCTTCAAAAGCAAAATCTGGCTCATTGAGAAAAAGATTTTGAGCAATATATCTAACACTTGAACGCCAATATCTGTGGACACACAACACACACACTCTCCTCTATGCGCGTCACAATTTAAAAAGGTATCTTCCAGCCCTGACATGTATAACTCCATTGACCAGGTCTCTGACCAGATGCTCCGCAAGCTGAAAAAGTACAAAAACCGCCGCCTGGATGGCTGGCACGGTGGTGGAGGTGCGGGCACGAATTTTGCCGCAGAGTTCGGCGAGTTGGCGGCCCAGGTGGAGGAGGAGGATCAGGTTCAAGAGGAAGAATATGTCGACGAGGAGAAGCCCACAATCACCAAGATTAAGTCCTTTGATCTGGGAAAGCCCATCAGGTCAGTCAGTGATTAGCAGGAGCGAGAAGTAAAAGTGCTGTGCATGGCCTGCAACCGTTTACGCTCAACTTAATTGCTTACCCACCCACAAACTCGTCCTCTTTCTCCGCAGCATTGACGAGGCTATCTTTGCGCTTGATTATATCGACCACGACTTTTATGTATTTCGTGACGAGGCAAGCGACGAGATTTCCGTTGTCTACAAGCGCAATACTGGCGGTGTCGGCTTAATACAGCCAACTCAGGAGGTGAGATCATGGTGTTTCGTGCGTTCTTGGTATGCATACACTGTAAGCCACCAAATATGGCAAGCTAACTTTTTTCACCACAGAACTGAGAACCTCAGAAACAGAAATGGGTGCATGTGGCAACGCGCTAAAGCAAAAGCAAACGGTGAAAAATGAACGTAATGCAAGCGAAGGAAAAGAAGATGATTTTTCAAAGGCACCTACTACGCCGCTTAACAACATTTTGCGGTGCAATTGCTCGCCTAAAAAGGAACACTCATACCTTCTCTTCCTTCTCTCCTTCTTTTTCTTCTTCTTATTCACTAACGAAACTAGCAGCATCATTCATTACCTTCCTCTCAATCTCCCCTTTTACTTTTTCCTCGATTCGCTTGTCTTCCTCCTCTGCTATCAGTTCTCGGACGGCCCAATAACTGCTACTATACTTGCAAAGAACATAAATATTCACGCAAGCAAGTCCAATGACACTAGAAATACATATTTTTGAGTTGTTTTGGAGGGGCGGGTTTAGTGATCATTTACACCATGTCAGCCATGTTCTAACATATCCTAAATACTCACCTAATACCGGCAATAATACCCAAAAGTCCCAACTCCCAGGTCATTGTTGCCAAGACACCATCAAAGATGAATCTGCAAAAGGGACTGTAAAAGAAACCGAAGTTAACCGCCACCAGGGTTCGGACATATTTCAGCTGGATCTCAAAGCAGAACACCAGGAGGGCAAACAGAAACGCATAAGTCGCATATACAATGTTTGTCAGTCCCTGGATTTTGAAGTGTGAGTCAACAAGCAGTCAAACGAAAATGTTAGCAGCTCCAAAAATGTACACCCATACAAACACACACAAAAGACTACTCACCGATACGCTCATCAATTGTAGAACCGAAGCCACCATGATCAACACCATCGCTGCCATATTGCCAAGGCGAAGCATGATTAAATATTTGGGAAGGTCACCGCTTTCGGCAAGCTGCACTACTTCAGCACTTTCCGCGGGAGTGGCAGCGGGAGAAAATGGATTCTCCCGTTGGAATGAGTTGCTCGGCATTATACCTGTACGAATGTCGGTACTGCTGCTGCCTTCAGGGACTGGAACAGATTGCTTCCCGGCGCTGTCCTCAGAGGTCGCCCAAGCAGGAGCCTCTGTTTCTGACATTATATATATTTTACGCTGATATGTCTAGAATGGGATGGAGTAGCAGGTGGCGGTACTCAAACAAAAAATTGCAGTTATTTTTTTGACAGCAATGATGCAAGATGAAGACCTTTTTGTCAAAATTCTTTACGAATTTTATTGGAAGATTCTATTTGGCTAAAACTGCCAAAGACTCTTTGTCTTCCTTCCTTACATACTATCTTTGCCATGAAATTGATAATTTTCGCTCTAGTTCAGTCAACGGTGTGCTATCAGCTTCAGCTTCCTTTCGTCACCCCGTCAGTGATGCCTCAAGGGCACTTCTCCTCCCTTTCCAAGAGGATCCCCTCTCTCTCAACTGCCCTTCCTGCAGCTCAATCAGCTGTACTATTTGACTGCGACGGGGTGATTATCCTAACAGAGGAGCTTCACCGACTAGCGTACAATGAATGCTGGTCACGAAATGAGCTTACTTTTGTTGAAGAAAAGTCTGGAGAAGAGAAGCCGGTCGATTGGTCTGTTGACTACTACGACGAATTACAAGTGAGTGATCGATTTATCAGCAGACAGACCCATATCAAACTGACTCTCTCATCTCATTTTATTTTGCCAACTGGCGCTTTGCAAAACCAAGAATTCTGTTGGAGGTGGAAAGAATAAGATGCGTCACTACTTCAAAAATACTGTATCTCAGTGGCCACTAATCTCCGGTTCTCCTTCATCTAAATCACTTGACTCGGAGCCGCCCGGTTTGATTGACCGCCTCCAAGACGAAAAGACAAAGATTTACCAGGAAATGGTTGTCAAGGATGCTGTGGCTAGGCCTGGTGTGATTGAGCTTTTTGACGAGATTGTTTCAAACCCTGACGTCAAGGTGGGTGTTTGTTCGGCAAGCACAAAATCTGCCGTGGAGACTGTTCTGACCACTGTGCTTGGGGCGGAGCGTTTTGGCAAACTCGATGTCTTCATTGCAGGTGACGATTGCTCCGAGAAGAAGCCCAGCCCGATGGTGTACAACATGGCCCGGGATCAAATCGGAGTGGACCAGTCCAACGTCCTTGTTATCGAAGACTCTCTGATAGGCTGCAAATCAGGCAAGGCTGCTGGCCTTAAGGTTTTGATCACTTACACGGACTCCACAGAAAGTGAAGACTTCTCCTCAGCCGGTGCAGACAAGGTTTTAAAGGATCTAACGGGCGTTACCTTATCCAATTTAATCGACAAAGCGGGAAAGGTGAATATCGACATGGGCGAGACGGGGGAAGAGAAGTTACTTAATTTGTTGATGTCTATTTGAAGAGCTTTGCAGCAGAGCTCCTGCTCTGCTTTCGTGCTACTGCATACTGCATACTGTTGCTCTTTGCGTGTCTTGTCGGTGGTGGATAGAGCCTTGTAAACGAGTTGCGAGAAAAAGGTCACGAATTATTTACTGCCTACTGTACTTCTACTGTTTTCTTTTCGAGTCCACTTTTCACTTGTCACTTGTCAACAACAATTCAATTCTCTTTTTGATTGTTAACGATTTACTACAAACATGAACTGTGACTGGTTTTCGTTTTCATTGCTATCACCGGCGCGAACGACCAATCTGTTCACGTCGGTCACGTCCACACTTTTGTCACCTTTCTCGCTCTGTTCCTCAGGCTGCTTGTTCTTGTTGGGGTCTGTCAATTTTGTTGAGGGATAGAGGGCAAAGCCTTCTTTTGTGTTTTGAATAAAGGTCGTTTCGTTTACTACATAGAGTGGTGGAGGATCATCCCTGTGCTCATTTTTATTTTTCATCGACCTTCAGACTTGATGGGAGGCTTGGTTCAAAATGTTATGGCCTTCAAAAAATGGCCGGAAACCTTTTTTAAAGAGCATTCAGAACTCCAAAATTGACGTTATATATAATTTATCTTCGTCTGTCTCCTCACATGCGGTTGAAACGGACAGCCTGATACCAATTATACCAAAATAAGTTAAATTACTCCAAATGAGTTCTTGTCAACTCCACCTCTTCTTCCTCCCTCTCCTCCTCCTCCTCCCTGACCCAATTGCTCCCCAAGGCCAAGTTGGCGAGTCGTCTTACAACATCTATGGACAATTCCTCCCTTACCAATCCACCGTCGATGCAACAACCCTCCGGAAGAACTGCTTTGATGGCTTCCGTCAGCGACGTTGCAAGGTCCGAGAGTCATACCGTGAACAGGTTGGAACTGGCTTTATGCAGTACGAGACCGCTGGACTAAATTCGCTGGATGACGAAAACGCGGACAACAAATACTTTTGCTTGACCTGCTGCAGTAATTCAAGACCTAGTTTGGATATTTTAGAGGTGGTGAGTTATTTGTGCAATTTGAGTCACTGTCACTTTTAGTTTAGCCATTCTTTGCGCCCATCTTCGCGTCAATCTTCACTAACAAAATTATACAGTGGGACCTGAGTTGCAAGACAACAGATGTGGATTACATTCGAATGAACATTGGCCGCTGCAAGGAATTCCGCATCCTTCGCAACCGCGACCTCTATGATCAGTCCGTCCTCCACTGCCGCGCCTACCGTGAGACAGAAACTTGGGATCCCCCAAAAGAAGTTTACGAAACAGAATATTATAATCATGGAAAGGTTACGAACCACCAGGACAAACTCTACAAGTTAATACCGACTCCGGATATCATGCTCAACAGGACAGTTGATGGGGTGGAAGATATACCTTCCGTGGGCGAGTGCTCATTTCCCGAGGCACGTGACAAGAATAACATCTGGGCAATTAGGGGATATACGCTGACGTTGTGGGTCGAAGAGATGACGGACGGACTTAACTACTGGAGGCAGGTCCACGACTGTCAGGTGGTGGTGGACGAGAAACCTCATCAGAGTACAGCCACTGCCAAGTCTGACATCTATGAGCGGATTATTTTCAAAGATTTCAACGAGAGATGCAAGGAACTAGGTAGATGCGATGAGCTTGGGGGCAGTACTACGTCCATATTTTGGATTACCTTTTTGATTATGATGGCATTCTTCGCCTATTCCAAGTACAGGCGCTGGAAACGGAACCAGCAGTGTGTGGTGTGCAACCGTGGCTTAACTTGGAGCCAAAAAAGGTGCTTTTGGTGCTGGCTATACGATGCGGAAGAGTTCGCTCCAAGTATCATCGACGAGATGAAGGTCAACGACAAATTGGAGAGAGGAAGTTATGATAATGCTGACAGAACAATCAAAGAAAGGTTGATGAACCTCAAATTCGGCATGGAGAAATCTCTCTTTGGATATACAAAGGATGAAGTTGTTCAGCTAGATGGGGATTTTCGGTCGATGAAGGGGGTGAGACCCATGAAGAAGAATAGGATTCAGGTTATCGCGACGACAGAGCTAGGGAGCGAATTGAGAAAAAAGGAAAATGACAGCAGCAGGTTTGATCTTGACTACCAGGTGAAGATGAAAAACAAGTACGCCAAGATTTACGCAGAGGAGCAAAATGTTTACGACGGAGACGCTGGCATCGTCGTAAATGACTACGTCCCGGATCAGGAGCCCCTAAAACTTACCAATCGTCGGCACGATCTCTTCGTTCCCGTTGCGGATCACCCGGCTGACAAGGGAGCCGACGAGATGCAGATCATCGATCTAAATGAGGACGATGACCTGAATGACGAGGAGGACTACGAGTTCGATGAAATGGACAAGTTTGCAGCCTTGGCAGCTAATGCTGCCGTGGGCCAGCTCACTGGGGTAAGGACAGAGCCGGATAAGAGGAATAGGAAGCTCAGCATTCTGGGCGAGGAAATGGAGGAAGATTTGGCGGACGAAGAGGAGGGGCGCGGCCCGGAGACAAATAGCGACGAGGGCAGTGGCGGCAATGGCGAGGGTGACAATGCAATGGGCACCAGCGACAGCGATAATGCCAAGAACAACAATGTGGGCGACCCAAGCAGGAAAACCAATCTCTGGAAAAAGGTTTCCAATAAGCTAAACGAGGACAACATCGACTCCCACATAGAGATTCTCACTTCTGACCCGGCAAATGTCAAGAGCTTGGTCAGGCTTGGTCAACTGATTTTCGAAAAAACTGAGGCTCTTCACCAGAGTGGAAAGGCGAAACAAGCTCATCAGCTTTTTTTCGTTGTTGCACTCTTGCTACAACGCGCGTGCAAATCGATGGACAACGTAGAGGGGTTCAATATCTTGAGCTCTCCTGACGGGGCAAACAGTAAGAGGAAGAGCATCGCACGGGCGAAAGATAATGACAAGACGTCCGATAGTCGCGACGGCTTTCCCTGGAGGATGCTCGCGATCTGCCACATGAGAACGTACTTGATGCACGGGGTGAGGGGCGATTTCTACCACCTGGAATGCAGCAAGGCCGCGTGGGTCATGGCGCTCAAGAACATAAAGCACGCTTCAAACCCTTCCAACTTGGTCGCATCGGCAAGTATAAGCCAGTTTTTAGGTGACAACGAGCTGGCTTTCAAGAATCTGAACCAAACCTTAGACAATTTCCCCAAACATGAAAAGATCAGCGAGATCACATTACAGGCAGCGCTGTGTGCCAAGGTACTGAGGAAATATAAGGAAAGTGTGAAACACATGCAACGGGTTTTGACGCTAGGAATACCTCACCCATACAGCGCACTCGACGCCGTCTTTATCATGGGCAGGATCTATGAGGACTGGTCCGGCGAAGAGGAGGACAAGGAGCAGATGTGCCACAAGGCGTACTACAAGTGCTTCAACAGCCTCAAGAAGGAGCGCGTGCTGGACGAGGACGAGGACTTCGATAACTGGATAAACAATCCTACTACTTGGTGCATACTGGCGGAAAAGGCCAGCGCGGCGGGGCACTATGGACTTGCTGCTGATCTCTTTGAACAGACAATCGAAAGGGTCGAAGAAGACAATATTATGGCACCCGTTCTATTCGAGCTCGCTAAGGCGACGTACAGGATCGGTAATCTAATTGGGGCCAAAGAACACCTAGAGCGCGCAACAACTTACATAGGGAGGAAGGAGGGAGAACACATATACGAATTATTGGATGATTGGCAAAAGAATGACAAGAAGATGCTCGCCCTCGTAAACTTTCCCAACAAAAAATTCGCGGAACGGCTCCTTAAATTGCTACCTTCTGATTTGTAAAAGGCTAAGGCGCTTATATCGGTGGAAGGTGAGGGGGGGAGCGGAGTGGGAAGTGACAGTGAAAAAAATAATGGTGTAGATAGATTCGTCGAGAAAAAACTACCTTCAATACACTTAAATTTTTACACTCCACTAAATAAACACGAAAAATTGCCCGTGTACCTGCTTTATATATATATATGTATATGTAAATGACAAGCCAGCGTCACAAATCAACCGACCAAGTTATCATCAAAGCTTGTCACCTCCTGGATTGGTGGTAAACTTGTGTTGTGCTTCGCCCTGTAATGATTCTTTCGAATTGCTTGATTGTGAAGGACCTGCCTCTGCATTTAAAGAAAGTAAAGGTTCGAGTAAGAAAGAAAAGCCCCAAAAACTTCTAACGACACACTCCAAGCGAGAGAAGAGAGAGTTGGTTGAGTGAACTTGTGAAGAAATACGCAACCCACCTGCATCGTCAGAATCTTGGTCAGGTTCTTATTCCCCTTGCTTTCGGTCTCAGAAGCACCGAGTCTACAAGATTCAAGTGACTGACGAAGCAAGCTGCATGTAGGTGATTTGGGGGGTGGCGGAGGGGGGGAGCGGGGCCTGCTCAGCCTTCGGCTCTTCCTGCTTTTGAGTCCCGATTTTAAATCATTCTCACTGCTGTTTGAGCACTTGCTATCGCAGACGCTGTCAGAGACTGACACCCCACCCTCCCTGCCGCGCTTTTTGCTGCGTGTTCGCTTTGTGCTTCTTGCTTTTTTGCCTGCTTTTTTGGCATTGAATTGATTGCCATAACTATCAAGTATGGCCAAACTAATGGTGGGGGTTCTTGAAGACGGTGTCGGAGGGTCATAAAACGGCTCCAAAACATGATCTATAGCTGTGGGTCCCAACATGCGCTTTCTCCGCACCTGGTTCGCGACTATTAGCAGATAGGGGTACAATTAAAAACCCGGATGGCCCTAGTCTTGTTTCCTTTGAACAGCGCGGATTTTATTTCGTAGGGCGATGATAGTGTCTGAGGGAGACTAGAAAAGCGAGTGTGATCGGTAATGAGGTTGAAAATTCAGAAAATCGTTTATTGGAAGGAGGTAGTCGTGAGTTTCTTATTTGTTGAAGAATTTGGCGGGGGGGCGGAATTAATTCGCAATTCGCACAACCCTTCCCTCATTTTTTTCAAAGAGGGTGCACGTGCGGTGTTAAAAGCTTGCCAGATATAGCGCGCGCACACATGATCACAATTTTGTGCTTCTTGCTGATTTCTCTCTCGCACCCACTTCGACCCTTCTCACGGTTACGTGTACCAACCACTCTCAACTGCATTTGTACATCTTGCTCCCACGTATCAAAGTGCGCTGCCTACAACTTTGTGGAGAATGCGCACGGACAGCCTAACGTATTCAGAGGGGACAGGGGCCTCATGTTTGAACCTCGCAGTGGCTCACCGACAATACACGCGACTGCATGGACAGGGGGGAGAACGCCCAGTGTTGAGGGTGGCGGGAGGCTATGGGGCGAAGTGGTGGCATCTTTGGCACTGAAGGAGGGAGATGACGGTATCTCCATAGCTGACGATAAATCTGACATTAAATCATCGTCATCGCGTCTGTCATCTATTGGGCGTCACTCGATAGAGTACGACGTTGTGAAATGTGCTGATTACATCCACGAAAAGAATGCTTGGGCTAAAGTAATGCCTGATGAAATACGTCGGATTGATTCTAGCTTTGTGCCTCCTTAAATAGGAACCTGAACTAGTGAGAATAAAACAACAAGGCGTTGCGATTGTAGTTAAAAAAGCAGATAGAAAACCAATTTTACGAGTATTTGCTCTGCAGCACAACACCCCCTTTCAACTGTTCATAGTTCTTTCCCTCACTCTACCCTCTACTGCAGTTTTTGAACCCACTACCACCACCAAAATCTACTCACAAATCCAGAGCAACTGCCATCCGTGGTAAAGTTTCTTACAGCCGCCGTCCTTTTCCATGAAATCATTCACATATCTTCCCTTTCCCCTAATCCTTACATCTGAACCATACTCTCCGTTCTTATACTTTATTCGTATGTCATTAACGTCCAAAAAACCTTCTGCCATGTTATCATCAACCAAAACCATACCTCCTGGGCGTTTCAGGCTCCCGAATATAGCGGCCAGTTCTTTCATCGCGTGTAGGCTCGGTTCGTGATCGTTCTCCTCCTTCCAGTTCTCCTCGCTAACGTCCCACGAGTCCAGATAAATGAGGTCGACCACGACATTTTTGTCATTGTCAACACTTCTGTCGCTGGTTTTGGCACCACCTTTCCCAAAGCGTCGGTTGAGATCAAGGAGATGCTCTACGCTATCACCGTTGTGAACAGAAACCTTTCTGCTCGTAATCAACCGGGCGATGTCACAGCTCTTCGAGTCTAAATCAACACTATAAAGACGTCCATCATTACCATGAAAATTCATCCACCTGTCGAACAAGAGGGTGGATTGGCCGCTAAATGGCCACCTGCTCGTTGCTGAGGTGGTTCCAGTCTCTACAATTGTAACATTTCTCACTCCACTTTTCTCAAATTCCTCGAAAACCCTTCTGAAACTCCCACCCCTCAAGCCTAAAAGAGGCAGATACTCCATGTCATAGACATGCACCAAAAAGTTTCCACTGCTTATTTCGCCAGCAAGAAAACTGCCCTCTTTCTCTCTCAAAAATTCGAGCAACTCCCTTTGAAACTTCCTGTTCCTGAAAGTCCTAACACCGTTAAGGCTGTAAATATTGGCTACATGCGTGACAACATCACTATTAAAAAGGAAATTTGCCGTCTGCGGACATGTGTTATTACTCAAAACGATGCGCTTCACACCGCTGTCATCGAGACAGCCACTAATCCAGTCGTCGTCGACGTAGAAGCTACCTGAGGGGTAGTTTCCATAATCAGTCAGACGAGAATAATCGAAGAAGCCAGAGCGATAGGCAACGCCAGTAAAACCACCCAAAACATCAACGTGAACGTCCGATAAGGTGTCATTTAGGCTGTCATAGTAGTCGAAATTAAAGTGAGAGAGATTCTTTCCCTCCTCTTTTGGGGGAAGACGGTATCCTTTTAACCCCAAGGCAGCATTTGGGTAGCGTCTTGTAGCCTCGACAAACTCTGAAACGAACTCGGGCGGGTAAATAATATCATCATCGATGGTGATTATCACAGAGGAGGGATTGGTCTCCACAAAAAGCGTAGGAATTAATTTTGTGGCAGGACCGTAGTCACGAGCGGGAAGAAAAGTGAGGATGTCTCTATTTTCTTTCTCCAAGCCGCCGCAAAATTCAACCAATTCTCTGGGTAAAGTATAAGGCTTTTGTTCGCGGTGGCTGTATGCCGGTAAGTTCACATAAATTCGGTCTGGTCGAACTGTTTGTTTCAGCATTGCATCAATAGTAGATGGGAGGAACTTCAACCGCGATGGCATTGACGTCAAAGAAACCACTACATTTCTCCTTGTCCGCATTAAAATTTCCTCACCGGTCAAGATGTCCCTTAACTCTGTACCAACATCATTAGTCGCTTGGAAGTAATCAAAAAGTGCCGTCATGTAATTTATTCGATCGGGGCAAAGATGGTGTGCACAGAACTTGGCCAGCCCCCTTCCGACACTCTCCCCTCGATCGAGCACAAAGAGCGCTGTATCCTCTTCGTTCCCCGCAAAAGTAACACCAGAAAGAGAGTACGAGGCTGACGGGGGGAGGACGCGTGCAAAAGAACCCATTCCAGAGCCCTCCCCCCCAGAAGACGCAGAATCGTAAAAGCGAGAGCGCGACTTTGTGATGAGGCGCAAAATATAGTCAACATCGCATTCGGAGGGTGGGAGAAGCAATTTGAGACAGATGTTGTGGGCGGTAGTTATAGGGTGTGTGTGGCCTCGGAATTTTATTTTGTTGTTGTTGTTGTTGTTGTTGTTGTTGTTGTTGTTGTTGTTGTTGTTGTTGTTGTTGTTGTTGTTGTTGTTGTTGTTGTTGTTGTTGTTATTTTTGTTGTTTTCGTCTTCGTCGTCGTCATTTGTGCTCGCCGTCCGATTGAAATAGAAGCTAAAATCTACCTCGATGTAATCGTCCACCTGAATGGGCACAAAAACTCTTCTTCTGTCAGCCTCTCCATTAACTTCGTTGAACCGTGTGACGTAATTTATCACAGAATTCCGGAGCTCCCTCTTGTGAATATCGGTATCGATCTTATACTCGCCGCAAAAACGGTCAATCAGCAGTCCCAACCTCTCCGAATCCCACCTTTCGTTACCCTCCACACGAAGGTTGATGACAATGTCATCGTATTTGTTAGGGTTGTCAGAGCTTGTTATTAATGCTGCTCCCCCTCCCCTCTCAATGATTTCATCCTGGATTAGCTGTTCGCACGATAAACCCTCGACGTTCTGCTCCAATCCCCACAGCTGACAGAAACGGGCAGCACAGAAGGAAGGTAGTTCCCCGGAGGAGCATTTCACTTCATTGGAAGAGCCATTAAGGGTCACAGAGAAAGTTATAGATGTAGACGTGGCAACACCGGAGAGGAAAACATACAAGAAGGATGCGATACCGATGATGGTTGTTGATCTCATTGTATTTAAGTTCAAGGTTAAAATGGGGTGAAAATTTCACTCACTTCAAACTTTGACCAGAAAGAGATAAAATAACCCAATTCATCTTACATTCGCTACAAATCGGTATACACCAACACACATATCCCTCTGACAACAAACAATTATATAAAGTAACTCATTTCCATGGCCGAGGAAGCTCCAGTGCTGCTCAGTGTGGCGAAAGGATCTGATGCCATTGTGAGTGGTTCGCTTTTTGCTTTCTCGCTCTTTTGCCATCGTGCGTACATATTCGCTGATGTAAACAACGTCGCTAACACATCAAACACGCACTAGGAACGTGATTCTCAAGGTTTGTTGAAGATCAGCAATATCACTGAAAGGACAAGGCAGGCGAAGGCAAAGGCAACAAAGGTGAAGGAGCATGCCACGGAGCACGTCAAGAAGGTGGTCAATCCCAAGAAATACGAGAGCCGCTTTATGGACTGGCCGACGGAAACATTGAAAGAGCTGCTGGTTTACCATGGCATTGAAGGTGAGGCTGACTGCTTGACTTGTTGTACCTGTACCTGATTTTCGATGCTTTTCCCTCCTCTTTGTCTCTATTCAATCCTCTTTGCTTACATACGACAACACGATCCCACAGTAAAAGGCGCTGGTCGGGCCCCGCATGACTTCATTGTTAAGGTGTGTGACGAGGTATTTGCCAATGAGCCAACCCCCTCACCCCCTCCTCAACGGAGCTTGGAAGATATTGTCCTTCTGAATTCTGCCGCACTCAAGATCCAGCATAATTATATTAGTCGCAAGGCTTCCCAGATAGATGCGATGTATAACATGGCCGTGGAGAATAACCGGCGGCTGGTTGGAAGTCAGGGAGTAGCAAGCGAAATGACAACCTCTGATCGTTCTACGACGACTTCCGACCGTCGGGTTTCTACCGCAGGACATCAGCAAGCAGCAGAGTCTTCAATGATGCAAAACGACGATTTTCATGCCCCCGGGAAGAATGTGACTAAGCTGAATCGCAAGCAACTCGACGATGAGGTTGAAAAGCCTTGGGTTAGGCCCAGTGTGAAGTACTCGCAACACTTTCACAAAGAGAATCACCCACACCACGCAGGGAAAAAGATGGAACCTTACAATTACAGAACGACGACTTTGGGAAGGCACTGCGTAATGGATGGATGCGGCAGTCAGCTGGATCTCTGGGACGAGGGGCAAGTGAGTGAATTTGCCCAATTTGGAAGTGGAGTGACCAATTATTTCAAGTTCCTCAAGTGGTGTTGCTGGGTCTTTTTCATACTCAGCGTCATTAACATTCCCGCTATTGTGATCAACTCCTTTGGGGTGAGCAATGCGTATGGTAGCTTTACGCTCGCTGTGACTACGCTCGGTAATCTGGGAGATGACAATTCTACGACGACCGTTAAAATCCCTGGCTGCGATGAAGATACTTTTCAGCAAACCAGCTGCGAGATAGAGAAAGATAAACTCGCGTATTACTACTCTGTGCTGGACGTTGTGAGCACGATATTTGTCACGCTCGCCTGGCTATGGCTGCGTGCGTTTGAGAAGAAGGAGGTGGATAACCTCAACCGCTCGACCGTGACTGCGAGTGACTACACCGTGCGTCTCCCCTGGATACCAGCAGACACGAAGGAAGCCGAGCTCAGGGGCCACTTTGCAAGAATCACTGGACACCCGGTCGCGGCCGTGTCGCTTGCCTACGATAATGCCAAGGAGATTGAGCTCTACTTCGACAGAGGGGCGCAGATGAAAAAGCGCTTCAATGTCATTCAGAAGATCAGGTATTCGAAAACTATGGCGATGAAATATGGCGACCACATGATTGACAAGGACGAGATGAATGCGCTTCTCAAGGAACGGGAAACTATCACCAAAAAAATCGAGGATATTGATAAGACGAGGGCAATTGAGGTTGCCACCTTTCCTACCCCAATTCAGGCTTTCGTTACTTTCGACACAGAAAAAGGCTACATGACGGCCATTAAGTGCTACAGCCTGAGCTGGTGGAAGAATTTATGTTTTCCACATAACTTAAGGTTCAAGGGTCATAAGATAAGGGTTAAGAAGGCACCGGAGCCGTCAACGATCCAGTGGGAGAATTTGGAGTGTACCAGTCAAGAGCGAAACAAAAGAAAAGCAATCACAACTTTTGTAGCGTTTGTGGCTATTTTTTTCAGTGTATGGTTCACATTTCACGCACGAGCCGTGCAACAAGATGCCATGGATGCAGGGGGTAAGACGGAATGTCCTTTGGACTGGAGCTCTCTCACCTCTCTGGAGAGGTTGGAGAGGGCGACGAGAAACGAGGAAATAATTCATTGCTATTGCGACCAGGATCCGCTAGCGAGCATCTGCAAGGATTACCTTAAGCAACGATCTATAGCACAGGGAATCACTGTAGGCGCGAGTTTGGCAGTCGTTGTCATCAACCTCTTCTTCACCTGGCTAATGAACAAGGCAGCTAAGTTCGAGAAGCACCAGTCGCTTGACAGCATGGAGGCTAGTATTTTGAGCAGGACCTTTCTGCTCAAGTTCATCAATACTGGTTGCCTTATCTTACTCTACAACCAAGACTTTATTCAGTCCATGGTAGGGGTCACTCTCAACATTGACCCGGACTTCAGCATGAGCTGGTATTCGACGGCCGGACAGAGCATGTTCATCATCATGATTGGTACAATTTTGAGTCCCCACCTGAGTCCATTGTTTAGGTATTACACCTCGAAGAAAGCCAGGGAGAGGGCACTAGACGGTGCCAAAGGCGTCCTTAAAGGCGGCGAAGACAAGGACGTCGAGTGGTACACTCAAGACGACCTGAATGCCATTTTTTTGGGACCCGAATTTCACATGGACTTTAGGTACAGTCAGCTTTTGGTAAACTTTTACATCTGCTTTATGTACCAGGGAGGCATGCCCCTAATGCCTATTCTTGGGTTTTTCAGTTTTTTTGTGGCTTATTGGGTCGACAAATTCTTGTTCTGCAATTTTTACAGAATTCCTCCCATGTATAGTGACACCATGAGTAAGACTGCGACTGGGTTTGTTGGCTACGGAATTGTGGTGCACTTGCTTATGACCATTTGGATGTACGGGAATAAGGCTATCTTCCAGAGTGCAATGGATGAGAGTATCCCTTTTGACCACAACGAGTACGAGAAGAATTACACCATCTTTGATCTGGAGAATTTGAAACAAAAGCACATGGTTCCACTAATTTGTCTGTTGCTTGCGTTTTTGACGTTGTCTTTCTTAAATGGCTTCTTCAAGCAGTGGTGTCACATGACTAGGTTGTTCGTCAATTTCGTCACTTGCGGTAGCGGCACAACCACCGACCAGCTCATGAGTGTAATGAACAGCGTTGATGTCACGTACACGAGGGCGAAAGAGAGGGGCTTGATCAAGGGTCTGAACAATTACAACATTTTGCAAAATCCCAACTATCGGGAGGCCTTCGGGGTCGACGAAAAATTCGCTGCTCACCATAGTCACGTCAGTAGTATCAGGAAGTTGAAGGCTGACGCCGTGATGGACGAAAACAGGGAGAGTGAGGGTAGCCCTGGACTCCCTGGGACCCGGAAAGTTGCTGGCGGAAACCCGGACAATATATTATAAGTGTTTGTAAAAATAAGACGCGATTTGCCCAGAAGAAACACATATCCCTTCATTTTTCTCTCATTTTACAGCCAAATACATTACAAAATTCACACTTGAGCGACGCAGACGAGTGTCGTTGAAAGTCAAACATTTACATTTTGACGTCAACCTCATACAAGCGACATCCGAGATTTTAGCTGCGCGAGTTCAGACCTCAAATTTTCGTTATCTTCTAAAAGCGCTCGTTTGTCCTCCACGTGTTCATCTCTTATCCGGTTGATCTCTTCGCTCATATTGTTGGTAAGTGCTAGCCACTCACTCATCTCGTTCGCGTATTCTTTATTAATCTCTCGTTCTTTGGCGATTTTCTCGTCCCAACTTTCTTTCTCTTTCAGCATATTCCACAGCATCTGGTCCTTGACAGCCAGCGCCTGTTCGTAACGGTCGCACTTTCTCACAACCTCATTTCTCTCCGCCATCTCCCTCGGCAAGTCATCGCTAACAAGATCGACGTTGACATTGATCTGCCTCGCCACCAGCCTATCAATCGCGGAGCTCAGCTCGGGGTACAGTTGAATGAATCCTACCATTCCAATTTCCCCGTCAAGGCTGCTTCTCACCCCCCCATCTCGGCCTGAAAGGTGCCGATAGTTGCTCAAGTTAGATGTCACTGCAGCCGCCTCGCTGCCCGCCGTAATCTTGGCCACTAGATGGTCCACAGACTCTAGCTCAGCGCTGCATTCGTTCAGCTGTTGCTGCAAGGCTGCCTGCTTCAAAGTTTCGGCAGCTTTCAAGCGATCAATGATATTGTCTGCGTCAGCAGTTGTTTCCTGTGTGGTGTTTATATTTGTATTTGTATTTGTATTTGTGATTATGTGTCGTGAAATTTTTGCGTTGCGCCCAATGTTAGCTTTTGCAAAGCCAAAGTTAGCCAAAAACCTTGAAAATTTGACTCACCTTGATGATGCTGTCCGTAACAGACTTAATTTCGTCACTCCTCTGCAGGATCAAATGCCTCAGCTGAGAGAGTTGCTCCCTCCTGGGCGCCAAATGCTGCGCCGCCATGGCACTCAGGTTCCCCAGTCTCTTGCCATAGGCTTTTTCTAGTGTTGTGACGCTCTGCCCTGTAGCGACATGAGCCTTTGCCGCGTCGCTTGTCAGAGGCACCCCTGTTGTCTCATTGAAGTGAGTGAGCTCAGGCTTATCAGCTTTTTTTGTGGCAGTTCCACCCGTAAAGTCGTCGTAGAAATCTGTCTTGCCAGTCACCTGCAACTGATTAACTAAACTTTCAAACTCGCCTTTGCTCATCGTCTGGGAACCCTTATTTGGCCACATGAGTCCGGCAGTGAAGCTTACGGGGATGTTGTTGTCATTGTTGATCACGTTGCCAGTATTGTCGATATTTTCATTAAATTTAACACCCTTGGGCGCCCCCCAAGCGATTCCCCTATGTATTCCGCTATTATTGTCGCTCACGAACCTCTCGAACTCTTGCATGCTCATGCCCCTCCCATTGTTATTTTGGGTATATTTTTCAAAGAGCTCCCCCGCTTTGAAGCTTTGGGGGATTAGAGGCGGCCGCGCCGACGATGAAATATCAGAACTTGTTGCCTTTCCGGAAGCTCTGGCGGCGTCCATCTCCCTGAACATCTGCACGAACTGTGCCTTGTCAATCCTCCCACTGTTCTCCTTGTCATATTTTGAAAAGAACATGCCTGCCTCAAACTCCATGCTGGCACTCAAAGGGTTAATCTCGCTGGTCATGGTGGATTCTTTTGGGGCCGACGACTTCTCCTTCTTCGACTTGCTCTTACTGCTACTATCACTTGCGTGCCCATCTCTCGATTTACTTCGGCTCTTCTTGGACTTTGAGGAGCTGTCCGACTTATCACCCCTAGATTTGCGTGACGATTTGCTACTGTCCGATTTACTACCGCTCTTCGACTTCTTCTTGTCACCCATCGTTTTAAATTTTCGGCTAAACAAGGGTAGAGTGAATTGAAGAGATCAAATTAGTTCAAAAATGAAACCAAAAACTCAGCCGGACAGAGAGCAACAGAGGGGATGGCAGCATTCCATTTTATTTATCTAAGTTATTCTTTCTTTCACCTGACGCCTTCTCACAACAGAATATTGCCTTCAGAGAGAGAAAAAGCGCAATACCGTGCAACAGTAACTCTCTGGCCCTTACAACTCTGAATCGAATCAAAGAGCTTGCCAAACCAATACAACAATGGCAAAGGTTTTGGAAGCTCTCATCGCGAAGGGACGGCGTGTGCGGCGCCCTCGTGAGCAAAAAGAAGTTGCTTTTGGCCTGGCAGACCTTTCTACCCACGAGGAGCTCCATGAGCGCATTGTGAAGAAAGGGGGTTGCAAGTCCCTCATTCAGCTACTCACTAAGAGTAGCGATGCGGAAGCGCAGAGGTTTAGCGCGTTAGCACTGGCAAACATTGCGAGCGCAGTTTTCAATCGCGTTACCATGGTACAGGACGATGTCTTACAAAATGTGATAAGTTACATTAATAACGAAGGTGAGCGCCTATGACATGACTGACTTCAAAGCTTTTGTCGAGTCGTGACTTTTTTGCCGCGGAAATAAAGACAACAACTCTTTACGTCCCCAGCATCGGTACTTCGCTTTCGAAAACAATACTAGACAACCTTCGAATAACTAACCCCCAATCAACAGACTCAGATCTTATAGGTCGACAATATTGTGCAATGGCGTTAGGAAATTTAGCCGCCGAGCCGGAGAATCACGAAGACATAGTAAAACTAGAGGGTATTTCAGCCCTGGTGGCACTGCTGAAGACAGAAGATGTAGAATCTGGTCGTTATTCAGCTTTTGCGCTCTCGAACATTGCAGCCAATGCAAACCATCGGCAACAAATCGTGGACGAGGGCGCCATCGATTCGCTCATTGCGTTAGCTTGCTGTGAAGATCCTAACGCCCAGCGTCAAGCACTCGCAGCCTTAAGGGGGATATGCATTAGCCCCCAGTATCGGGCGCAGAGTGTTCGGATGGGGGTGCTTGATCCGCTCGTTCTCATGGCTAGAAGTGAAGAGGTAAGTGGGACGAGCGTGTTTGTGATGCGACCAGAACTACAAAGTTCAACCCCGGCTTGATGGCTAATTTTTCTATCGCTTCCTTGCTTTTCAATCAGATCGATATCCTCCGAGAAGTCGCCGCTGCGCTGAACTGTTTGAGCTGTATGGAAGAGAACAAGGAGGAGATCGCAGACAGGGCCATTTCGACAATCATTGCGATGCTTTTATCGGGAGATACAGAGGTAGAGCGACACGCATGCTGTACTATTGCGAACTTGATGGAGATGGTAGAGCTTCACAGTCGTCTTTTGGAGGAGAGAGGGATCAGCCCTCTTATTGCACTTGCCGTTAGTGACGATTTAAACTGCAAGGGAGAGGCCAGCCGTGCCATTGCGAATCTTGCCGCAAATGCTGATATCCAACAGGTTCTTCTCCGCGAGGGCGCCCTTTCTCCAATGGTGGAAGCGCTAGAAAAAGCCGACGTCAATTGTCAGCGCTTTGCCGCTCTCTGTCTTGCCAATTTAGCGACAACAGTCTCCTCCCAGGTAAAGGTCGTCCAAGCTGGGGCAATCCGCCCCCTCGTTGAGCTTGCTGTCAACACCAAGAATCAGCTTGAGGCCAGGAGGTACGCTTGTTTGTGTCTAGCAAATCTCTCCGCAACCATTGCCAATCACTCTTCTATTTTAGAAGAAGACGGCCTTACCGCCCTTTTCAGTTTGGCGAATTCAGCCGATGCCATGAGTCAGTTCTACGTAGGGTGCGCCCTCGCCAACCTTTGCTGTTCAATTCCTAACCACGAGCTGGTGACAGAGAGCGGAGGTTTACAAGCCATAATCACGCTCGCCTACAGCAGCGATCCAGATGTCCACCAGCAAGCTGCTGCGGCGTTGCGCGGTTTGTCTGTATCGGACTCCATCAAGATGAAATGCGTCCAAGAGGGCTGCTTGGAGCCCCTCGTCAGGCTGCTAGCTAGCGAGGACATTGAAATTCTCAGAGAAGTCTGTGCTGCCTTGTGTAACCTGGCACTTGGTGACGAGAACAAATTTGAAATCGCCAAGTGCGGTGCCGTTCCTCCACTCATTACCCACATGCAGAGCGAGGATATGCAAATCGCTAGCCAGTCCTGTGCCTGTTTAGCTACCCTCGCTGAAATGCCCGAGAATCAGGAAATTTTGGCCCGCGAGGGGTCCATCAGGCCTTGCATTGCAGTGATGCGGAGCCGTTATGTCGAGGTACAGAGAGAAAGCGGCAGGCTACTTGCAAACATGTGCGCAAGCGATAGCGAGTTCACTGACAGTATCATCCAGGGCGGAGGGCACCAGCTATTGATCAGCTACCTGTTGTCTCAAGACACTGCGTGCCAGAGAGTAGGGGCCTTAGGAATCGGTAACATCTGCACCCAAGATAGGCATAGAGTTGTTTTGCTTGCGAGCGGAACTTTGGAGCCTCTGTGTAGTCTGGCGAGAAGCGAGGACATTGAGCTGGAAATCCAGCGATTCGCTGTATTAGGCATCGCAAATTTGGCATCTTCTGTAGATAATCACCCCGCTTTCATTGAGGAGGGAATGCTCCCGCTATTAATATCGCTCAGTAACGCCCCAGATAGCGAGGTTAGGCTGTATGCTGCCTATGCTCTGACGAAAATAGCTCAAAACGCTGATGTTCGAAGCGTCGTGAGTAGCGAGGGAGGTCTCGAACCTGTTTTGTATCTGGCGAGAACTGACGAGCCGGAGATTCAGCGGGAGATCTTACCTGCCCTCAGCACTCTGTCTTTCGCGGACCAGAACAAGATCGACATCTGCAAGAATGGTGGCTTGCCTCCAATCATCAGTGCTATCCGTGACGCATCCGTTGAAACGGCTCGCCAAGCTTGCTGCGCACTAGCAAACCTCGCAGAGGTGGTCGAGAACATGCCCAAGATTATTGAGGCCAACGCTGTAACTCCACTCGTTGAGAGCCTATCCTCTGTCAGCCCTGAGGTTCAGCGGGAAACTGCCAGGTGCATCGGAAATCTTGCTGCCAACATAGAGTATGGCGATCTGATTTTGAAGGCAGGCTCGTTGCTCCCTTTGATGGCCATCCTTAGATCCGACGAGCACGAATGCAGCCGCATGGCAAGCATGGCTTTGTGCAACATTGCCAGCAATATAAAAAATCAGAACAAGATGCTCGAGGGGGGAATTTTGGAGCCTATTGTTGCCCAATGTCGAACAGCGCTAGATCCCAAGGCGAAGAGTGACCACGAGACGACTAGATATTGTTTGCTGGTCTTAAGTAATCTCTCCGTGAGCAGGCAGAACCATAAGCTCATTATGACAGAGGTACTTGACGTTTTGGCCGGTTTTAGCAAGCACCGTGACATTAAGTGTCGACAGCATGCTGTTTTTAGCTTGGGAAACTTGTGTGCTAATCACGACAACTTGGAACCTATCATTCGCGCGGGATGCTTGAAGACTTTCATCACGTATGCATTTCCCTCCACGGACACCAGCACCAACGTCCAGTTTCAAGCAATCGCAGCGCTCAGGGGCATCGCCACCCACCAGCTGCTCAGGATGCAATGTGTACGAGAAGGCGCGCTGGAGCCGTTGATTTTAGCGGCGAACAGCGATAGTATTGAGTGCCAGAGAGAGGCGGCAGCGGCACTCTGCAACATGGCTCTTGCTGAGGAGAATAAGGTGGCCATGGCGAGGGCCGGTGTGCTGCCTGCGTTGATCAAATTGGCCCAGAGCAACGACACAGAACGGGAGATTCACGCAGTTGCCACCATGGCCAATATTGCCGAAATGGTGGAAGGGCGGACGCAGCGTAGAATGTTGGAGGAGGGTTGCCTGAGGCCGCTCTTGAATTTGGTCGAGAGCAACGAGGTAGAGGTTAAGAGGGAAGTATCGAGGACGCTCGCGCTGTTCGCATGCAAGCGAGACTCGCAGCCCAATTTGGTTCGTGCTGGGGCTATTCAGCAGATGGTTGCGTTTGCCCGGGGGGATGACGAGCAGTGCCAGCGCTATGGGGCATTGGCGATTGGGAACATGGCTGTTTTGCCGACGAACCACCAAGAGTTGTTTGACACAGGTGCGGTTGCGAGTATTTTACCGCTTGCCACGAGTGAGGATCTGGAGACTAGAAGAGTCACGGCCTTTGCGCTCAACAACATTGCCAGCAGCGAGGCAAACCACCGAGCATGCGAGAAGATAGGGGTGCTCAGACCCCTGGTAGCGCTGCTGAAAAACCCCGACCAGGACACCCATCTTCAGAGCTGCTTCGCAGTCAGGCACCTCAGCTTGACGGCAAAGTGCCGAAGCCAGTTTGTTGAGCTGCACGGCTTAACACCTTTGTTGCAGCTAGCGAGTAGTGAGAGCGTAGAAGTGAAGAGGGAGGTTGCCGCGGCACTGAGAAACCTTTCGTTAAGTGAGCAGAACAAGGTCTCCATCGTTCGCACAGGGGGTCTTGATGTGCTGGTCGATTTTTGTCACAGCGCCGATGTCGAAGTTTGCCACCAGAGCTGTGGTGTAATCGCAAATGTAGCGGAGGCGGTAGAGAACCAAGGTTTAATGGTTGAGAGCGGCATTTTGCAGCACCTAAAGTTTGTCATGCGTTCTAAGAGCGTGGATGTGCAGAGGGAAGCGGTGAGAGCGATCGCAAACTTGAGCGCTGAGTACAGCCATACTACGGCAATTGTCGCGGCTGGTGCGCTTGTGCCTTTGGTCGCCACTCTTAGTAGCCCAGATTTCTTGTGCCAGCGTTACAGTGCGATGGGAATTGGCAACTTGTCAACCAATATGAGCAACATGGAGAAGGTTTTGCAGGAAGGAAGTCTGCAGCCATTGCTTAGTCTGGCAAGGCGGGACAATGGTGATCTCGAATCGCAGAGGTACGCTGTATTCTGTCTGACCAACGTGGCCGCCAGCAGGAACAACCACCCACAGCTGATTGACAGTGGCGTCGTGAATCTGATGGCTGGGCTCATGGAGAATCCGGACATAGAAATCAGGAACTCTGCTGCATTTTTTGTCGCAAACATCAGTAGCAACAGTGTTAATCACGAGATTATTATGCACGAGGGATGTCTGGGTCCTCTGATTGCATTTGCTGCCAGCGAAGACCCCCAGGCGCAGTTGAGGGCAGTGTCTGCGCTTAGGGGGCTGAGTACGGACGAGAAATTGAGGACTGAGATAGTGGAGAGGGGAGGCTTGGCGCCGTTGCTGAAGCTCACGAAGACGGAGGACGTTGAGGTGCAGATGGAAGTCTTGAGCGCTTTGTGCAACTTATCCTTGTGCGGTTGCATCGGAGATAACCCGTTGTCGTTTTTGGAGAACGTAGACGTTAGTAATTTGGTTAGCTTCTTGTGCAGTGCCGACACTACCTACAGATTGTTCGGCGCTGTCACGATAGGAAACATCGCTAGTAACATGGGTTTGCAGAAGCCGCTGACGAAGAGTGGGGCTTTGCAGCCCCTCATTACCGTTGCGAACGCTGCAGACCTTGAGACTCAAAGGTGCATTGCTTATTCGCTAGTGAATCTGTGCGCGGACGAGAGTAACAGGGAGAATATTGTGGCCGAGGGGGGTTTACCCCCAATTATTAGCTTGGCTTGTAGTGAAGATTTCAACGACAAAAAGGCTGGACTGGCGACAATTAGGGGACTATCGGCCAGCCCAGATGCAAGGCGGCCTATTATTGTGAGCGGTGCACTAGAGGCGTTGAGTCTGGGTGCTCACTGCGACGGAGACGTTGTCTGTAGGAGGGAGTCCGCAACAGCCATTTGTGCGCTCAGTCTGAATGAGGAAAACAAGGTGGACATGGCCAACAGCAGTATTCTTGCGGATATTGTAATGTTGGCGCAGAGCGGCGATGTTACTTGTTCCAGGCAGGCCATCGGCGCCATAGCGAATTTGACGGAGAACGAAGACACACACGTTAAACTGCTCGGGGAGTGGGGTGCCGGGTTTTTGGTGCCGCTGGTGGAGATGCCTGATATAGGCCTGGCTAGGGAAGTGACGAGGTGCCTCACAAATCTGGCGGGTAACTATACCACTCATGACATGCTCATCGAGGCGGACGTGCCTAGTGGTCTCGGGAAGGCATTACACAACAGTGATGCCGTCGCCTGTCGGTTTGCAATTTTAGGTTTGTTGAACTTGTCAACCCAGACGAAAAATCATGCCAAGCTGATTGAAAGCAAATGTCTTGCGCCACTTATCGAGCTTGCAGGGGGGGCTCACAGGGAGTTTATCACATTGAGACCCGACGGGACGAGGACTGTCAACGACAAGGAGGATATGGACTTCAGGGCGTTCCAACAATTGGGCTACGACCTGCAATGCAGGAGGTACGCCTGCTTAGCGTTGGGAAACTTGTGCGCCAACGCGGATAATCATCCTCATTTGTTGGAAGGAAATGTTTTGGCGCCGCTAAGCAGCGCGCTTGATGTTGATGACTTGGAGACTAGGTTTAATAGCTGCTTTGCCCTGAATAAACTAAGCATGAACGAGAGTATTATCACCCTCATCGGTGAACACGAGAGCGAGGTTATTCCCCCCTTGGTTCGACTGGTTGGTGACAGCGATGTACCGAGCAAGACGCAAGCTATCAGTACGCTGAGGAGACTGTCGCTAGACCAAATGAATAGGCAGCAGATAATAGTCAACAATGTTCTTGATTTGCTCGCAGATTCTTGCTCAGAGGAGAACCTTGAGACGCAGAGGGAGATTGCGGCTTGCATATGTTCGCTGGCTCTGAGTGCCGAGAATAAAGTTCTCATAGCCAAAAGTAAGATGCTTGAGCCGGTGCTTACGTTGGGACAGAGCCCGGACGTAGAAGTCAGCAGATTTGCGCTGGGGTGCATCGCCAATCTAAGCGAAGACACGCTGACGCACCGGACTTTGGTTGAGCAGGCAAATGCAATGCACTACCTCACATTTTTGATGCGGAGCCGCCACTTGGCGGTGCACCGAGAAGCATGCAGGGCTGTCAGCAACTTGCTGAGCAGTCCTGCTACGCACAGGGTTTTTCTGGACGAGGATGGTCTTCGGGCTCTATTTAGTGTGGCAAGGAGCCTGGACAATGAATGCCAATTCAACAGCGCGCTGTGTTTTAGGAGGATCAGCCCGAATTTGGCGAATCACGACAGTATAATTGCCAAGGGAGGTCTACAGCCCATGATCGGGCTCATTCAGACGAGAGATTTGAACGTGCAGAGACAGGCTGCAGCTGCGCTCAGAGACGTGGCGAGTAATCGGGAGCACAAGGTGACCTTTGCTCAGGAGGGAGGACTGAGGGCGATGATCAGTCTCGCCAGGGAAGACGACTTAACACTACAAATTCTAGCCATTGGGACGCTCCGGCACTTATCCCTCAGTAGCCGCGTCAAACGGCCGATGATCGAAGAGGGGGCGTTAGGGCCAATTTTTGAGAGGGTGGAGAGCAGCGACGATTTAGATTTGTTGCAGCAGTGTGCAGGGGTTCTGGCAAATTGTGCCGAAAATGGACAAAACCAGGTGTCTATGATAAAGGATGGAGTATTTGCTCCTTTGGTAATGCTTGCGAGCAGGAATGATAGCAGTATACAACAAGATGTAGCCAGGGCGCTCTGCAGCATCACAAGCAACGCTGAGAACCAAGTAGGTGTGTTTGGACCGGACGAGATGAGGGCCCTTTTCCATTTGGCCAACAGCGAGGAGGAGCACTGCGCGAGAGACGCGTGCATTGCCATTGGTAACGTGGCAGTAATTGCTAAGAATCAGCTCAGCATTGCCAAGCTGGGAGGGTTGTTACCTCTAGTAAGGCAGCTCGGGAGCCAGTTTCCCAGCTGTCAGCAGTACGCCTGTCGGGCTCTGTATAGGTTGGCTGCTCACATCGATAACCAAGCCAAGATTGTTGACGCGGGCGGGTTGGTGGGCTTGATTAAGTTGTGCAAAAGTACAGACTTGGAAGTGGCCAAGTTTGCTTGTATGGTGATATGTAATATCAGCACGCACGCGGCCAACCAGCCCAAGATCGTGAAGTTGGACGGGTTGCGGCCGCTGATTGACATGCTTAGCAGTAGTAGCGAGCATTGCCAGAAGACAGCCGCCATGACCCTGACCAATCTGGGCACGAGTGGAATAAACCAAGTTCACATTGTCAAGCAAGGTGGCTTGCTGCCATTGATTGCACTTACAAGGAGCACGAATCCGGACTGCACGCGGTACGCTGGGATGGCGTTGTGCAATTTAGCTGTCAACAGGCAAAACAGAAGAAGTATGGTCGAGGCGGGGAGTCTAAAGCCTCTGATAAAAATGTTGAGCAGCGGGACAGGGGGTAATAAGCTGGAAGTAATCAGGGCAAGTGCACTTGCACTGTACAACCTTAGCGCGAATGCCAGTAACCACGTCCCAATGGTTAAAGAGGGAATATGCCATCCGCTATTTCAATTGTGTAGCAGCCCTGATGTCGACGTCAAGCGTTACTCGGCTATGATTTTGAGCAATTTGGCTGCCAACATTGAGACTCGGGGGGCAAGTACCAGGAGTGGGGGATTGCAGGCGGCTATATTGTTGATGAAAGACGACGATAGTGATGTGAAGAAGTACGCCTGTATCGCATTGTGTAACATGGCGAACAATCCCACAACGCAGAGCCAGGCAGTTGTTCACGGGTGTCTGCCTCCGCTATTGGGGCTGGCTGGATGCGGCGATCCTGATAGCCAGCGGCACTCGCTTATGTGCCTGAGTACTCTAGCGGCAAATGAGAGCAATCACTCCATGATGATGCACAAGGGGGCGTTCAAGATTGTAGTGGACAGGAGCCAGAGCCCCGAGGACGACATTAGGGAGTACAGCGCATTCGTCATTGCCAATTTGTGCAGTAACGAGGATTATTTGAACAAGATCGGAAGAGAAGGAGGCATCGGGCCGCTCGTTACACTGGCAGATAGCAACAATGTACACAGCCAGTGTCTGGCAATGAGCGCATTGAGGCGACTAGCTAACTTCCCCGACAACAGGAGCCGGTTGGTGAGGGCCGGAATCTTAGGCCCGTTGGCCAGCGCAGGCAATTCGACTGAGCTCGAAATTCAGAGGGAAGTATCAGCAAGCTTATGCAGCCTGAGCTTGAGCAGTGAGGACAGAGTCGAGATCGCGAGGATGTGCGTGCCGAGCCTCGTCTTTTTGGCTCAGAGCGGGGATGTGGAGGCTGCGAGGCAGAGTGTGGGGGCGCTGGCAAATATTGGAGAGGACATTGAAACACACGAATACATCGGAAAAAGTGGAGGAGGGAGGTGTATGATTGCGCTTATGAGGCACGACAGCATCGATATTCATAGGGAGGCGAGCAGGTGTATCGCAAATTTGTTGACAAGCTTTCATCACCAGGCCGAGATTATCCAGGACGGGTTGCCGGGGCTTATTCATTTGGCGACGAGCAGCGATCCGGAGTGCCAGTACAACGCGAGTCTGAGCTTCCGAAAGCTGAGCCCCAACCTTCGCAGCCATAAGGGTATCGTTTTGGGGGGAGGGCTGAAGAGTATGTTCTTTTTGTTGAAGGTACAAGACATAAAGACGAGGAAATGCGCGGCAAGTGCACTGAGAGATATCAGTGCCCACGCAGACCACAAGTTGACCTTTGCGGAGCAGGGTGGTATTGACGCGTTGATCCAGTTAAGCAGAGAAAAGGAGATCGAGTTGCAGGTGCTAGCGATTGCGTCCTTGCGACATCTGACGCTGAATGATCAGCTAAAAAGGCCCTGCGTCGAGGCTGGCTGTCTGCCGCCGGCAGTGAGGTGCGTGGCCTATGCCAATGAGGATCTCCAGTGCCAGTGCGCCGGGTTGTTCGCCAACTGTAGCGAGAATCAGGAGAACCAGGTAACTCTAGTTGAGCAGGGGGTCGTGCCAGCGGTAGTCAAGCTGGCGAGGTGTGTCAACGATGAGGTACAGCTTGACTGCGCGAGGATATTGGCTAATGTGAGTAGTAGCGAAGAAAACCACCTTGTGACCTACAGGCAAGGTGGTCTCAGCACGCTCGTTGATCTGACCAAAAGCGCCGAGGATGTATGTCAGAGATATAGCAGCATGGGGCTTAGATTTTTGGCGAGCAACCCGGAAGTTCGCGTTGCCATCATCAGGGAGAACATGCTGAGCCCATTCCTCGCTCTAGCCAAGAGCCCATTGCTCGATTACCAGAGGACCAGTTCCGCCGCTTTGGCAAGCTTTACCCTGAACGAGGAGAACAAGGCCAAGCTAGTGCGACAAGGTGGCTTAAGCACGATTCTACAACTTTGTATGTACGATGATATTGAGGTCGTTAGGGATGCCACCTTCAGCTGCGCCAACATCGCGGACAGTTTGGATCTTCAGAGCGACATCGTTCGGGAGGGCGGTATAGAGATTCTTAGGGAAGTCGGCAAGCACGACGACGCGAGAGTCCAGAGAGATGTAGCAAGGGCGTTCAGCTGTTTGAGTGTCAGCGAGGACGTCAAGGCGACAATTGTCCAGAAAGACGGATTGGCCACGCTCTTCCAGCTGGCCAAGAGTATGGATGTCGCTTGTCAACGGTATGCTACCCTAGCCATATGCAACCTAAGTAGTGGAGAGCACAAGAGTAGAATTGTCGAGGAGGGTGCAATTAAACCACTCATGTACCTAGCCAGGTTTCCAGACATGGAAATCGAGCGGTATGCATCTCTTGCACTGGCAGGCCTCAACCTGGGCAACCACGGGAACAATAAAGTGCGCACAGTAGAGGAGGGTGCTCTCAGGCCACTGATCGACATGGCCAGATTCCCCGACAAGGAGCTGCAAAAGTGTGCCGCTCTAGCGCTGAACAGTGTAACTCTTGGAAATCAGGGTATGACGAAGACCGGGGTCATGCAAGAGGAAGGCCTGCTGCCGTTACTGAGTTTGGTAGGGAGCGACGATGAAGAGTGCGTTTTCAGTGGTATCTATGCTCTTGGAAATCTATGCGAGAATGACGAGGTCAAGGCGAGGCTGGTTGAGTTGGGGGCCATCACAGCCGTGGTTGGACAGGCTGGGCTTGGAACTATCGACGTGAAAAGAGCTTGTGGTTACTACTTAGCATTGCTTTGCGAGAACCCCGAGTTCCACGATGATTTGGCGAAGGAGGGTGGGTTGGAGGCGATCATTGCTTTAGCATGTCTAGAGGACATGGAGTGCCAGGAGTATGCAGCTTTCAGCTTGGCGCACATAAGCAGCAACAGGGATTACCAAGTCAAATTGGTGGAGAAGGGTGCACTGAGACCCCTGGTATCCATGATGGCCGTCAACAGCGAGCCAATGCACTACGCAAGTTTGGCCTTGCTGAAGCTTGCCGACAACTTTGAGAACCATGTTGCTATTGCCCAGGAAGGAGGAATACAGGCATTACTCAGGTTGGGCAGAAGCAGAGCGACAGACGAAGAGTTGCAGTACAAGGCGGCGTTGAGTGTGGGCAGCTTAGCCAGCAATGCGGTACGGATGCTGCCGGGGGATAGGGAGCGCAGCGATGGGATCGGCTTCGCAAGTGCCGCTCTGGCTGGCAAGAGCTCAGGGGCGACCAAGCGGGGCAAGGAAAAGACTACCGGATACATTGATAAGGAAATGGGAGGAGGTGGAGGTGGGAAGACACTGTAGTAGTATGTAAAAATTGCTTGTTTTGCTAGGTATACAATAATATATTGAGGTTTTCTTTGCCTAGCCTAAGTTGATCACCCTCAATTCAAGCACCAACAGGCTCTGCCGAAGCAGGCTCTGCTGGTTTGTACGCCTCCATCTGTTCCGAACCTTGTCAGCTGCAACGAGCTTATTCACAGCGACCTTTTGTTCTTCGTCGAGTGCCCTGTACTAAGCAAAGTTCTCTTTCAACGATCACGGTGCCTCTGCAGGAGACATCCACGAATTCTTCGCTTTCTTGAGGCATGTCATTGAGATGGGATCCTACATAGTGGGAATACGGCTGCGATTGTGTTCGGGTGAAATGGTGATTAACTGAAACAATAACCCCTCTCGGCAAAGAAAAAGAGCGCCAAAACGAATAGAATGGGAAAGGCCGCCTCAATTAACACCAAATCTCGCAAATAATGGCGAAGTCCATTGCTTCTTTCTTTGCTCCGGCAAAATCATCCAAGAGCGAAACAGAAAAGAGCGAGACTCCTGTGAAAAGCATTTTTGCTAAAACAGCTCTCCCTCAGCAGAAGAAGGCGCCTCCCAAGGAGCCTGTCAAGAAAGACGAGGCAGCGGTAACCGATCCTGGCGACGACGAGGAGGAGGAATTGATTACCGGTGCCACAGGCAGAAAGCGTCGTGTCACTGAGAAAAGCAAAATTAAGGCGGAGGCGGTGAGTAATTTGTAAAATTAAACGTGTTGTTGACAGTGTCGGCGTTTTCGAAACACATCGGGTTTAGAGCTTTAGCGATGAAATGGGATGGAAGAACATTTCCCTCTTTTTGCCGCCAAACGCCAACGCCAACGCCAACGCCAACGCCAACGTGCCTCTAACATCTCAAATTATCTCACATACTCAAATCTCATATCTCGGATCTCAAAACTGATATCCTCCGACACGAACTTAAACGATGTATAAATATAGCGAAAAAAGCTCAAGGCAGATAAGGATTCAAAATCTGGGAAGGGCAAGCGTCTCTCTAAGAAGAATGGAGGGAAGGGCGACAGTGACGATGGCGATGACGATGATGATGATGTTGACTTTGACGAGCCGGCTGACAAGGTGACCGCTGAGGAGGAGGAGGAAATGGAGGTTGATACACCTGAGGTGAAAGCTGCGGTCACGGAGGATATTGCTGACGACGCGGAGCCATCACCGCCTGAGCCATCACCACCTTTGGCAGCAACCATGGCTAAATCTGATAAGATTTCTGAAAATGAAACAAAAAAAGGATGCCCCCCCCCTTCTCCTCCTGCTCCTGCTAAGACATCCCAGCCGGCATCATCGCCATCATCCGAGACATCGACATCTCTTTCTAGAATCATGGCACAAGCGAAAAAGAAGGAAATTCCTGCGTCATCTGAACCCACTGCATCGCCTTCCAAGCCATCATCGCCCATAAATAAAAAGCCTGCTACTGGTGCCACCGACTCATCAACTGCGAAAGCTAGCAACGCTGCGAATACAGACACTAGTACCGCTACCAATATTAAGGCCGGCACCTTGAAGCCGATGAAGCTGAAGCAAGCCAAAAGTTCTTCAACGAAATCTTCCGTCGCGGAGAAAAAATCCACGACGTACGCCAAGTCCATCAAATCAGACGAGTTGCTTGACTCCAGTGGTTTGGAGGAGGGGAAGCCTATTCCTTACCTCGAGTTGTGCGGGACGCTTCAGAAGATTGAGAGCATCAGCTCCAGATTGGAGATTCAGGGCATTTTGACTGATTTCTTCCGCAAGGTCATGATAAAAAACCCTGCCGACCTTATCCACTGCGTTTATCTGGCTGCTAACGACGTCGCTCCCTCTTACGATTGCGTTGAGCTGGGCGTCGGTGAGAGCTTTTTGATAAAGGCGATAGGGGAGGCCAATGGAGTTGAGACGAAGCAGGTCAAAGCTAAGCTGGCATCCATCGGCGATCTGGGACTGGTTGCTGAGACATCAAAAGCTAAGCAGAAGACCCTATTCTTCGCGAACAAGCCCAAGCCTGTGTCTGTGGAGGAGGTGCTGACGTGTTTCCGGAAGGTGGCGAAAATAAGCGGGACAGGAACCCAAACTGTGAAGATTGCCGAAATCAAGAAGCTGCTTGTTCGATGCTCTTCAACCGAGGCTAAGTTCTTGATCCGCGGCCTGCAGGGAAAACTCAGGATTGGACTCGCCAAGTCGTCTGTCTTGGTCAGCATTGCGCACACATTTATCAAGTCCAAAAAATTTGATGACGAGAGCGTGTCTACATGCAGGTAAGTCTAATTTGTGAACGGTGTCAAATTTGACCCAGCCAACAGCTGTGTGAAGCAACACCAACAGCTGTGTGAAGCAACACCAACAGCTGTGTGAAGCAACACCAACAGCTCTGTGAAGCAACACCAACAGCTCTGTGAAGCAACACCAAGCAGCACCCGACCCTATCTTTCCCACACTCACAAAGCTTTTCGCTTCGCTTTCTGCTTCTTATTGTTCTTTTGCTTCATGTTCCGTAGTGACGAGGAAAAAAAAATGATGCCCGAGGAGCACTTAAAGCTATTCAATGGAGTCAATAACTCAAAAAAACCAATGCCCCTCGACGAGCAATTTGAGCTCGGTGTGGCGATCATCAAAAAGGCACACAGCGAGCTGCCTAACTATGACGAGATCATCAAAGGTGGGCTATCGGCCCCCCTCTACAAGCTCTACCAGACGTGTTGTCTGAGGCCTGGCATTCCTGTGGAGCCTATGCTCGCCAAGCCGGAGAAATCTGTCCTGAATGTCTTGAAGCGGCTCACCAAGCAGCGATTCACGTGCGAGTATAAATACGATGGTGAGCGCGCTCAGGTCCACATGACGGAGGATGGATCCACGGCAGTCTTCAGTAGAAATCTTCTCAACACCACTGAAAAGTTTCCCGAGGTACCAGATTACGTAATGGAGAGCTGCGAGTCGACGGGTGTCACAAGTTTCGTCATGGACAGCGAGGTGGTGGCGTATAACAGCGAGACAGACACCTTGGTTCCCTTCCAGGTCTTGAGCACAAGAAAGAAAAAAGGAGAGGCAGATGGCGAGGAGGCGAAGGTTAAGGTGAGTTTTGGTGGTGCCGGTAGCGGGTGTCGTGTTGACGTGGTAATATTACATTACATCACTGTGTCGAAGCAAGTTCTCCTGAGTGAAACTTAATCAGCTAATTTACATATTTCACGTAGATTATCGTCCAAGCGTTCGATTTGATGTTCTTGAACGGAAAGTCTCTGCTGAACAAGACTCTCTTTGAGCGGAGGGAGCTTCTAAGGAAGCACTTTAAGCCAGTTGAAAACAAATTCCGCTTCGCTGTGTCCCTTGACCACACAGAAAATGGTGACACTGACATGATCGAGGAATTCTTGGATAAGGCGGTGAAGGGTCAGTGCGAAGGACTGATGGTAAAAACTCTGGACGACAATGCAAGATATGAACCCTCCAAGAGGTCACTCAACTGGCTCAAGCTCAAGAAGGATTATCTCGAGGGTCTCGGGGACAGCGTTGACCTGGTGCCCATAGGCGCCTTCTACGGAAAGGGAAAGCGCACCGGAACCTATGGAGCTTACTTGCTTGCGGTGTACGACGAACCATCTGACTCCTACCAGTCCGTGTGCAAGATTGGCACTGGGTTCAGCGACGAGAACCTTGTGAAACTCATGGAGGGCTTTCAGGACAACATGATTGATGAACCTGCTGAAAACTATGTTTTTGGTGACAGTCTGAAGTGCGATGTTTGGCTAGAGGCATGCCAGGTGTGGGAGGTGATGGCCGCAGATTTGTCTACTTCCTCCACGCACAAGGGAGCACTGGGTAGGGTGGGAGAGGGCGAAGGGAGGGGCATTGGCTTGCGCTTTCCCAGATTTGAGAGAGTAAGGCCTGATAAGAAGCCAGAACAGGCGACAAACAGCGACCAAATTAGGGACATGTTCTACGCTCAAGACTCCATGGTCGAGCAGAAGAAGGATGCTGAATATGATAGTTGTGATGAGTTGTAGTATGGGTATTTAAGAGGATTCGAAATGGAATTTTCGCTGATCGCTGATGTGTTTCCTTTTCATTACTTTATGTTTTTATGTCTTTCAACAATTCTTCTCGCGCATGAACAGGAAAATTGACGAATGCATTAAGGACGAGTTGCCGTCGGAGGATAGTATTCACATCTTCTAAAACTATATTAATAATCGCAGATTGCTCCGCAGCTCGCTGCTCAGGCTGCTCGAAAACATTCCTCTGAAGTTAAAGGTCCCATAGGAACCAGGACGTGCGTAGTTGTTGAGAAAAACCTACCCTCTTGGCCACAACTATCTTCTAGAGACAATGGCGGCGGCTGCAATAGGTCCGTCTTTAGAAGGATAAACAGATATCAACTTAACACCATCTTGCCATGCTTTCTCTGTTCAACCCAGCTAAGTCCTTTAGTCAATTTAACGGCACTAACACAAAAACACTTTCGTAGCGGCCCAGCGCCTTGCTCGCAAATTAGAGAACGGTGAAGTGGAAGAAGCAAAAACTGACGAGGAGCTTCTTGCAGAGGCGCTTGAGGAGGAGAGACTTCGCAACTTTAACAAGTATATCGATGCAGACTCCTGGAACAGCCCATTGGCCAAAAAGTACATCGCCTTTGCACTCTTCAACGGCCAGTTCGTCAGACCGGATGGGAAATACGAGCCACAATTCTCAGGGTTTATCATTTTTTGCATCATGATAGCTGGAGTGTTGGTTGGGATGCAGGTACGTGTTTGCGTATATTGTTTCGTGCTCGCGCTTTGTTTGCATGATTTGCACGTGCATGTGATTGCTGTGTATATATTTGAAGCCAGTGAATGGTGTACGCTCCGAAGATAGCACTCATAACTTACTCCTTTTTTCTCCATCCATATAGACCTACCCAGCCTATGAAGAAAATGATGTTGTAGCAGCCATAGACAACACTATTCTTTACATATTTACCTTTGAAATATTTGTGAAGGTCTGGTCCGAAGGTCTAGCCCCGTGGCGATATGCTGATTGGCGTGTCAACAAAGAGTGGAAGTGGAACCATTTTGATTTCATAATTGTGCTTTTCTGCATGCCATTTCTAAAATCCTTGACTGACGGGAATGCGGCTGTGCTGCGCTTAATGAGGCTTGCGCGTTTAATGAAGATTCTCAAGAAAGTTCCTCAGCTGCAAATGATTGTCATGGGCCTGATAGGGGGGCTGAGCAGTATCGGCTACATCATCATTCTCATGGTGCTGGTTTTCTATCTCTACGCGATAGTGGGAATATTTCAGTTCCGTGAGAATGATCCTTGGCACTTTGGCAATTTGATGGACGCCATGTTGAGCTTGTTTCGAGCTTCGACATTGGAGGACTGGACGGACATAATGTACATCAACATTTATGGGTGCGATGAGTACATGAATATTTATCGGTGTATTTCTGCCAATCCTGGGGATTGTGATGGCGAGCCACCAATGTATTGGTGTGAGCATGCAAAGGCCCAGCCTATTTTCTCAAGCGTCTATTGGGTTACTTTCATTGTAGTATCTGCTCTCGTCATGCTGAGTTTATTTGTTGGCGCTGTCACAATGAGCATGAGCGACAGCATGGCCGATATGAAGAGGGAGGCGGAGGAGACCGAACGCAAAGCAAGACTGCTGAAGAAGAAGAAGAGGATGGACGAGTTGGCGAAAGAAAACGAATTTTTGGGGGCAGATCAAGATGTTGACGAGACGGAGATGACCTTGGCTAACATGAGCGTGAGACAAAGGGAAGAGGCTAAGGATAAGTTGAAGATGAAGAGCCTTCTGCTGGAAGCTTGGGAGGGAACAATCCTGGCGGAGTATGTGATGCAGTACCCGCCTGGGTTAAGAGGAAAATACATGAAGATCAGTGAAAAATGCGGCTGGCTTGCAACTCACGCTAACTTCGTCAACTTCATCACGTTAGTGATCATCTTGGCGGGAGTTCTGGTGGGGATGCAGACTTGGCCCAGCCTTCAAGACAACGATCTTCTGAATTTTATCGACGCAATTGTGCTGGGGATCTTCACTTTTGAAGTGGTGCTGAAGTTAATTGCGGAGGAGTTCAAACCGCTTCATTACTTTCACAGCGGCTGGAATACCTTCGACTTCATTGTCGTGGCTGGTAGCTTCTTACCGGCGGGGGGTGACTTAGTGACCATGCTTCGGTTGCTAAGGCTGTTGAGGGTGCTCAAGCTGCTCAAGAGTCTTCCAGCGTTGGCCATTATTGTGAATGCGCTTATCATGGGCCTTAGCAGTATCGGCTTTATTGGCGTGATTTTGTTTATGGTATTTTATTTGTTTGCTATTTTGGGCATGATGCTGTTCAAGGAGAATGACCCATGGCATTTTGGGACGCTCCACGTCGCAATGTTGAGTTTATTTAGGTCATCCACGATGGACGACTGGACGGATATGATGTATATTAATATTTACGGATGTGATTTGTATGGCTATGTGGACGATGATAAACTGGCGGCAATGTGCGATCAGCCGACTGCCAGGGGATTTTTGGCGGCAATATACTTTGTCATCTTCCAGGTTATTGGAGCATTAGTTCTGTTGACGCTCTTTATCGGCGTAGTCACAACAAGTATGGAGGAGGCGACTGCCAACCAAGAGAGCGAGGCAGAACTTGAGGGAAGGGTGGAGGCTTATGCAGAGAAGGAGGGATTAACCGAAATTACAGTCGAAAATTATCGAAAAGTGTTCGCATTACTTGACGTCGACCAAGGGGGAACGATAGAGGAAGACGAGCTGAAAGCTGGTCTGAATGCGGTCGGACGGTTTCCCACCAGCGATGAACTTCAGGCATTGATGAAGATGGTTGACGAGGATGAGAGTGGAGAAATTGACCTCGCAGAGTTTATCGAATTTATGACAATGATAAAAAAGAGACAAGGGAAGCCCCTCAGCGAAAAAGAGGAAGACGAGAAGGAAGATAGAGCAGGCGACACTCCTTACGAAGAGAGTCCTGTAAAGATGCTCAAGCCTGGAGAGTTGGAGAAAGACTTGCTACAAGATGACCTTCAAGCCGACAAGATTGGCGAACGGGCTAGGAATAGTCCAGAGAAAAAATATAGAATTGGAGATGAGGATGGGGAAGAAAAGAAGGCGGAGGCGTGGGGTTAGGTCATTGAGCGGTATGCGTTGTAATTTTTGTTGAAATGGTGAAAACATGAGCTTGTAGCACAACCCTCTTCTCGACCTTTTCTCTTTATTTTCTTTTAGTTCTCTATTAAGTTCTCTAGTTTATGAAACTGAACGCTCGTCACACCCGGTTTGTTTTGCCTGTGCTTTCTATGGTGCATTCTCAGCTTTATTGTCAAGCATAAGAAGAGGCAAACAAAAAACAACGACACAAAAAAAGTAAAATCAAAGGGATCTGGAGAGATTTTGCTGTCGCCGGTGGAATCTTTAGCGTAGCAGGGGCAACCCCCTTCACACCTGACTGAAACTTTGCCTGATCGTGCCATGCTCCTCCAGTTCGAATTACTCGCAATGTAACTATTTCCAAATTGATAGTAACGATTCAAACTCACACCATCTCCGCCGAGCTCAGTGAGCTCCCCCACGCTGTCAAATTTTGTCACGACATTTTTCATATCTGCATCATTTATGACACAGAACGGCACAAAAATTAGGGAATCGAGGCGGGTGTTATTTCCGGTATTGATGAATAATTCTGCAGTTGCGTTCCATGTTTGATTTATTAGTGGATTAAAGGAAGTCGACATGGATAGGGTACCGAATGTATTACTAAGATCCAGACGGTATTCCATTTCCCCAGGCTGCGGCTCAATAACTCCGCAATTTGACAGCAGCGAACTGTTGTAATTATACCTTTCAGAATCAGAAGGATTCCCAGAAGTGCCGAACTGAACAATCTTGAGAGTCGTCGAGTTGATCACCCGAAAAAAATAGTTATCGTCATAATAACCGTTCAATGCCAAATTATAAACGCGATCAACCCAAGAGGGTGCGAGTGATCGGGTGCAAGTCGCCGTGAATAGTCCATCAGTAGTGGGAAAGTCTAACATGAAGCTCTCTGGAGCTTCGATTCTCATCGATTCTAGACACGGATCGGAGAGTCTTGTAGAGTTTTTGCAGGACAAAGGTGCTTCTATTGGCATCTTCACTGGAGGTGACATGTCCTTCCCACGAAGAACGGTGCCAAAGTCCCCAACGCTTCCAAAACCGACTTCAAGGAGAGTCTGAGAAAAAGGAACAAAAGACGAGGAAACCGATTTTATCGCCGATTCTAGGTCGAGAGAAAACGAAGAGTTCACAACCGCAGTTGAAATATGAGGAGAGAAAGAAGAAAATACATTCGGTGATCCAAAGGAGTGAATCATGTCGATTTTGGCCTGTTTTTGCTCGGGTGGCAGGTTGTCCACCCAATTGGGGATAGTTGTTTTGGCGGAGGGGTGGAGATACGGATTAAGTGCAATTACAACGGCGTCAGAAAGAGTTTGTAAACACCGACTAAGGCTAACATTGGTCATCGCATAACTTCCAGCAGGATACAGACCTGTCATGGACAGATGGCTTGTTGAGGGGCAACTTGCTGCAGCACTGTTTATAGCTTGGCGCGAAGCGGCAAATATATCTGCGAGGGATTCGGTTCTGAATGATGTCAGATAGAGGGTGATGTGCGGCTCCTCGACGTTGACAAAATCTAGAAGCTGCTCATTGGGAGATGAGAGGGATGACGAGATCGCTGAATTGTATTTGGTGGCAGTCAATTGTGAGGTGTTTGAGAGCTTCACATGGATATTCAGCGATGTGCTGCTCATATTACACAAAATTAAACGGAGGAAAGGGTCAGT
>Ga0115555_1000163_pt1 | contig 42904 bp, 43 predicted proteins | sample COGITO_mtgs_1104_2_FD_87285 | JGI IMG/M metagenome (GOLD analysis project Ga0115555, IMG submission 87285) | Pelagic marine microbial communities from North Sea - COGITO_mtgs_110407 | ecosystem: Environmental > Aquatic > Marine > Epipelagic | place: Germany:Helgoland, sampling site Kabeltonne... | reverse complement strand
TTCGCCTTCATCACCTGGACATGAAGGAAGATATCAGAACGATCGAGATGGTAAGAGACGCTGTAGGCGATGACTTCACCATCATGACCGATGCCAATCAGGCACAGTCTAGCGGCATCTGGCAACCGGGTGTGCAATGGGATTTTACCCGCGCACTGGACACCGCCAGAGCGCTGAAGGACTTGAACGTGTATTGGCTCGAGGAACCCCTGCGCCGCTACGACTTCGACGGTCTCAGCGAATTAAATCGCATGGTCGACATTCCCCTCGCCGGCGGCGAGAACAATCAGGGCGTGCAGGAATTTCAGTGGATGTTAGAGCGTGGTGTCTACGATATTCTGCAGCCGGAGATATTGGTTACAGAAGGCGTACAGGGATTACGTGCGGTAGCAGCACTCGCGCTTGCGAATCACAAGCTGGTGATACCACACCACGGAGGCGGGCAGTTAGGCACGGTAGCGCAACTGCATATGATAGGAACATGGCCACACTGCCCGTGGATAGAGATACTCAACGACCCACCCATCTCACCCTATAGCAATGGCTTCGCCGTCATGAACAATGCGCCGATCGTGGATAGCGAAGGGTTTATGGCGATGCCCAGCGGCCCGGGCCTGGGTGTAGAGATAGATCGCGACCTGATTTTGGCTGACTAGGGCAGCATTGATCTGAACTTGCGCAGCATCACCTGCAGCGGCATATCTTCGCCGCGCCTGGCCAACTCCACACCTATCCAGCAACCCACATAGGCGACGAGCAACCACGTGATAATTCCGTTGTCGGCCCAGTAGCTAAACCACAAAAACGCCGTGATCAGATTACCAAGTTGATTCAACACCAGCTCAACCGCAGCGGTTACAAACCCGTGGTCGAAGGACTCGGGGATCGACGAGGGATTGAAGATGACTCGCAGCAGATCGCCGATCTCGATAACGGCAAATGTCCATAACCCCGCCAGCCCATAGAAACCGCTACCGAACCACATCCACTTCTCCATCATGTAGTTCGAGTTGCCGCCATGCTTCTTTTTCTCAAAAGACTTCTTTATCTTCTTGACCTGGGCCTCGATAGATTTCCTGCCCGCGTTTCTATCCAGATCTCCGCCACCGTACAGCCAGGTGAAGATGATCCAGCTAAGAATCACCATAGGAATGCCTAGCTTGATGATCGCTTCAAGAAGTAATAGAAAATCCATGACTCTTCCGAATGCTGAATTCGTATCTATTCGAATTGTGCTTCGATCTGCATGAGGCCAGCCTTGATTGCCCGACCCCATATTACGTTACCCTTATCATTCAGATGCAGGCCATCCTCGATGAAAATATCGGTCATTACCGTGCCGTCGGATTTTAGAAAGGGCGTAGCCACATCGATATAGTGCACCAGCGGGTCGGCTTCGGCGATAGCCTGCAGGCGCGCACTTACCTGCTGCGCTGCAGGCCATACATCGACACGAGCCAGGCTGGGCTTGACCGAGAGCGCATACACACGAGTCTCGGGCAGAGCCTGATGAACTCTGGCCACAATTTCCTCAAACTGACTGACGATCTTGTCATTGGGCAGCTTGTACCAGGTATCGTTGTCGCCCTCATAAATCAAAATTGCGCGCGGCTTGTAGCTAAGAGCGACTCGATCCAGATAGTGCAATACGTCGCCCATCACGCTGCCACCGAAGCCTCGGGGTATTACTGAAAGAGGCGCAAGAGCTGCTGCAGCCTGACCGTTCCAACGCGCGATGCTGGAGCTGCCGGTCAGCAAGATAGCCCCTTCTGCTGGCGGCAACTTTGTATCTTGCGCCTCGAACGCGAGTATAGAATTCTCGAATCGGTTTGGATCCAGATTCTGCGCGGCCGCGAGCGAAGCGAACACTGACAACCCCAGAAAGAATATTGTCTTTACTGCACTATTGATTTCAATTTTTTTCATGGCTTCACCTTTTTCTTATTACTTTTTATTTTGCAAAGTTAACGCGTATGTTTCACTACAGGGTAGATGCTACTTAGGTAGTGTTCATCGGCTGCTACGGGTTGCAGCCTATACTTCCGCGAGCCCGCCCTGCCCAAACTCAACAGATCTCGGGCACACACCTAGGCGCCTGTCTCCACAGTGGTGAAGACCAGTTCTCTTGCCGCCAGCACCCCATCGGACTCAACATTCAATAAAAGATACGTATCTGTAGCTTCTTCCGCGAGCGCGCCGCTCAAGCTAATTGCCGAAAACAAGAGTAACGAGCCAAGCAATAGTGTTAGTTTTCTAGTCATGGTGTACTCCCTTCAGCTGCAGAGTCTTCTTAATAGATACTTTATTTTCTCAGCATACTACTTTCCGAGCTGCAGACACTAGTTAAGATCCGCCGCAAATTCCTTCAATTTATCGAGACTCACTATATCCAGCGCTCGCTTGTGTGTGCGCGTGAGATAGACCTTAGGCGCCATATCCTGCTCATAGGCCTCTAGCCAGCGCACGGCGCACAGACACCAGCTATCACCGGGGTTGAGACCGGGAAACCCAAAGTCTGGCATAGGCGTAGAGAGATCGTTCCCTCGAAATCGAGAGTATTGTAAGAAGCGTTCGTCTACCTGCACGCATACCGTGTGAGAACCCAGGTCTTCGTCGCTGCTGTTACAACAGCCATCACGATAGAAGCCGGTAATAGGGTCAGTACCACAGGGAACCAACTCCTCATCGAACACGTTTAACGAATCATCCATAGCTTCTCCTCTACCTTCTCAGAATCATAAACCAGCGACCGATATGCAAGACATTCGCAAGAGCGGCGGCGAAGTAAGTTAGCGCTGCAGCCTTTAATACCTGCCGAATCGCAGGCAATTGAGATGCATCCACGTATTCGCCTTCGACTAGCACCGGCAGTGCCTTGTTGAAACTTGCGTCCCATTCTTCAGGCAAAATAATCAGATAGGCAAAAGCACCGCCCAGCTGCAGCAACAAGCTTATGCCTATTAGCCCACCAATCGCCAGTGGCGTGCGCAGCACCAGAGCTGCAATCGGAATCATTAACATCATGACCACACCCACCTGATTCAGTCTAGTAGCCAGAGGCAGATAGCGCTTGCGCAGTTCAAATACTTTTTCACGGCGATAGAACTGAATCGCATGACCCACCTCATGGGCGGCCACAGCAATAGCGGTTAAGGATTTTCCGTTTAGGTTGAGCGGGCTCAGACGAACCGCCGGCCCCGATGGATCGAAATGATCCGTATTGGCCGCAGTCTCCTCGACCTTGATTCCTGTTAATTCGAAGCGCTCGATAAGGTGCAATGCCAGCTCACCCCCTGTGCCGGGTAGCCCTGCTATTTCTTTGCTGTGCTTGGCCATTACCCGGCGCACCCAGAAACTGGGCGCGTAGATCAGTATCGCCAGTAATGCACCTATAATCAGCAGAGGCATGTTTTATCTCGTTAACTAACGCGACTGAATCTGGAAAGTGGGCCGAAACTTTCTAGCCCGATTTGAACCGTAGTTGAGTCTTGGTGCTCCAGCTCTTTGAAGCAAAAATTGCATGCCTAGTTTTCGGCGCCTACTCCCAGTGTACCGTCGTTAATGCCTTAAAAATGCCCGACATTGCCGCCAATGGTTGGAACTCTGACGCCAACGTGGAACTTATCCCTTCGACTAGAAGCCGTTCAGGCTTGCATAGCGATCACGATGGAATGCCGCATCGCCAAGGAATTGCTGAGCTACCCGCGCACGCTTGATGTAAAAGCCTACATCGAACTCGTCGGTCATGCCGATACCGCCATGCATCTGTATGCCTTCATTGCTCACCAGGAAGAACACTTCGGAGAGTTTTGCCTTGGCCATGCTGGCAATCACCGCTATCTCTTGCGACGATTTTTCGGGGTCATCCAGAGCAGATAACGCGGCGCGCACGACTGATTTACACAGCTCGATCTCGCTGTACATCTCGGCGGCACGGTGCTGCAAGCCCTGAAAGGAACCGATCAGAACACCGAACTGCTCGCGCTGCTTTAGATAGACCAAGATGCTTTCGAAGACGGCTTGCATGCTGCCTAACATCTCCGCTGCTACACCTATTCGCGCGATATCCAGCACCTTGCTTAGGCTTTTAAAAGCACCATCCAAGTCGCCTAGCAGCGCCTCGGAGGGAACCACCACATCGCTAAACTGAACATTGGAAGAATTGCGACTGTCGACCATGATTGTGCGCTGAATGCTAACGCCCTCGGCAGCGGCATCCACGAGAAAGACAGACAGCCCTTGCTCGCTAACGGTCTCACCGGATGTTCGCGCTACGGTGATAAGTTTGTTTGCAATATGCCCATCGAGTACGAAGGTCTTGCTACCTCTCAGGCTGTAACCGCCCTCGACCTTGGTGGCTGTGGTAGCTACCCTGCTCGGACGATGAGTAGTGTGTTCATCGAGCGCCAGGGCTGTGAGTAATTCACCGGCGACGATCTGCGGTAGCAGCTGTTGTTTTTGCGTCTCATTGCCAAGCTCGAGGATGGCGGTAGCGCCGATCAACACCGTAGAGATTAGCGGAGAGCTAAGCAGCGTCCTTCCTGTCTCCTCCAATACAACACCTAGACCACCATGGCCAAAGTCGAAGCCACCATAGGATTCAGGCACTGCCATACCCGCCCAACCCAGTTCGATCATCTGCGTCCAGACAGCTTGGTCATAGCCTAGCTCATCTTTACTGTCGCGCAGTTTACGCAACAGAGAAACGGGCGCAATCTGTTCACAGAAACTCTTTGCCGAGTCTTTCAGTAGTTGCTGGTCTTCACCTAACACTAAAGCCATTTTCTAATTCTTCCTTACGAACATCGTTCTATATTGTCTTACTTATTTCTGAGCCATACTCAGAATATCGGGAAGCCCCAATACTCGCTTGGCGATTACATTCAATTGAACTTCCGATGTTCCACCTTCGATAGAGTTTGCCTTGGAACGCAGCCACTCGCGAGTCAGTTGTAATTCCTCGTCATTGAAACCTTCGCCTTCCCAGCCCAGGCCCTGACTACCGATTGCCTGCAACATTAATTCATAACGACGCTTGTTCAGCTCGCAGCCGTAATTCTTGAGCATGGAGGAAGTCGCGTTCGGCCCCTGCCCCTGCTTGGACTCTTCAATCGAACGTGTTGACGTATAGGCAAACGCGTCGCTGTCGATCTTGAACTGTGCGATCTGGTCACGCAGCACCGGGTCGGATAATTTCGCACTATCGCCGCGGTAGCTCATCGCCGTACCTTCCAGGCTGGAGATAGTCGATGTAGTGCCGCCATTGTCTGACTGGCCCGAGCTTAGCCCGAAGCCAGAAATCATGGTGCGCTCATGTTGCAGCAGGCGCTTGGCGATGGTCCAGCCTTCGTTAAGGCGCCCAACGAGATTGCTTGCTGGCACTTTGACATCATCGAAGAATGTCTCACAGAAGGGCGAGGAACCACTAATCAACTGGATCGGTTTAGTGGAGATGCCCTCGCTAGCCATATCGAACAATATGAAGCTAATGCCCGAATGCTTGGGTACCTCGAAGTCGGTGCGCACCAGACAAAAAATCCAGTCTGCCTTGTCGGCATAGGAAGTCCACACCTTGGATCCATTAATGAGATAGGTATCGCCCTGTAACTCTGCCTTGGTCGCAAGGCTGGCAAGGTCCGAACCGGAGCCCGGCTCAGAATACCCCTGGCACCAACGAATCTCTCCACGCACTATCTTCGGAATATGCTCCAGCTTCTGTTCATGACTACCATATTCGAGGAGCACGGGACCCAGCATACTAATACCGAAACTGGTCAGCCCGGGTCGCGCATTGATACGCACCAATTCCTCTCTCAGTATTATTGCCTGGTCTTTGTCCAAGCCACCACCACCGTATTCGGCGGGCCAGGTCGGACAGGTCCAACCCTTCTGCGCCAGGCGCTCTAACCAAATTTTGCTGTCGGGATTGGTGAACTCGGCGTTGCGGCCACCCCAGACGACTTCTTCCTGAACCATCGCTGTGCGCATCGAATCAGGACAATTCTGCTCCAGCCAGCTGCGAGTTTCTTCTCGAAAATCTTGTAGGGACTGCAAGGCAACCCTCCTCTGTCTTAAATGACTATCTAGTATCAAAATTTCAGCATTCGCTGAGGACAAGCTTAGCCTGTGACTAATACCTGACGCCCTTGAACCTTCCCCGCCTTCAGATCTGCAAGTGCCGCGCCGGCTTCAGACAGCGGCCGTTCGTGAATATCGATAGGCGCAATCTTGCCTGCGCGCACTAGCTCCATAAGCTCGGCCATGTCTTGAGGTGTGCCCACATAGCTACCCTGAATAATGCGTGCATTCATCGGAATAAAGGGAATCGGAATATTCAAGGCACCACCGTACAGACCGACAATCACTAGCATGCCGCCTTTACGCAGACAGCCTAGCCCATAATTAACAGAAGCTTCGGCTCCAACAAAATCCAATACCGCATAGGCACCGCCTGTAACCTTACGCAAGGCTTTCGCCGTCTGTGGATCAGATGAATTAAATGTTCGGCTAACCCCAATCTCTTGAGCCGCCTGCAGCTTGGCATCGTCGATGTCGACTACTATTGGATCTATTCCCATCGCAGAAATCGCGATCTGAATAGCCATCATGCCGACACCGCCGGCGCCTATAATAACTACGGCATCGTCTGCGTGAAGATCGCCTACCTTCTTAAGTGCGGCAAAGGCAGTGAGTCCGGAGCAGGCATAGGTGGCCGCTAGGGAATCGGACACGTCTCCCTTGTCGAACAAATAACGACTGTGAGGTATAAGAACGTGGTCAGCGAAACCGCCATGAGCCACGATCCCCAGGGCGCGACCGGGGGTACACAACTGCTCCTCGCCACGCATACATGCCGCACATTCTCCGCAACCAATCCAGGGGTAGACGACGCGTCGATCACCAATCTGAACACCCTCGGCATCGGGCCCAACGGCAACTACTTCGCCAAAGATTTCATGGCCTAATACCATGCCTTCGCGACCTACCTCGAGTTGCTTGCCATTACCAAGATTGAAGACGCCGTCGTGCATGTGTATATCCGAATGACATACACCGCAGGCAACTGTCTTGACCAGCACTTCCGTGCCCTGAGGTACCGGCGTTTCCGATTCAACTTCTACCAGAGCAGCACCGGGCGTTGTGGTTTGATATGCAATCATATTTTCTTCTCTTCAATAGATACTTAATAGCAAAGGATGTAATCAGATAGACTTATCTGAACGCGCTCTATCCGTTCTCGCACCCCCATTCGGCGAAGGTCTTTCCTTCTTTCGCTAACTTTTCCAGTAGCGGCGCCGGCTTCCAGTATTGCTCGCCATACATATCTCTGAATTCGCAGATCTTGTCATAGACATTCTTCAAGCCTACATGATCGGCATAGTGCATAGGTCCGCCCTTGGCTGCCGGGAATGCATAGCCAAACACGTACACTACATCGATATCACTAGGGCGCTGCGCAATACCCTCTTCCAGAATCAATGCGCCTTCATTAATTAACGGATAGAAACAACGCTGCAGAATCTCTTCGTCTGAGATAGTACGCTGCTCGATTCCTAACTTCGCCGCTTCTTCCTTGATCATAGACTCTATCTCAGGATCGGACATGCGCTGTCGCGTCTGCGGGTCGTACTTATAGAACCCAGCTCCAGTCTTCTGTCCGTGTCTGCCCATCTCGACCAGCAGAGTGCCCATGCGATACAGCTTGGGATCGTCTGGCAGGTCGGTGCGAGCCTGCCGCGCCTTATAGCCAACATCCAAACCGGCGAGATCGCCCATAGCGAGAGGGCCCATCGCCATGCCAAATTTCTCCAGGGCTGAATCCACCTGTGCGGGAGTACAACCGTCCATTAGCAGCATCTGCGCCTCGCGGCCGTAGCCACCCAGCATACGATTACCGATAAAGCCGTAACACACCCTCGAAAGCGCGCAGACCTTGCCGATCTTCTTGCCTATCTGCATGGAAGTCGCCAATGCATCGTCGGCAGTCTTAGCGCCGCGAACGATCTCCAGCAACTTCATCACATTCGCCGGGCTAAAGAAATGCAGGCCCAGTACATCTTGTGGTCGACTTGTCGCCTCGGCGATGGCATCGACATCCTGATAGGAGGTATTTGTTGCCAAAATTGCACCTGGCTTACAGACAGCATCCAACTTCGCGAATATTTCTTTCTTTAGATCTAAATTTTCGAAGACAGCCTCGATAACCAGATCGACATCGTCAAGATCTGCATAATCTGTGGTTCCCGAGATTGTGCTGATCAACTGCTCCATCTTGTCCGCAGGGAGCTTTCCTTTCTGTACGGTAATCGTATAGTTCTTGCGGATTATATTCATGCCACGCTCAAGCGCTTCATCGTTAATCTCAAGCATGACGACCGGAATGCCGACATTCGCGAAACACATGGCGATACCACCGCCCATGGTTCCGCCACCGATGATAGCCACCTTCTTGATGTCGCGCAGTGGCGTATCTTTAGGCAGGTCTTTAATCTTCGCCGCCTGGCGTTCCGCAAAGAAGATGTGACGCATCGCCGCCGATTCTGGCGAGGTGACCAGTTCGCGAAACAATTCACGCTCGCGTTCCAATCCCTGATCCATGGGCAGGTTTACTGCCGCCTCGATGCAGGACACAATCTTGTCGGGCGCGATCTGCCCGCGCGCACGCTTGGCTAACTTCTTTCTGGCCGCATCGAAGAAACCAGGCTCGATAGTAGCCGGGTCGATAGTGATGTCACGAATGCGCTTCAATGGCGCGCCAGACTCAAGCAGATCGGTGGCATATTTTATCGCGGCTGCCTGCAGATCATCGCCTTCGACGACCTCATCCAACAATCCCATGCTGTTTGCTTTCGCTGCCGCAACAGGATTACCACTTGTGATCATGTCCAGTGCCACTTGCACACCCGCCACACGTGGCACGCGCTGTGTTCCACCCGCGCCCGGCAACAGGCCTAACTTAACTTCTGGGAGACCCACCTTCGCTGACGCGATCGCACAGCGATAGTGACAGGCCAGAGCCACTTCAAAGCCACCGCCCAGTGCGGTGCCATGTATTGCCGCTATCACCGGCTTCTTCGAATTTTCGATTGCCCCAAGCACCTCGGGCAAGCCTGGCTCCATAGGCGGCTTTCCAAATTCGGTAATATCTGCTCCTGCGATGAAGGTACGACCTTCGCAGCGCAATACGATAGCCTCGGAGCCGTCTTCCTGCGCCGCGTTGACTGCATTCAATATGCCTTCGCGTACGGCCTGTGAAAGCGCATTGACTGGGGGGCTGTTGACACTGATGACACCAATATTTCCTACTAATTCATAACTCACGACATTCGACATGTTTAATTCCTGTTTACTGATTTACGTGTAAGGAGTACTGCTGACTATTTTTCAAAGTAGACGTTATTCGACTCGCTCGAGAATCGCCGCGACACCCTGGCCGATACCAATACACAGACTGATAGCTGCATAGCGTCCGCCGGTTCTTTCCAGCTGGCGCATGGCGGTGATGGCAATTCTCGCGCCAGACGCACCCAGGGGATGGCCCAACGCTATGGCCCCACCGTTAGGATTTACGCGGGAGTCGCTGAAGTCCACTTCCAACATCTTGAGACAGCCAAGCACCTGCGAAGCGAATGCCTCATTTATCTCGATGATATCCATATCTGCAAGCTCCAGATTTGCTCGCTGCAAGGCCTTGCGGATAGCGAATACCGGGCCCAGGCCCATGACCCGCGGCTCAACACCGGCAACGGCACCAGCGATGATGCGTACCCGGGGTTTAACCGAATATTTTTCGCCTATGGCTGCACTACCCACGATAAGCGCCGCCGCGCCATCGTTAATGCCGCTGGCATTGCCTGCTGTGACTACACCCTCTGCAGCCAAAGCGCGCAAACCACCCAGAACCTCTAGCGTGGAAGAAGGGCGCGGATGCTCATCGGCATCGACTGTGAGGTCAGGTTTCTTGCGGCCCTGAGGCACGTCTATGGAAACAATCTCATCCTTGAAGAAGCCATCGGCTCTTGCCGCCTCGTACTTGGACTGAGAAGCCGCCGCGAAAATGTCACTCTCCTCCCTGGTGATACCTAGATCACTGGCAATATTGTCTGCAGTCTCCGGCATCGTATCGTTTCCGAAGGCAGCCGCGTAGGCAGGATTGGTAAACCTGGCGCCTAATGTACTGTCCGCTATCTGCTGCCCGCGATCGAACGCGGTATGCGCCTTCGACATGACGATAGGGGCTCTGCTCATCGACTCAACCCCACCTGCCAGAAACAACTCACCCTCGCCTGCCTTGACCCCTCGGGCGGCATCTAGAGTCGCCGCTAGCCCGGAGCCACATAGGCGATTCACTGTCAGTCCTGCCACCGAGGTTGGCATACCAGCTCGGAGCAAGGCAAAGCGCGCAACATTGCGGCAGTCCTCTCCAGCTCCATTGGTATTACCCATGATGACATCTTCATAGGCAGCAGCTTCGAAGGCATTTCGCTCGACGACAGACTTAATTGCGTGAGCCAACAGGTCATCGGGGCGAATCGGAGAAAGCGCTCCTGCATGTCGGCCGAAGGCGGTACGACCACCGTCATAAATAAATGCATCGCGCGGAGAATTATCGGGCATGTTCACACTCACTCTGGTTATTAGCTTGGGGAGATTTAATACAAATGGAATAGCGTAGGTTCTTGCTGCCTCGCAGCCTTTAATCTTTCTATTCCTACCATTCTGGCTTATCGCTGAGCTTTCTTAGTAGTAATAAGTGCCGGTAATACCAGCCTTCACGATATTGGCCCTGGAATCCCCCTGAAACCACTGCCAAGCCTCGGCGTTTATGCCTGAAAATACCGGCACCACTAGCGCGAGGCCGATCATTCTAGCATAGCAAATCCACCTAGGGTATTGGGCCAAGGTCCAGTAATTACGGTGCATGCAGTCGCTTCGAATAGACAAATATGCTAGCTTAAAGCGGATAGCAGCTGAGCCTTGGCATGTGCTTCGATGTGAGCGCATCATTTCATCACCGGCTCAGGATTTTGCTCCACCATTAATCAGGAATTCAGGCAAATATTCAATGATACGAGACCCAGAAACACTCAAACAACTAGTGGATTTAATCGAACGCTTCGTAAGCGAGAGATTGATTCCCGCCGAGAACCAATTGGCAGAGGAAGCGAAGATGCCAGCCGGGCTGCTTCAGGAGATGAAGGACCTGGGCTTATTCGGCCTTACCATTCCAGAAGAATACGGCGGCCTGGGCTTAACCATGGAAGAAGAGATCCTGGTCACCATTGCCCTGGGTCATACCTCCCCTGCTTTTCGCTCGATTATAGGCACTAACAATGGCATCGGCTCGGCAGCCATCGTATTTGCCGGCACCGAGGAGCAGAAACAAAAATACCTGCCCAAGTATGCCAGTGGCGAATGGGTTAGCTGTTTCTGCCTGACAGAACCCGAGTCCGGCTCAGACGCCGCCTCACTGAGGACCACGGCCAGACGCGAAGGCGATCACTACGTACTCAATGGCACCAAGCGCTACATTACCAATGCGGCTGTAGCCGACACCTTCAACGTAATGGCGAGGACGAATCCCGACATCAAAGGTGCACGGGGTATCTCATCGTTTATAGTAGAGAAAGACTCACCCGGCATTACCTTGGGCCCAATCGATAAAAAAATGGGCCAGTCCGGCTCCATGACCAGCGACGTGATCTTCGAAGACTGCCAGGTTCCCGCCGAGAACATTATTGGCGAGGAAGGCACAGGCTTCATCACCGCGATGAAGGTACTGGATCGAGGTCGATTGCATATATCTGGCCTTAGTGTCGGTGTTGCTAAACGCCTGATCAAGGACGCTCTCGATTACGCGATGCAGCGCAAACAGTTTGGCGTCCCCCTGTCCGACCAACAACTCATTCAAGCTATGCTCGCCGACTCCCAAACGGAAACCTATGCCGCCGAGTGCATGGTGATGGAAACGGCCCGCAAACGAGACAATGGCGAAGGCGTCAGCACTGAGTCTTCTGCCTGCAAGCTTTTCGCCACAGAAATGGTTGGTCGCGTTGCCGATCGCGCCGTGCAGATTCATGGCGGAGCAGGATATATGTCAGAATATGCTGTAGAAAGATTTTATCGCGATGTCCGCCTGTTCCGCCTTTACGAAGGCACCAGCCAGATTCAGCAGATCATTATCGCGCGCAATATGATTAGGGATGTACAGTAGACATTGAACGAGACTAGCAAAGCGCGGAAGAAAATTTATGATGTGATGTCCGGCTATGAGTCGAAGGCCGGACGATAGTTCGACATTATACTCATACTGCTGATTATCATCAGTGTCACCGCGGTTCTGCTGGACTCGATTGCCTCGCCACACGGTCGAGTCACTGGGTTCTACTTACCAGGCGAAATTATTGGAATGGACGGTACCGCGAGCCGTAGCTATGCAAATTCCACATCTGCTCTCGAGCATTCGTCGATCTGTGAAATACCCTTCTCGAAATTAGAGAAACTCAGTCAGGAACCACCTAGTCTACAACACCATTTCTTTTTTAATAATGGGCAACGAGATAGCTAAAGACCAACAGATACATACGCTACTGAGTAGCTATACCGCGGAGGAACTTACCGCCTCTTTCCTACTAGGTCTTTCCAGTCGCTATGCCCGCCTATCACTCTCACCCACTAGATTTCTGTTACCGATGACTCGTGGTGATATCGGCGAATATCTGGGTCTAACGGTAGAGACAGTTAGCAGAATTTTTACCCCTCTTCAGAAGATAGGTTTAACAAGTGTTACGAACCGAAAGATCGAACTACTCGACATTCAAAACCTGCGCGAAATCATCAGCAGCACCTAGTTCAGCACCCTTCCCGCTCTGCAGACATAAAAAGTCGCTGTGCTGCGCAGCCATAGCGACACGGATCTCGATGCACTTATCTGGTGAAGAATTTACATAAGGTCTCTTTCTGCTAATCATCTTGCAGCAGATTCGCTGGCGCGTATTGGTCGGTAAGAACACGCCTACTCATATCCCAGTCAACACGGGTAGAAAGCCGGTTCGGGTATTCGAGCAGGGGAACACCGTACTTCTCCAGCGATGGAGCCAGAGCCTGAGCCCGAGTAATCAGGCTGCCCCGTGGCGGCAAGGGATTTAACTGAGTAATGATCATACGATTGCCACTAGAAGGTAACTTGAAGTTAAAGAACTCACCAAATACGCGCTGATAGGTCACTGACTCATGGTCGTAGAACCTGCTTGTAGAAAAGGTGTTGGCAACTAACACGGCGTCTTCGGTCATGATCTGTTTGACCTCTTCAAGGAACTCCTGTGTTAACAGATGCTCGGGGATGTAATCTCCACCGAATGCATCGAGAATTATAAAGTCGTACTTCTCACCGAGAATTCCAGCACGTTTCACGAATACTCTGGCATCGTTTACGGCTACCATCATGTTCTCGTTCTCTTCAAAGAAGAAAAATTGTTTCGCGACATTGACTACAGCCTGGTCGACCTCAACGACATCGATCTGCGCATCGGGAAACAGGTCGTTGAATGCCAGAGGAAGCGTCCCCCCGCCTAATCCGGCAATCAGAATCTTCTTCGGCTCGGGGTTCATTAACAGGCCGGCAAAACTCATCTTGGTATAACTAAATATTAACTCGTCGCGGTTATTTACATCCACACAGGTTTGATTCCTATCGCCGCGATGCACATTGAAAATAAGACAACGACGGCTACCTGTCTGAACAACGTTGATATCTCGATACAGTGATTTTTCTTCGTGGATGGTTTCTGCCGCAATCAATGGGAGTTGCAGCAATGCCGTAACGCCACCAATTAGCGCACAACCTAGCAGACGCCTAAGTTTATTTTTCATAAGCCGGTACCTTTGAAGCTGCAGCATTTTTCTGAAGCAAGAAGTTTATGAACAAAATGAGTGAGCCCGCCAGAAGTAGAACCGCGACAGCACCCCAAAGGATCTGGTTCACGTCGAACCATAATACAAAATAGAAACTAGTCGCCAGAGTGCCGCCAGCACTTCCAATGGTTGAGACGAAAAACAATTGCCCAGCCATGTGACCGCTATGCTCATGGGAATCCACCATCAGACGAACAGAATAAGGAGAGATCATCCCCAGTATGCTAGTTGGAATAAAATATAAAAATATTGAGGCAAACAGCGAACCATAGCGTGGATCTTCTATGGCTAGAAATATTGGCCGCATAATCGCATCGGCGAAAACGATTATTGGAATGGAAAAAATAGCCGCCGAAATGAAGAAGAGTGCAAATGTCTTGGGATTGGGATTACGTGTCGAAAGTCGGCCACCGATCAGATACCCCACCGACAGCGCAAGCATGAAGACCGTGATGAGACTTCCCCACACAGAAATACTGCCACCGAAATAAGGCGCCATAATACGCGCACCAAGCATCTCGATAGTCATGATGCTAAACCCGCTTACGAAAGCGACACTGATTACAACTATTTTGGGCAGACTGACTGAATTCACGGGCTTAGCTAACCTTCTAATTATGGCGAGCCGTAAAAGTACCATTGAAGCGCGCGCCATTGGAAGGGTTTCACGACAAACCGCGCCTGCACTTTCGCTAGATAACTAAAACTTTGGAAAGGAGACGAAATTTCATCCCCAGTGTTTTATTCGCCAGGGATGACTTAGCGGGAACCCAGATGGCGGCCGCCGTCTATGGCGATTATCTGTCCCGTCATATACTTTGAGGCATTACAGGCCAGATAGAGCGCCAGCCCTGCCATATCGGTAGGCCTGCCTATTCTGCCCAGCGGATTCTCCGCTTCTATCTTGTCTCGAAATTGGCTCAACGTGTGATCCATCATCTGGCTCTCGAAAGCCCCAGGCGCGATAGCATTCACCGTAATACCTTTAGGCGCCAAACGCACTGCAAGGTTCTTAGTAAGGAAATGTACGGCAGCCTTGCTCGCACCGTAGGCAAAATTATCCATGCTAGAGACACGCAAGCCATCGATAGAGCCGATATTGATCACACGACTCGGCTGTTCCTGACTTGCATCCTTACAAAGCAGAGGCATCAGGTCTCGCGTCAAGGTAAACACGGCCTTCACATTGATATCCATTACCTTGTCATAGCCTTCATCCGGATATTCCTCGAAAGGGGCTCCCCAGGCAGCGCCGGCATTATTTACCAGGATATCGATCTTCGATTCGCGCTGCTTAATTTCACTGACGAACGAATCCCTGCCAGCCTTGGTAGAGAGGTCTGCGGGTATAGCTATACACTCTCCCTGAGCCGACAACTCTTGTGCCGTCGCCTCACAGGCCTCGGCCTTTCGTGCGGTGATATAGGTTTTTACACCGTTCGCCACATAGCCCTCGGCGATCATCTTGCCAATACCCCTCGAGCCACCTGTAACTATTGCCACCTTACCGGACACGGAAAACAGTTCACTAATATCGAAGGCCATCGCTTTATTCCTGAATCTTGAGAGTATGTATTCTAGTTCTTGGTACCGAACTTACGTAGTTACCTTGCCGGCAATAATCAGTTCGCACATCTGCTGCAGAATGTGGGTTTTCTTAACCATCATCGCAAAACGTTTGTCCTTCGTCAGGCCCTGATAATAACGGTAATAGATTTGCTGACCAATTACGGCCAAACGAAATAGACCGAAACAAAAGTAGAAGGGGAAGTTATCTACGGGGATTCCTGTCTTCTCTTGAAAGCGAGCGACAATCTCGGCACGAGTAGGTGCACCCTCAATATCGCTAGGCATTGTTCTGTATTCACGGAAAAAATCTGGATCTGAAGTTTCAACCCAGTAACCAAGGGTGCAACCCAGATCCATTAGGGGATCGCCAACAGTTGCCATCTCCCAGTCCAGGACTCCGATTACCTCAAGAGGATTCTCCAGAGAGAATATAACGTTATCCATCTTGTAATCATTATGTATCACGCTTGCCTTGCCGCTTTCGGCAGGCATATTGTCATTCAACCATTGCATGATTGCATCACAGTTTACTGTATCCGGGGTCACCGCATCGCCCCAGCGCTTGCACCATCCTTCAACCTGCCGCTTAACATAACCTTCGGGGCGCCCGAATGTATCGAGGCCAGCCTCAACCAGATCCACGGAGTGCAACTCACTCAACACATCGAAAAAATTAAACAGCTGTTGCCGAATCTGATCCGGACTCATGTTCAGGCTCGCCGGATACTCGCGACGAATCACCAAGCCTTCGATGTATGTCATCAAATAAAAATCACAGCCCAACACGTCATGATCTTCACAGAAATGAACGGGAACCGGCCCATAGGAATAGACTTTTTGCAGAGCCGAGAGAATCTTGTACTCGCGCGACATATCATGAGCAGACTTTACCTTACTGCCAAATGGAGGTCGGCGTAGCACCCACTTTTCATCGCCGCTGCTAAGCAGATAGGTAAGATTGGAGAAACCGCCGGGGAATTGTTTGGCCTCCAGAGATGCTGCGGCACTGCCGAGCACTGGCTCAAGATATTGCCTGAGACAATTCAGGTCGAGCTCCTCACCCTCACGCATACTTCCGGCTTGATCGACTAGTTCATTGTTCGTCAAAACGAAATCCTTTGCCTTATCTATAGGTGATCATTTGCTGCAAACCCGCCCTTTCGAGATGGGGTAAGCTGTTGAATTGAGTCAAGGATACCTTTCCTCGCCCGTATTTAATACGGCTCACCGAACTATTGCGCACCATCCAATTGGTGGTGATAACCGCATCGTCGGGGAATTGTAGTACTCTTTGCAGCACCATGGCTATGACACCGCCAGAGGTGGAGACTAATACCCGTGCACCCTCGTTATGCCTGGCCATGATCTCATCGATGGCGGTATGAACACGATCTTGAAAGTCTGCCCAATGCTCGAAATTTGCTTCCTCACTACTAGGTGTTAGCTCCCCGCGTATCCACTTCGCGCAGGCGGCTTCGAAAATTCTTTGGAACAGGCGCTCATCTTTAATAGGCCAGGCAATCGGCACGTCGAATCCCTCCTGCGCTGCGTGATCACGAAGATACACACGCATGAGAGGATCACCATTGTATTCATTGAAGGAGGGGTTTTCAGTAGAAGCGCTTGGAGCACCCTTTACCAGAGCGAGCAACTCGTTCGCTGTCTCTCTCTGTCTGAGCAAGGTGCCACTGTACACATGGTCGAATTGCTCGCCCACTTCCTGCCAGTGTCGTGCAAGCACTTTGACTTGCTCGACACCCTTATCGCTCAATTTATCGTAGGAATCTGCACCGAATGATGCCTGTCCGTGGCGAACTAGGATGATCTCGCTCACGGTTCAGACAGCCACACGCGGGGAATAGCACTGAGAGACATGAAGACCTCTCTTAGAGCGACGCGAATCGTTCGGTGTGATAATCGGTATTCCCAAACATGATTTCCGCAGCGGTAACCAGCTTGAATAGATGTCCGACATCCAATTCTTCTGTCATGGCTATGCCACCATGGATCTGAATAGCTTCCTGGCCGACCTTGTTTATCGCCTTGCCAATGCGACTCTTAGCTGCAGAGACTGACTTGCTCTTCTCCGTCGCGTCTTCACCGCCATCTAACTTCATGGCTGCCATGATAGCGATAGAACGTGCCAACTGGCATTCGATGAACATATCCGCCATACGATGTTGTAGTGCCTGGAACGTACCAATCGCCGTACCAAATTGCTTGCGCGTCTTGCTGTATTCCACAGTCTTATGCAGCATTGCTTCCATCGCGCCTACCGCCTCGGCACTTACTGCCAGCGTTGCACGATCGACGACGGCAGTCAGCGCCGACAGAGCAGAACCTGCCTCACCCAATCTAGCTGTCGCCGATACGCTGACGTCTTTAAGCGTAATCTCGGCTGACTTCTTGCCATCCACATTTGCGAAAGCCTGAATTGAAACCCCAGCACTTGTCGCATCTACCATGAAGACCGAAACACCTGTGGTATCGGTTGCAGCGCCTGATTCACGCGCCACGACCAATAGAACTTCAGCATTTGAACCGTTCAGAACCGCTGTCTTGCTGCCATTGAGAACAATGTTGTCGCCGTCTGCTACTGCCGAGGTTTTGATGTTCGCCAGATTGAAGCGGCTACCCGGCTCGGCATAGGCACAGGCTAGCTGCAGCTTACCTTCCATAATCTTAGGCAAAAGCTCAGCCTTCTGCTGCGCACTACCCTGTTCGCTGATCAGCCCACCCGCCAGAACAGTCGTCGCGACGAAGGGTTCAACCAACATTGCCTTACCAAATTCTTCCATCATCACGACGAGGTCGACGGCAGACCCACCGAAGCCACCATCTTCTTCCTGAAAAGGAACGGTCAACCAACCCAACTCCGCAAAAAGCTCCCAGTTTTCATCACTGAAGCCTTTTTCTGTCGCTATGATTTTGTTACGCGTATCGAAGTCATAACTTTTGTAAACGAACTTCTGCACGCTCTCTTGCAGCATCTGCTGTTCTTCTGTGTTCGAAAAATCCACAATAATCCCTCTTTAAATCTATCTACGTTGTCAGCCCAAGGCACTCATCGAATCTATTACAGACCCAATACAGCCTTGCTGATAATGTTACGTTGAATTTCGTTAGAGCCACCGAATATCGACAGCTTGCGATTATTAAAATAGGTGAGTGCCGCTGCCGCCGAATTACCCGGGCCTATAGCCTCACCCTGGAAACCGTCTTCAAACTGTTCAGGTACGAAAGGGAGACAATGGTAGCCTGCCAGGTCGACGAACATTTCATCCATCTCCTGGGCGAGTTCTGTTCCGACAATCTTTAGAATCGACGACTCAGGGCCAGGCGCATTACCCACGCTCAAGGCGGCTAGAGTGCGCAGCTCAGAATATTCAAGTGCCTGCAGCTCAATCTCAAGCTCGGCCAACTTCGTCCTGAACGACGCATTGTCCAACATCGTGCCACCGAAGCCATCGTCGGTATTCTTGGCGAGACGCTTGAGCGCAGCCAGTCGCCGCTTACCTCGGGGTACGCCCGAGATATTTGTACGTTCATGAGTAAGCAATACTTTGGCGTAGGTCCAACCCTTGTTCTCTTCACCGATAAGATTGTTGGCCGGCACCCTGACGTCATCGAAGAATACTTCGTTTACTTCTGCATGACCGTCTAACAGCACGATAGGCTTGAGAGTTATACCTGGAGTCTTCATGTCTATTAACAGAAAACTAATGCCTTCCTGCTTCTTCACGCTGTTGTCGGTGCGTACCAGGCAGAAAATCCAGTCAGCATACTGACCGTAGGTGTTCCAGGTCTTGCTGCCATTGACTACGTATTCATCACCATCTCGCACGGCAGCCGTCTTTAGTGACGCCAGATCTGAACCTGCGTTGGGCTCGGAATAGCCCTGACACCACCACACATTACTTTCCAGAATATCGGGAAGAAAACGTTGCTTCTGCTCATCCGAACCATAAGCCATGATTACCGGAGCAACCATCTTCATACCAAATGGAACGGGTTCCGGCGCACCGATGAGGCCCATTTCCGTTGCGAAGATATGCTTCTGTGTAGCCGTCCAGCCGGTACCACCGTATTCGGCCGGCCAATTTGGGGCTGCCCAGCCCTTCTTGTAGAGAATCTTCTGCCAGTGCACCAGTTCCTCTTTGCTCAGGCGAATGCCAGCATCGACCTTCTCTCGGTACTCAGCTGGAAAATCATTCTGCAAAAACTCCCGAACTTCCTGCTCGAATTGCAGTTCTTCAGCGGTAAAATCAGCGTTCAATGTAAATCTCCTGTTGTTCCGGGCCAAAATGCCCTGGGCTACCCTGATATCCGGACCAAAACAAGCCCGTGACGGGTGTAGCTCGAATTTCGAAGAAGGCGAAGATTACCATTATTCCCCGCCCTTGATAAGTAATAATCGAACGATTGCTCGGAAGATCGCAACCCCTTAGAATCAGGCTAATCTGGTACAAATTTCTGTAAAATTTAACGCTAAAATTGCTTGTCTCGTTGGATTTAAAGCCGCAATTACGGTATCCTTCGCCCTCTTTTTAACATACTGTATTTGCAAACAAAAATTGCAGAAAAACAGTCTGCACACAGACTTCCACTAGATAGCTCTTAGGAGATGCCATGAAATTCTCTAGATCAACTAAATTCACCCTGCTTTTTATTGCCCTTTTCAGCCTGGCCGCTTGTAGCTCAACCAGCGAGGAAGCGAGCAACGAAGTAGTAGCCGAAACCGAATCGGGTATCGATGCAACCACCCGTCGCACACAAGAGCTGGAAGCCGAGGCACGTGCTCGAGCCGCCGCTGCCGAAGAACGCATAGCAGCAGCTGCACTTAACACCAGAGTCTTCTACTTCGACTTCGACGTGTCTGAATTCCGCCAAGCAGACCGCAATGTGTTGACCTATCACGCAAGAGACCTTGCCGCGAATTCTAACAAGAGAATTCGCCTGGAAGGCCATGCAGATGAGCGCGGCACTAGAGAATACAACTTGGCACTAGGCGAGCGTCGTGCCGAAGGCATTCTTAACTACCTAATCGTTAACGGTGCATCTCGCAATCAGATAGAGATGGTGAGCTATGGCGAAGAACGCCCTGCTGATCGCGGCACCAATGAGCGCGCCTATCAGCAGAATCGTCGAGTAGAAATAGTCACTCCTTAATGGATCCTCGCGGAACGATTAGCAAAGAGTACTAGTTAAAAATATTGACTGAATAATATCTGTTTGGAAGTTAGGCCGAGCCTTAGTGTTCGGCCTTTTTTTGTCTGCAATTTAGAGAAGGACAGCGAGGGCAAATTAGTTGCCAAAAGCTCGCTGCAGCTGCGCGCCGATACGCTCTAAGGCCGACATTCCCGCAGGAATTCCGCCGGCAAACGACACGAAGGCGTGAATCATATCCGTATAGCAAACATGTTCAACCGGCACGCCATAATCCGCTAAACGTTTTGCGAAGGCTTCGCCCTCATCACGTAAGGGGTCGAAGCCCGCCGTAATTACCAGCGCTGGAGGCAGGCCACCAAGATCTGCCAATATAGATGACACCAGAGGGTCGCTCGCCCGCTCGTCTGACTCAAGAAACTGACTTCGAAACCATTGCTTATCGGCCTTAGTCAGAAAATACCCTTCCGCAAATTCGTCGATGGACGGATAGCCCATGCGACAATCTATGGCCGGATATATCTGAACCTGATAGCAAGGCTGGGCGATGTTCTGTTGCTTGCACTGCAGCAATACCGCGATGGCGATGTTGCCTCCGGCGCTGTCACCGCCTATCGCGATGCGATTCGGGTCTATACCTAAATCGGGCCCGCCGTGGAGCAGCCAATTATAGATGTCGAGACCATCTTGATAGATACCCGCTGACTTCGTCTCCGGCGCCAGTCGATACTCAGCCGAAAACACCACGCAATTCCCTAATCGTGCTAGCTGCTGGGCAACGGTGTCATAGCCGTCTAGCGTGCCCAGCACATGACCACCCCCATGAAAATAAAGGAGGGCCGGCTGCAACTCGGACTGGGTAGCCATGGGCTGATAGCGCCGCACCCGCAACTGCCCCGCGCCGCCAGGCAGCCAATGATCCGTAATACTCTCCATCGCAACAGCTTCTGGCGCGAAGGGATTACCGCGCTCCTCGCGCATGGCCCTGGCCTGAACGGCGGCGCATTCACTCAGAGGCTTCTGCCTGGCGGCAGCCCTGGCGACTTTCGCCGCCATCGGATGTAATTCATCTGCCCGTTGCGCTACTGAGCTAATTAGTTTCGTCATGTGATGGGACATCCTGAACAGAGGGGTAGGATCTAGAAAAAACTGTTCCTTGGTTTGGCCGGCTCGAATCCAACCAGCCAGACGAGCACAGTGAACAGTGTTAGGCCGGGCAGAACATATAAGCTGATATTCAAAGTGGATTGATCCGCTAGCTGCAGGAATGTCACGGCCGCATAGACGGCCATACCAAACACGTGGGCCATCATATAATAATTCAAAAATGGCGAGCTATTATGCGTCATGGGCCATGGCCTACAAAAAATAAGCCATCGCAATGCGACGAAGATACCGAGCAGATCCGTCGGCCAGAACAGGAGCAGATTGATATTGTGGTGCAGATCCAGGTGGCCGGACACAAACCAGCTGCCCAACATCAAGATGCCATAGATACCACTGAATAGAGCCACCAGAATACCCAGCAAACCAAGTAGGCGAAAATTGATTCCCGGTAGATTCAAGCCTATGCGCGAGTGTGTTGCAAAATACGACATAGGAATCTTCTTCAACATCAGGAACAATAGCAGCACTGGCGCCAATAGTGTTATCGACGCTATCTGGTAAGGGTCCGTCTCAACCGTGGGTGGAGGAAACTGCATAATCTGCTGCGAACCGGAGAGCAGCATATTACGCACTCCGTTCTCCGCCACATCGGACTCGACCAGATAGAGCTGTTCTCTCAACGTAAGCGGCAGGAACATAGCTTCCCACTCAGTCATCGGTCTATCGATATTGCTGTTCATCAATACATCCAGGGAGAAACCAATAAGCGCCACGGATTCATAGTGCGCTCGCACTTGGTCGCGGAACGTAGAATCAGTCAAGCCATCCTTGAGTACTGCCAGTCGACCGGAAAGAGCCTCATCCAGATAGTCCCGTACACGGGTCGTGCAATTATCGAAGAAGTATTGATAGGGGTAGACGATGTTCTCGGGCTGCGAGTTCCATAACAGGCGAGTGTAGAGAATTTCTTTCTGCGGGTTGGTGAGATTAATCTTGTCCTGCCAGACGCTGCGCTCCTGCGCGCGGTACATCGCGAATTCCTGATTAGGCGGTTTTGTGCCCAGTTCGTAATTCATGATCCCCTTGAAAAAATTGTAGGAGAAGGCGACGGGACCGCCATTGATACGAAAAAGGCCCCAATTAAAAACCAGATCGATATTGGCATCTTCGTCGATGACACGCAGCGCGGTATGACCGAAGTTGTCCCATATCCTGTCACCGACGTCTACGGTGATTAAATAGAAGTGCACGGCACTCATATCCGCAGGCAGCGTGTATTGATCGGGGGATTCGATGGCCTCTAGGGCGGCAACTCGGCTTAGGGGCAGGATTAACAGGCCGAGCATCAGCAGCAACGATGCAAGGGCCCTTCCTGTCTGCCAGTTAGGTGGATAGTGGCCTGCATGAGAGGGAGAATTCATCCGAACGTTGAGAGCCGCTGTCTTGTTATTGTGATTGCGAGGAATTTTGCAATCTTATCAAAGATTTACTATCGATCAAACAAGAGGATGAGAGGATCTTCGCTGGCAATAGAATCGGTCAATAGGGTAGGTACCTGAGGCGCCTGCTGAAATAAAAAATCCCCACTCCCTAACCGCCATTAGTTGAGTGAGGATTTGCGGCAGACAGTGCTACCAGCAAACAGGCTAAAGAAAGGGTGAGGCTTGTGAGGTTTGCCTGTTGCTAGCGCTCTTCCGCGAACAATCCAAGAATACGCGAACGAGTCTGAACAGAATCTGAACAACTATTCAGATGTAACAGGGCAGCTAGCGCGGAGGCTGGCAAGCTAGATAATCATGCTAGTATTCAGGGCTATTCAGCGAGCTGACGACACTAAATCACACAGGGAGAAATCAATATGCAGACACGCCAACTTGGAGAATTACAGGTATCGGCCCTGGGTCTGGGCTGCATGAGCATGTCCCAATCCTACGGCGTCGCAAATCGGGAGGAGTCGGAGCGCGCCCTGCACCGGGCTCTGGATGTCGGCTACACCTTCCTGGATACCGCAAGCCTCTATGGACTTGGTCACAATGAGACATTGCTAGGCGAGGTGCTACCGGGCAGGCGCGAGGAGTTCGTTCTTGCCAGCAAGTGCGGCATAGTAAATCGTGATGGCAAACGAGCAGTTGATTGCACCCCCGAGAACGTTAAGAAGACCTGCGATGAAAGCCTGCGCCGGCTAAACACCGATATCATCGACCTCTATTATCTTCATCGACGCGACTTCAACGTTCCCATCGAAGAGAGCGTAGGCGCCCTCGCCGACTGCGTCGCTGCAGGCAAGATTCGTTATATCGGTCTGTCTGAATGCTCTTCAAACACCATCAGGAAAGCCCACCGCGAACACCCAATCTGTGCCGTGCAATCTGAATATTCCCTGTGGTCTCGCGAGCCCGAATACATGGTGTTCGATTGCTGTAGAGAACTGGGCATAGGCTTTGTGCCCTTCAGTCCGCTAGGCAGAGCGTTTCTCGCCGGCGTGATAAGCGATATGTCTGTGTTAGGCGAAGATGACATGCGACAAACCATGCCTAGATTTCTGGGTGAAAACTTTCAACAGAACCTCAAGCAGTTAACAGCCCTGCGGGAAATGGCCGAATCTTATTCGTGCACTATGGCCCAGCTCGCACTAGCCTGGGTGCTGGCCCAAGACCCGAACTTCGTGCCAATACCCGGCACCAAACATGTTAAATTCGTTGAGGAGAACGCGAGGGCGACAGAACTATCGATCGCTGCGGAAGATCTCGCCCTGGCGGGAGAGATATTTAATGGCGACAAAGTGCACGGTGATCGTTACGCCAAATCCCACATGATCTCGCTAGACCCGGAAGATTCCTAGACACAAAAAAGGCGAGTGAGCTGAGCTCCTCGCCTTTTTCCTTTCTTTGTTTACCGTATTTTTTTACTGCCTGGCTGGAAGATCTATGTTCCCACCAACACTTAGCTATCTAGCACCCTCACTGGCACGCTGTTCTTCCATACGCTCACCGCGCAGGATGTTAACCATGCCATAGTTGCCTTCATGGCAGGCATATTCGTACATCAGGCCATCGACCTTGGCCATTGGCAGCAATACCGTAATCTTGTCTTTAAAAGTACTCGGGTCTTCTACGGTAAACTCATAGTCAACTGTAAACTCATCTACGCGGGTGAATTTTTCCGTCAGCACCTTATCGAGGGAACTACCAAAGACACTAAAACTCTGTGTCAGGTCGTTAAAGTTTCTAGTCTCCACAACCAGCGTATCGCCATCCCAATAGCCACGAGAATCGCCCGACCATTGCCGAATACTGTCATCGATATGATCACGACCATCCAGAGGTACGATGCGCGCATCGTGAATCATCTCGGTCATTATCACGACGTGATCTTTACTCTGTACCAGCTGCACATTGTTGTTGTACAAATTAGGGGTAAACGGCGGCCCCGAATTGAAGCCGACGATACAACGCTCTGACAGGCCTCTATCTTCCGGGCCATCTTTCGCTATGCCACCCACAGTCATACGGACGGGTCGTATGCCTGGCTCGTCCGGACCAAGACCGCCGACCTGCACGGGCACACCCTCAACCGTTTCTGGAACTCTACCGTCCTCCGGGTAGGTGATTAGCGAAGTACGCGTATTGTCACCACGACCTGCATTCTCTACCCAGAAGGTGTTGTAGCCACCCACTCCGATATTATTCAATGCCTCCAGACCCGCCTCAGTCTGATTCGCTATGGCGGCGATATCTTCCGGAGTCAGAAACTCCTTGTCGGCAAATTGCCGGGGGCGCTGCATAGGGACGAATGAACTAAAATTCCATACACCACTCAGGTCGGGCTGTCCGTATTCCGTTCGCGGTACTACATAGTCACTGTCTTGTGCCTGCACACCAGTCACGGAAACACTTAGCCCCGCCGCCGCAAGAGCACTGAAACATAGATTTCGAATTTTCATCGCGTTCTCCCCTAAACTGCCAAATTACTAAATAACTGCTGTGGAGTGTAAACCAATTAAGGGCTGGCTTCTATTAAACACCTGCCCTATAAACACCTATCCCAAGTTTCTCATCGATACAAAACTTCTACAGCCCCTCAGCAATCCAGGTAGCACTATTTCTTGGTCTTAGCGCGTTTACCCTTCTTCGCGGCGGCCCGCATCGCGGCGCCATAGGCATTGGATGCCCGGACGCTTAACAACTCACTGTCCTCCATCGCCTCTTCCGGTGCCTGAAAGTAACTCATCTTGAATTCCTTTCCGCTCTTGTCATAGCTAAATGCCTGCAACCCTAAGTCTTCAAAGTTCTGCAGATTCTGGGCATCAACTTTAAGATAGAGTTCGCTGTCTGCGATAAGGCCGAACATCAAGCCTTCCATAAATAGCCCAAAGCCACCGAACATAAACTTTGACTTCACCGGACCGATGGCTTGCAACAGATCGACAATGTGCGCGACATACTCTCGCTGTTCCTTACTTAGCGCCAATTCGCCAACCCTCTGACACTTGCCGACCCTGCCTTTGATGCTATGATAGTCAGCTTTTCCGCGAACAAATTTCGCGGGTGCTTGTAGCCAGAAGGAGAGCCCTAACATGAACGGAGCAACCGCATTAATTGAAACATTGGCAGACTGTGGAGTCGAGCTTTGCATCGCAAATCCCGGCACTTCAGAGATGCATCTTGTTCAGGCTCTAGACAGTGTTCCACAGATGAAGTCGGTACTCGCACTCTTCGAGGGCGTCTGTACCGGCGCCGCCGATGGCTACGCAAGAATGACCGGCAAACCTGCTGCTACACTGCTGCATCTTGGGCCAGGACTGGCGAATGGCATCGCCAACCTGCACAACGCGCGCCGGGCAAATTCGCCGATGATTAACATCATTGGCAATCACCCAAATTATCATATCGGTTTCGATGCCCCGCTTACTTCAGATATCGATACCCTCGCCAGGAATTATTCTTCCTGGATCAAGTCTTGCAGCACCAATGAAACACTTGCACAGGATGGTGCCGATGCCTATACCGCGACCCTCAGGCAGACTCCCGGCTCTGCCGGCCAGATCGCCACCCTGATAATGGGTGCCGATGCGGCTTGGGGAGAAAGTACGGGGCCGGTAATGCCGAATGCCCTACCCCAACGTAGCAAGATCGATGAGCAGACAATTCAGAAGCTCGCCCCGCTATTGGAGAAAGGTGGAAGCAATATGCTGCTTCTCGAACATCATGGAACCGACCCTGCCGCTCTCGCGCTAGCCAGCAAGATTGCAAGCAAGACTGGCTGCCGCCTGATGACTGGTACCTTTCCAGGACGTGTTGATGGTGGACCAAGTGCGGCGGCCGTAGAGCGCCTGCCTTATTTCCCAGAACAGGTATTGGCAACATTAAAGGGCGTAGAAAACCTAATTTTAGTAGGCGGTCAGATCCCCGCCAGTTTCTTTGCCTATAAGGGAGTGCCAGGGCAACTCATCCCCGAAGGATGCAAAGTCAGCCGTCTGAGCCACATTGAGGAAGATGCCATAGATGCCCTGCAGCGCATGGCAGAGCGCCTGAGCGCACAGAACGAACCGGTAAAGAACTTCGAAAGAGTTGAGATTGCCAAGCCTAGCGGCGAACTGGACACGAGATCTATTGTTCAATCTGTAGCGGCTACCCTGCCTGAGAATGTAATCGTTGCCACCGATTCCGGTGGCGGTAATGCCGCCTATCCCTACTGCCAAAACTCGGCGGCGAATACCTGGCTCAGCCTAACTGGCGGCGCAATTGGTCAAGGTGGCCCCTGCGCAACGGGTGCCGCCCTAGCCTGTCCGGACCGACAGGTCCTGGCATTGCTTGGTGATGGAGGCGCGGCCTATACCAATCAGAGTTTCTGGACTCAAGCCAGAGAAGGCCTGAATGTAACAACGGTTGTCTTTGCAAACCGCTCCTATAATATTCTTAACGTCGAATATGCACGACTAGGCGTCACCGAGATTGGAGATATTGCCGCCGGTCTGTTTGATATTGGCAATCCAGAGATCAACTGGGTCGATATGGCTAAGAGCTTCGGAGTGCCGGGCGCGACTGCGAATACTGCCGAAGAACTGTCCAGCTTGCTGGAAAAGAGTTATGAGACACCCGGCCCGTTTCTGATTCAGGCAAACGCTGAACTGCAGAGATAACAATTCACTGAAAGCAATAGCTGGGCTTGTCCTAAGCCCAGCTAAAGTTACGTTGAATCCTGCCCAGTTTCTCATAGAAGGTAGCAGACATCGCTGAATCATCCTCCATGTTCGGGAACAAGATGGAGATCAGTGGAATACTAAATAGTGGCAACAATAGTGTCACAAAAGACGGATCGCGCCATTCACCAAGAGCCAGACAGAGTTCATACCAATATTGGGCAAAGCCACCTACTTCAGCATTATCTGCACCGGAAAATGCGTTGTTAAGTAGCCACATCAGAAGCCCACCTACAAAACCAATCAGTATTCCCCAGAAAGCAGCCTGTTCAGTTGTTCTCTTCCAATAGAACACATAGGTCACCGCAATCGCTGGCGGCACCACCATGGCGAAGCCGAGCAGCAGAAACTGAAGGACCGAACCGAAATTAAAATACCAGGCACAAAATGCGGCACTAGAGCCGTAAATGATAGTGACGAGCTTGTAGGCACGCAGCTTTTTGTCGCTGGAGTAATTTTTGGATGCCGGTATCCAATCATTGACCAACATGGTTGCGCTAGCCAGCAAAATTGGGGCACCTGAAGATATTACCGCCGCCAAGACAGCTGCCAGTGCAATACCGCCAAGCAATGGCCCGGTATCTATCGCAAGCTGCGCGATATTCAGATAGCCCGAGAGTCCAGACTCAGAACCATAGCTCACCATGGTAAGAATTCCGATAAACCCTGCCACTAATGGCATCAAGGCCGCAATTACCCCGGCCAGAAAAAAGCCCGGTATCAGATATTCCTGCTTCGCCGCCGAGCTCGCATAGTTCGCATACACCGAAGCCGCCGGTGTGTGAATCGTGGCAGATATGAACAGGGCGATAATCGTTGCCCAGCCTATGCCGGTAAAACTCCACCACGAGGGAATGTCTTTACCGGACTCCGCCAGCATCACCTCAGACTGAGCGACAACAGAATCCCAGCCCCCCAGATTTTGCATAGCGACAAAGCCAACGGCACCCAGGCCAAAGATAATCACCGTGCAATGCACGATATTGGTTATGGCAGTACCCTTTAAACCCCCGGTTACTGTGAACAGCACAATCACTACTCCACCTATGATCACACACAGCCAGAACGGCCAGCCGGTCACACCGCTAACTATAGTAGCGATAACATAGGGCTCAATAATATTCACGACCAGATACTCAGCCTGCACACAGAGGCTGGTTAGAGACTGACAACGGCGCGAGCCGAAGCGCCTATCGAAAACTTCTCCCACACTGGAGAGTTTGAGCTTGCGGTAGGGGATTGCGAAGAACAGCCCCACCAGAAATAGGGCGGCGAATGAATTCACTCCGTACCAGAGGTGGCCAATGCCCTCGCTGATGACATCGCCCGCCACACCATAGGTTCCAGCGCCACCGATGCGCGTGCCAGCCACGCCGGCCGCAAGCATGCCTACCCCCAGAGTGCCTCCGCCTATTGCCCAGTCGGCAGAACTTCTATTGCCACTACTGATATAAATACCCACGGCGATGAAGAACACTAAATACCCGAGGATCACATAAGCAGACAAACCCATTTATTACTCCGACTCTTTTTTCTACTTGTTCACTAAACTGTTGAGCACCCATCGAAGGGACATTTACCAGCCGCACTGATTTGCATCAACCTATTTTTTCTACCCCAAGGAATACTACACGACGGCAATAGTAAGGCAACTAAAAGGCGACAACAAACTCAGCAACCCATAGGGCTCGCAGCTATTCCCCTGATAACTGGCTGATGGTAACTTGCGCCCTGACGCATCGAACTAGAGAAGGAAGAACTATGTCTGATATCGAACCGGGTTCCGATCAATGGCTAGCTCAGATCAAAGAAGAGATCATCGATCCAGATCGCGCGATCATCGATCCTCATCACCACCTTTGGAAGAAGCGCTTTAATCGCGACTATCTGCTACCGGAATTATGGGCCGATACCGGCTCGGGGCATAACGTCGTCAAGACTGTCTTCATGGAGTGCCGAGCGTTCTACCGACGCGATGGAGCGGAACATCTGAAATCGGTGGGAGAAACAGAATTCATAGCGAAGCTAGCGGCCGAGAGTCGGGCAGATACTGAGAACAAGGCGAGAATTTCTGGCATAGTCGCTCACTGTGACTTAACACTTGGGGGAGATTCTACAGAGCTCTTACTGGAAGCCCTGGAGCAACATCGCAGTGCAGGCGATGGCCTCCTACGCGGGATTCGCCATTCGGCCGCGCGAGACCGACGCCCGGAAGACTTGCTTATCGTGAGCGCTGCACCTCCCTATCTTCATGGCAAGGAATCGTTTCGTAAGGGACTGCGCATCATAGCAGATCAGGGCCTAACCTATGATACCTGGCACTATCACCATCAGAATCTAGACTTCCTGGATCTCGCGCGTGCGGTTCCTGAGTGCACAATGATTCTCGATCATTTCGGTACACCCCTGGGAGTCGGCATTTACAAGCACTGTGCAGATGAAATCTTTGGGGAGTGGAAGCAGGAAATCGCAGAAATAGCTCGCTGCCCCAATGTCTATGCAAAACTAGGCGGCCTGGCAATGCCCGACAATGGTTTCGGATGGCATCTACAAGACAGCCCCCCAAGCTCCGATGAATTTATAAAGGCACAGCAGAAGTATTATATGCACGCCATCGAATGCTTCGGCCCCGAGCGATGCATGTTTGAGAGCAACTTCCCCGTAGATCGACTATCAATTAATTACCATGTCTTGTTTAATGCCTACAAGAAGATGGTTGCAGATTTCAGCGAACCGGAAAAGCATGCCATGTTTTATGGCACTGCAGAAAAGGTATATAGCCTCCAGGACTAGACATGTCTTACCACAGCTTGATTTTCGATCTGGACGGCACTTTGACAGACCCGCTGACCGGCATCGTGCGCTGCATGAACTATGCGCTGAGCAGTCATAATTACCAGCCAAGGTCGGAGCAGGAAATCAAACCCTATATAGGCCCACCTCTGGAAATAGCACTAGGCGAGCTGTCCGGCAGTGATGACGAAGACCACATCAAGGAACTAGTGTCGACCTACAGAGAACGTTACGGCGAATTTGGCTATGCGGAGAATGTCGTCTATAAAGGCATCTATGAGCTGCTGGACACACTTAGATCTAAGGGTTACCGGCTAGGTGTTTGCACTTCAAAGTTTGAGAAGTATGCCATTAAGATCTTGCAGGAATTCGAACTCGACAAGTACTTCGAATTTGTCAGCGGATGCGGAAATTACGAAATGACCAAGTCAGACCAGCTGCGCGAGCTATTAGGTAAGGACATAGTGAAACAGAATTCGCTAATGATTGGCGATAGAGACATCGATCTGATATCGGCACGGCAGACAGGGCTAAGTTCCGCCGGCGTACTTTGGGGATATGGAAGCTCTGAGGAACTAGCGAAAGAAAAGCCTGCCTTTATCGTCGATACACCTGCGCAGCTGACAGCGGCGCTAATCGACAGGATGTGAAAAGTTATTTCTTGCGCAGCCGTTTGATAACGGCGCTACTGGTTAGCACCACGGTGTCACCAACAAACAGTTCGCAGCGCGAGAAGACTATGGAGCCGCCGCGCTTCACCAGTTCACCACGTCCTTCAACCAGATCACCCTTAAAGGCCGGCGCGATGAACTCGCTATTGCAGCTTACCGTCACCACGCTCTCGGTCTCACCCCCGTTGGCGCATAGGCAGAGCGTGTAGTCTGCCAACGCCATCATCACACCTCCATGCAAGGTATCGTGGGCATTGCAATGATGCTCTTTAACGCGAAAGGCAGTTCTGGGGTTTTCGCCATCCATGATGAAGAAGAATGGCCCGATATAATCTTCGGCCTTATCTCCTTCCCAATGACGATAGTTGGAATCAATTGCGTAGTCTTCTGCTTTTAAACTCATATCTACTTCTCTATTCGGTCGTCTTATTCGTCGTCATTGTCAGGCACTGCTAGATCCACAACTGCACCAGCAACCTTAAACGGCACTTTCGCTATCTCAATCGTCGTATCTACCGCCGCACCAACTGCCATTCCGACACAGGAAGACAACAGCAGACACAGCGCAAAAAGCAATGGAATTCTTAGTCTCTTTCTGTGCATAGCGTACCGGTTGAACTGTTTCATAAATTAAGTTGCCAATAACCCACATCCACGAATTCGCCAAACTTGAAACCAATCTCGGAAAACTGACCTACCTTTTCGAATCCCAGACTCTCATGCAAAGCGACACTGCCTGCATTCGGAAGCGCGATGCTGGCAATTAGACTATGTATCGGCGTATTACCTAATTCATCAACAAGTTGCTGGTATAGCCTTCTGCCACGTCCCTTGCCAGTAGCATTATGATGCAGATAGACCGTCACCTCCCGCGAGCGGTCGTAGGCAGCTCTTGCCTTCCAAACCGAGGCATAGGCATAGCCCAGCACAATACCGCCCTCCTCCAAGACCAGCCAGGGCATGCTCGCACCCGCCGCTGCGATCCGCCGCCCCATGCCTGCATCACTGACTTGCTGCTCTTCGAAGGTGCAACGGCTATGCACGATATACCAGTTATAGATGGCTGCGATAACAGGCGCATCTGCAGTCTCTACAGGACGTATCTGTTCTAACTCATTAATCCGGTTCATAGATAGGCTCAGTATCAGCGTTGTCCGGTAAAGGGCTGCGCGTCTTCGATGCCGGCTCCTGCGTTAACCAGCGCCGAGAAATCCTCAGCCAGGTGCTTACTCTTCTCGAGAACGGTATTCCAATAGGCAAGGCGACTGTCATAGTCGAGGGTCTCGAAATCGGCTCTGTCGGGTATCTTGCCATGGGGCAGATCAGCTACAAATTCCGCAGACGGCACCACCAACACAACATTCTTAAAGTTTTCGAGGTTTACTCTGCGCCAGGGCACACGCTTGTCAAACCAACCGGGAATCACTGTGGGCGAAAAATGCGGGTACAAGACCAGCTCATTGCCAGCGGGAAATGGAAAATCGAAATGGTAATCGGTTATGCCGCCATCCCAATATAAACCCTGATTCGCACCGGCTATATCACGCACACCGTTGAGCACGAAGGGAATCGATCCACTCGCCATCATCGCGTCCACCAAGTTGTCTTCATTCATCCCGACGATGGCGGTCTTTAAGTCAGCGACATTTCGCCAGGGCGACATTTGTCCCATATTGCTGAAGATATTGCGCTCGAAGAAAAGCGAGAGCGTCCTCCTGCTAAGGGTATTGAGAAGCGCACTACTCATTAATTGCAACATGCGGGCAGTCTTTAGCTGCGATGAGCCGATTCCTCGCGCCCGGTCGGCGATGATATGGGTCCTGAACACCTCATTATGAACGATCTCGGCAACCCCGTTAGCACCGAGCATATCGGCGAGCATCTCCCTGGCCTTTTCAGTGATCTCATCGGTGGTGGGTTGCTCGGAATAGCGCTCTTCGCTATAGCGTTTCGCAAGTCGCTCGATGGAGGCCACCGGATTCTTTGTGGCAAGACAGCACATTCGCCATGCGCCAGCAGAAGAACCAAGCGTAATCAGCTCGCGCTGACGCCCGGCAAAGAACTCACCGAAGAGATAGCGATCTAGCCCATATAGCACAAACCATTTCGGACCACCGGAGGCAGCCAACATGATGCGAAATTGATCAGCATTAATGCCCTCACTGCGAATACGTTGCAGTGCGTGGCTGCCGGCGAAAATTGAGAGAGATGACATGAGGCGGTAATGATATAATCGCCAGCGTTTTCACGCCATAGCCATTGCGCATCGCTTGGGGCGCAGAAAACCTAGCCACTTACTGAATCATTACCACATCACTGCCGAACTGCGTAAACAATACTATGCCCAGCAAGCTGCTCCAAGAGCGCAAGACCCTTCTCTATCTGTTAGCAATAGGCAATACGATTGCCTTCGCTACCTGGCAAGTAATGCTAAACAACTTTGCGGTTGAGCGGGCGGCTTTTACTGGCGAAGAGATCGGAATTCTGCAAAGTCTTCGCGAAGTCCCCGGATTTCTTGCCTTCACAGCCATTCTGGTGATGCTATTCATAAGACAGCAGACCTTTGCCATACTGGCCTTACTAACTCTCGGTATAGGTACCGCTATTACCGCTTTCTATCCGGCGGCGCTGTGGCTCTATTTCAGTACCGTGCTCATGTCCATCGGCTTCCACTATCTGGAAACTTTGCATAACTCACTCAGCCTGCAGTGGCTCAGCAAGGACGAAGCTCCGCGAGTAATGGGCAAGATTCTCAGCGTGCGCGCTCTGTGTAATTTCGCTATCCTCGGCACACTCTATATTTACCTGATGTTCTTTGCCGCGAATTACAATATTATCTACCTGCTAGCCGGCGGCACCGCTGTGGCCATCGGTGTTTTCTGCTGGGTCGCCATGCCCCATTTTGAAGACAGCGTCGTACAGAAGAAGACCTTATTCCTGCGCAAGAAATATTGGCTGTATTATCTGCTAACTTTCTTTGCCGGTGCACGGCGTCAGATATTTGTCGTATTTGCCGGATTCCTCCTGGTAGAAAAATTCAATTTTCCAATCGAAGACGTGGTCATGTTGACGCTAGTGAACGCAGCACTGACCTTCTTTCTGGCACCGAAGATTGGCCGCCTGATCAGCTACATCGGAGAACGCCGCGCGCTAACACTGGAGTACATTGGCCTGATCGTCATCTTTGTCAGCTATGCCTTCGTAGACACCATAGAATTCGCGATCGCGCTCTACCTGCTAGACCATATGTTTTTCGCCATGGCCATCGCCATCAAAACCTATTTTCAGAAGATAGCCGACCCGGCGGATATCGCTGCAACCTCCAGCATTAGCTTCACCGTCAATCACATAGCCGCCGTTGTGCTGCCAGCGGCGTTGGGACTGGTCTGGGTGATCAATCACAGCGCCGTCTTTCTGGTCGGTGCAGGTATAGCCTGCGGCTCATTGCTGCTTTCCCAGCTCATACCAGACCATCCGCGGCCTACAGCTGAGACCCGCCTCGCGGCGCAGCAGCCGATCTAAGCCAATTCATGGCTTCCTTAACGTTAAATAACGTTACTTCACTTATTTCGGCCAGCTCTTTGCCGTATCGTGCCAGCCTTATCAGCATGTATCACCAGTGAAAAAGAGATTACCGTGGCCATTCGAATCCATCTGCCAGCAGTCTGTACCTCTATCGTCTTTACCCTAGCGACACAGGGAGCCTTTTCTCAAAGCACTGAGCAGATCGAAGAGGTCATAGTCTGGGGACGCTCCCTGCAACTGCTGGGGACTTCTGACTCAGCCTCGCAAGGTATCGTCGGCTACAGTGATTTTTCTACTAGACCGCTGTCCCGAGTTGCCGAGCTGGTAGAAGTCGTGCCTGGCATGATCGCCACGCAACACAGCGGCCCCGGCAAGGCGAATCAGTACTTCCTGCGCGGCATCAACCTCGATCATGGCTCGGATTTCTCGACCTACTTCGATGGCATGCCAGTTAATTTCCGCACCCATGCCCATGCTCAGGGTTATATGGACCTGAATTTCATCATTCCCGAGATCATCGAGAGAGTCGAATTTCAGAAAGGCCCCTACTTCGCCGACACCGGTGACTTCTCTCTGGCTGGTTCTAATTCGATGAAGACCTATGACGCGCTGGAGAAAAGCTTCACGGAAATAACCCTCGGCCTGAAAGATGAATTTCGCCTGGTTACGGCTAATTCCTATCAACTGGAGGAAGGCACCCTACTCGCCGCCTTCGAGCACCATCAGTCTAACGGACACTTCGACCTGGACCAGGACGTGCGCAAATACAACGGCCTGCTTAAGTACACCGGCACCATCGCAAACATTCCCAGCCGCATCACCTTTTCTGCCTACGACTCACAATGGATCTCTACCAATCAGGTGCCGCAGCGTGCCGTCGACAGCGGGCAGATCTCTCGATTCGGTTTCATCGACCCCGATCTGGGTGGTGAGTCTCATAGATATTCTCTGAGCGGAAATTTTGAGATCAATGGCTGGGATCTCAATCTCTATGCTAGCTCCTATTATATGAGCCTGATTAACAACCCCACCTACTTCCTCAATAATCCTGCAGACGGCGATGAGTTTGAGCAGGAAGATGAGCGGCGGCTATTTGGTGGCTCGCTGCGCAAATCTAGTGAGTCTGAGATATTTGGCCTGCCTGCCACCCAGACCGTGGGTGTCGATGTTCGCTATGACGATGTGAACGAATTAAACCTGTTTACTACTATTAGCCAGCGCCGCGTCGGCAGCATTCGTGAGGATGAGGCAGAAGAATTCAGCACCGGCATCTTCGCCGAGTCGCAGATTTCATTGACGGACAAACTCCGCGCCACCATCGGTGTACGGGTAGACTTTTATTCATTCGAGGTGGATGCGCTGCGCGCAGCAAATTCCGGCAGCGATCGGGACTCTCTCTGGCAGCCGAATATAGGCCTGGCCTATAGAGCAAGTCAGAATCTGGAGCTCTACCTCAACTACGGACATGGCTTCCATTCGAACGATGTGCGAGCCGCGGTAAATACAATCGACCCTATTACCCTGAGCCCCACAGAAGCCCAAGATGTCCTGGTCGAAGGCAAGGGAAGCGAGATCGGCTTTCGCTATGACACATTGAATGGATTCAATATAGCTATCGCCGCCTTTGAGTTGCGCACGGATTCGGAATTGGTATTCGTCGGCGACGCCGGAACCACGGAACCTAGCGACCCCACCAGCCGACGCGGTGTTGAGATTAATTCTTTCTGGGAGATCAGTGAAAACTGGGTATTCGATTTCAGCGCAGCAAAAACCAGCGGCCACTTCCGCGGACTGCCCTCGAATGCCGATAGCATTACCGATGCCCATGAAGAAGTCGTGGCCGCCGGCCTAACCCATGTTGGCAATAACGGCCTAACTGCCAGCCTACGCCTGCGTCACTTTAGCGATGCCGCCCTGACCGAAGACGAAGCCGTGCAGAAAGATGGATCGACACTGATCCATGCCGGCGTATCCTATGCGTTCGACAACTGGGAGATCGGTATCGACGCACTCAACCTACTGGATGCAGAAGACGATGACATCGCCTATTTCTTCGAGTCACAACTCGCAGGCGAGACTGCCAGCGTAGAAGACATCCATTTCCATCCCTCTAACCCACGCCATATTCGTCTCTTGTTGAAGTATCGCTTCTAAAACGACAGACAATAAAAAGCCCGCTGGCATCGCTGCGCGCAGGCTTTTCGAATGCCATGCTGAACCTGCCCGACCTTGAATTCATCGGTGAGCAAGCCCGCAGTAATGGGTATGTTTCATGCGAACAATCAGGGCCGAAGGTCCGTGAACAGGGAAAATGCCCGTTGCTGCGGGCGGCTAGGCATCACCCCTGAACCTGCCACCATAACCCGGGTGGCACAGTCAATTAATCTATTGCGTTAACTCGATATTCCCTAAGGATATCTCAGAATCTAATGACCTTGTTCGAACACCACTGTAAAGCTCACGGGAACCGCGCGGCTGATACTAGGCAGACCGGCTACTTCACGCAACTTCTCTACACCCGCAGTCAATGCAAACGCATCAGACATTACGATAATAGGCTTCAGGGTTGATACGACAACGCCTTCTCCTGTTCGAGTAATCTGCACATCGGCAGCCAGGGCAACGCTCTGACCGTGCAGGGACAATTCGAAATCGATCTGTCGCGCAGTCGATGCACCCGCATCCATATCGGTTAGCGCATCGAGATCGATGCTGCCGCTGATAGTTGCCTCGGGAAACATATTCGTCTCGAATAGCATTTCTTGCATGCGCTCGTTACGAATTTGAATCATGGTATTCACACTAGCCAGCTCAATAGTGATTTCAACATCACCGTTGTCGCCGATAGTGCCGGAGAGTCTGTCGAAGCTGTGCGCTTCTGCGACATGCTCAGCCTTAACAGTAACGAAACTAAGACTGGATGCTTCATTATCCAATGACCAATGAGCCTGCGCGGCGCTCACAAATAAAACCGAGCTTACCAGCGCTGCTAACCCAGCCTGTAGAAATTTCGAGATCATACTTACACTCCTCTTTGTCCTGTCCCGTCGGCAAACTGGCCGAACTAGTTTATTTATAGGTATGGTAACCACTGAGCGGATCGATCTCAGCAACTGCCTAGCTTACTGCAAATCACAGACAATAGACCATCAAAGTTGCAGATATTTCCTGTATCACAGTCATACTACCCACAATTGGCACGCAATTGCGCTTTGAGTGCCGTGCGCTAACAGTTAGAATCGGTCTCTCTTTACTGCCGGGGCTCATCATTTCATTTGAGCCATCCATTACCCCAAGGCAGATCTAAGGTAACTCACTATCAATCGAGTCGAAACATAGCCAGGCATGAAATCGAACAGTAGCAGCCCAATCGTAAAGCACCTGGTCTTGGTCGGCGGCGGCCACAGCCATCTTGCCGTACTGAAAAAGTTAGGCATGGATTCTGTCCCCGGACTGAGCATTACCCTGATAAGCCGCGACATAGAGACGCCCTACTCCGGTTCACTTCCCGGCTACATCAGCGGCGTGTACAGCCGCGATGATATTCATATCGATCTAAGACCACTAGCACAGTTCACCGGCGTGAGACTGATACACAGTGAAGTAAGTCATATCGATTTCGAACAGAAGACGATTCACCTAGATGGCAGGCCAGCTATCGAGTTCGACCTCATCTCTTTAAATATTGGCTCTAAGCCGAATGCGACAAAGATTCCTGGCGCGACAGATTTTGCCATAGGCATTAAACCCATCGACCAGTTTCTACGTCACTGGGATATCTTGCGCACAGACATACTCAGCGCTATAGATACCCAGAACAAGCACTATCGCTTCCTCATCGTGGGCGGAGGACCGGCGAGTATCGAGCTAGCCTTTGCCGTCCAACATCGAATTCACAGCGAACTAGCGATAAAGAAATTCGATAGTTCGCCACTTGAGATAGGCATTGTTACGGCAGAGGACGAGTTACTCAGATTCCACAACAACAAGGTTCGACATTTTATCAAAGCAGAATTAGCCAAGCGGGAAATCGCTGTCTACCCTGAACATGAAGTCATCGAATTTAGTGATGGGAAAATTCATTGCAGCGATGAGCGTGAAGTCGAGGCCGACGCCATAGTCTATGCGACGGGCGCAAGCATCCCGCAATGGCCAGCGGAATGTGGCCTGGCGATAAGCGACGACGGCTTTATCGAAGTAAACGATTTTCTGCAATCCACCAGCCATGAGTTTGTATTTGCCGCAGGTGACGCAGCAACTATTAAAGGCGAGCCCAGACCGAAGTCTGGAGTCTACGCCGTAAGACAGGGCAAGCCCCTGGCGGAGAATCTGCTACGCTATGCCACAGGCAAGAGCCTAAAACCCCATCGCCCTCAGAAGAATGCGCTGGCCCTGATCAATCTTGCCAATAGAAAGGCCATCGCCTCGCGCAACAAGCTATTCTTCCAGGGCCGCTCAGTCTGGTCGCTGAAAAACTCTATCGATACCGCATTTCTGCGCAAATACAGCCAGTTTCCGACTATGCCAGATAGCCTGGACATAGCGAACGGCCTGGTGAGCGAGGAAACAGAGCAGCAGCTGCGCAAACATGCGATGCGCTGTGCCGGCTGTGGCGCCAAAATAGCCGGAGACGTATTGCAGGAAGTGCTGCAGGAATTACCCGGCCAGCACAATGATGACGTACTCTCATCCGGATCGGTCAGTGAGGATGCCTCACTTATTCAATTAGAAGATGGTCGCGTTCTACTGCAGAGCGTCGATCAGCTCAGCGCCTTTATCAATGACCCCTGGTTATTCGCCAAGATTGCCAGCAATCATTGCATGAGCGATATCTATGCGATGGGTTGCATGCCGCACTCGGCTCTCGCCATCGTCGGAATTCCCGCGGCGAGCAAGAATATTAGCAAGGCCACACTAAGAGACGTCATGCACGGTTGCAGCGAGGCATTAAACGAAAACGACTGCACTCTAATCGGCGGCCATTCCGCCGAGTCCAAAGAGCTAGTGTTTGGCCTCTGTGTCAACGGCTTCTCAGAAAGAGATGCCCTGCTCGGCAAAGATGGCATGCACACCGGCGACATTATCATCCTCTGCAAACCCCTGGGCACGGGCACGCTATTAGCCGCCGATATGCGCTTCAAGGCTCGGCATCGCTGGATGGAAGCCGCACTGCGGCAGATGTTGCTATCCAATAAGAAGGCCGCTGAATGTTTTATTCAGCACAGAGCAACCGCCTGCACCGACATCACCGGTTTTGGGCTGGCCGGTCATCTCTTCGAGATGCTTGAGTCGAACAATATAGAAGTGGAATTGAGCCTGGCCGATCTGCCGGCATTAGATGGCGCATTGGAGACACTGCAGCAGGGAATATTCAGTTCACTTCACGCGGATAATGCCCTGGTAAGAAATAATATATTCAATAGTGAAGCATTTCAGGGCAACCCACGCTTCGATCTGATGTTCGACCCGCAGACTGCGGGAGGCCTGCTAGCGAGCGTCCCGGATGTAGAGGCAGAAGCGTGCATCAAACGGCTACGCGAATGGGGTTATCCCGAGGCTAAAGCTATCGGCAGAGTCGCTAAAACAGCAGCGCAACTACCGGCACTGATTCTAAAATAGCGGCGAACAGCGATTATTGACTAACCCTAAGCTCAACCGTGTTGCCCGCAATATCTTTCAAATAGATCGAACGACCCATTCCCTGCGCGCCATAACGCCGCTGAAAATCGTCGACCTCAACACCGTGTTCTTGTAGATACAACTTCAGCGCCAGCTCATCGACAGGCTCAATCTGCAGACAAAAGTGATCGACATTATTTCCCGTCTCCCCGGGTGCCGGTCCGCCGACTCTTCCCAATTCGCCCCCAACATCCACTATATCTATGAGCGAGCCACCGGCTCTGAGTTGTGTTAGCCCCGTCTGCGCAGGCGTCTCTCGCTCCAACTCACAGCCCAGCACATCGCAGTAAAAATCGATGAGCTCCCGATAGAGATCGGTGCGCAATACGATATGGTCGATGAGTTTTGGTTTAATCATTATTCGCCTAAGCCTTCCTATCACATCACAGCTCGAATCCAGCCTACAGAATCGCCGAGCCCACTCGCTGGAAGATGAAGACCAGCTGCGTTATAGTCCTGAGCAGAATCTATACCCCCTAGCAAGGTAACACAATGAACTCATTCCATGTCGTCTATCGGACAAGTGTCACGACCCTGCTCCTATTAATCGCGGCCATTAGTTCAGTTAGCGTTGCCCAAGATGACGGCGCCGCATCGGTATTGCAACGTTACGGCAACCTGGATATAGAGCGCACCGGGCCCACGATCGATGCCGAGCTTGCACAGAAGTATCTGCGTCGCGGCAATACTTATAGCAACCTGGAACGCTTTGAGGAAGCCATCGACGAATACAGAAAGGCTATTAGCGCGGACCCGAATCTTGATGGTGCGATTCGTAATCTTGCCAATACCTATTACTACCTGGAGCGCTATGAAGAGGCGAAGCCGCTGCTGGCCAGATTCATCCGGCTACAGTCGAGCACAACGGCATCCTTGATCGCTGCGGTAACAACCCTGGGTGAACTAGAACGGCGCGATGGAAACTTTGACGCATCGATAGACTATGACCTGCGCGCAATCGAACTTGATTCGGACAACGACTCGCAAGTGCACATCATGGCTAACATCTATAACAATGCTGGCGAAGCCGACAAGGCAATTGCTGTCTATCAGAAGGCGATCGAAGTGATGCCCGGCAATGCCTTCTTCGACCGCAGCCTGGGTCGTATTCTGGAACAGGAGGATCGCATCGAGGAGGCTCTGCAGGCTTACGAGTCTGCGGCAGCGAAAAACCCGGATTCAGACTTCTATACCAATCTCGTCGAGTCGCTACGCAATCGCCTGCAACGCTAAACCGCGCCCCAGCGAGCGGACTATTGGCTCGATTCTTCAGAGTCCAGAACCAACGCTTCTCTTTCCGCTAATGACAATTCAGCGAGCCGGCTAACCTGGGCATAGAACTCGGGAAAGTTCTGATTCGATTTCTCGAATACACCCTCGAACAAGGGCAGCAAATCGTTGTAAGAAGCAATCGTGCCTAACTGCGCATTGTTTAGCGAGCTCGCGAACCAGCCATCATATCCCGCGTAACCCTGCCACTGGCGTTTCAAAGCCCCATAGTCATCTCGCAAGGACTGCTGCAGCTGCGACTTGCGTACGCGCATCGACTGTTCGGCGAGCTCTTGCTGATAGAGCATCTCGAATCGATCTCTATAACCCGTAACCAAATCGACGAACTGTCGCTGCCGCCCATACTCCAACAAGGCAGCATCGATGTCGGACACCGCTGCGCTCTGCGCAAGCCAGCGCCGAACCCCCTCTCGCTCTACCGCCGTAGCAAAACTCTCGTTGAAAGTGGTATCGCCGCTTACATAGACAAGCTGATGCGCCAACTCATGAAATATTAGGCCCGCCAGTTGATGATCAGCCCGATCGAGTACAGTGCTTAGCAGCGAGTCCTCAAACCAACCCAGGGTTGAGTAGGCATCTACGCCCCCGGTATAGACATCGAAGCCTTCCTGCTCCAGCTTCGCAGCATAGTTCAATGCGGATTGTTCAGAGAAGTAGCCACGATAGGACACGCAGCCAGCGATTGGATAACACCAGTTCACCGGATCGACGGAAAATTCTGACGCGGCGAAAACATTCCAGACTACGTGCTCACGCTCGACATCTACATAGCTCGAATAGTGATCCCCCACCGGCAAGCCCAGCTCTGTCTCGGCAAACTTCCTAATCTCAATGACCTTCTCAAACTTCTCAAGCAGCTGTGGCGGCAACTCGTCTTGCTGCAATAGCCGCCGAATATCTTCCCGCCCGAAGACTATGGCAAGCTGGCCCCGCGCCGCCTGCGAGTAGTAACCCACCGTCTCGCAAGATACCAGAGCGATAGACAGCA
>Ga0115555_1000132_pt1 | contig 45709 bp, 19 predicted proteins | sample COGITO_mtgs_1104_2_FD_87285 | JGI IMG/M metagenome (GOLD analysis project Ga0115555, IMG submission 87285) | Pelagic marine microbial communities from North Sea - COGITO_mtgs_110407 | ecosystem: Environmental > Aquatic > Marine > Epipelagic | place: Germany:Helgoland, sampling site Kabeltonne... | reverse complement strand
GAACGAGAACGAGCACGAGCACGAGCACAAACACATCAAAATATCTCACCTCCATGATCTTCTCCATAGCGTTGCTCCTCATTGGGCCGTGGAGGTAGCCTTTCCTTTCATCGGCAGTAGCGTTTGTGTTTGTAGAGAAATGCCTTGGCACAGTACTCATTGAGGGGCGAAGTAGTACAATTTGCTCAAAGGGGATAGGGGAACGTCGAACAATTCGGAGAGCAGAGCGAGCAGAGCTGTAAATAAGCATTTTTCGTTTTAAATCTCCCTTCTGTGGGATCTCAGGGCAGATTGAGGGTGGTTCTAGCAAATATTTTTATAAGAGTGTGCGAAGCTGTTGTCCAGTCAAGGTTCATTGCATCATCTAGACCCGACCAAAACTCGACACACACTACTCCCTTCCTTCTAACAATTTGGCGATGGCAGACCACAAGCCGTCGACCTCTAAAGGCAATAGCAAATCCAATGGCAAGTCCATCAGGGGAATGATGTCTTCTGGGGGTACATTTAGCAGCTCTGCACAATTGACTGTGGGCACTGCAGCGCTCCTTGTCTCTACATTTAGTAATGCGGCACTTCCAACCTGTGTCACTGCATTTCTGAATGCAAAGAAATCGGGGAATGACAGCGTTCCTCTCGTTGGCGGAGCACGGCTACTGTTTGGTGAGGGGAACAAAGCGACGCTCCGTCTTCTCGCCACGGTTGTGGCGATTGGTGGTGTGGCTTCTGGTGTGAGATCAAGGCTAGTGAAGGGTGCCGAAGAGAAGCTTGAAGCAAATCTCCGCGAAGTTGTGTACGAGGCCGTCGTGAGTGGTGACTTGGAGACTGTGGAAGAGGGTATTTTGGATGGGTCAATAGCTGCTGACAAGGACAAAGACGCTGATTCCCATGTCACACATGTTGCCTCTCTCTTGTCCCTCCTTACTGACAAGACTTCGATCGCTGCAAAGGCATTCACCACCACCACTTCGAGCATGATACGTTCCGTTTTTTCTATTTTCAATGGCGGTGCCATTTTGTGGAGCATCTCCCCCAGGCTTAGCTGCTGCAGCCTCTTAGTTCTCCCCACAATTGGGACTGCATACCATATCGTCAGTAAAATCAAGAAGAAATATACCAAACAGCTGGAGAATGAAAAGGTGAGTCACTCACATGTCACTGATGTTCGGTAAAAAAATGCCTGCCTTGTTCCTGGTCCTCCGCTGAAGCTTCTCTTCTGTTAGGTTTCTCTACTGAACTAACTCCTCACCCAACTGACCCTTTAACAAATGAACCGATTGAAAACTAACGATTATCATATCATCCGGTGCAGCTGAAGGCAGTTAGCGAGGCCGAAGAGACGTTCCGTTTGCTTCAATCTGTCAAAATTTTCAACACCGAGTCCTTCCACCTGGACAAGTTCAAGAAGCGCACCAGTAGAATCCTTTCGCTTGGCGGAATGATTGGCAATCTGGAGGGGCTGTACATGTCCACTGTGTTCGGTCTAACAGGTGTGACGCTTGGTGGTCTGGCTTATTTGGGTGCGGAGGAGATAAAAAGGTGAGATGAATGATGTTTTTCGTTGTTGGCGTTGTTGTTGTTTTGTCTTTGTCGTCCATCCATCTTTCCCTCCCATCTTTCCGTCCCATCTTTCCCTCCCATCCTTCCCTCCCATCCCCTCCATTTTGTTTATTTTTTTTCTCGATTCTCTATCTATCTCCCACCAACCAACCCCCATTTTGAACTCATTCTTATCCACAACACGATATCCTCGCGACGTAGCAATCGGCTTCCCGGAGGAACTGGCGATGTATCGCGTTTCATCATCCACACATCCCTCCTGGCCACAGGAGCAATTGGCGTGATGAAGAGCATGGGAGAGTACAAGCGTGGAAAGGTGGCGGCCGAGGAAATTTTCGACTTAATGGGGAAGATAGAGTCTTCTCGTCTGAACGAAAAGGCAGATGTTACCTACAGTGGTCAGCGCCTTGAACTGAAGCATGTTAACTTCAAGTATGCATCGCGCTCTGCTCTAGCTCTGGAGGACGTTAGCCTGGTGGTCAAGAGCGGTGAAGTTGTTGCGCTTGTTGGGCAGAATGGCAGTGGGAAGAGTACTATAGTGAATTTGTTTGGCGGAGCATACCGTCCGCAAAATCCCGATACTGTCTTCCTTCCAGCAGTATCAACTGCCTCGCCCCCTTCATCAACTGTATCAACTGTAGGCGTCGTCTCGCAGCAGAAACAGCTTTTCTCAGGTACTATTGCAGAAAATATCATGTACGGCCAGCCCTCGACTACTCTCATCTCCGATCCAGCTGTTCAGAAGGCCATATCCATCACAAACCTTGAATCGTTCGTCAATGACCTTCCTGGCAAGTTCGACACGCTCGTTGGAATGGACGGCTTGAGGCTTTCAGGCGGGCAAAGGGCCAGGATAGCAATTGCGCGAGGTTTGGTTGGCAACCCCAAGGCGTTACTTCTTGACGAGGTCACTTCAGAGCTCGATGGCGAAGGGAGCAAAAGTGTTTGGGAAGTTGTGAGAAGATTTAGAAACGATGGCGGGTGCGTTCTTGTCGTGACGCACGATCTAGCAGATGTCATAGACAGCTCCAAGGTTGACAAAATAGTAGTGATGAAAGATGGTCGGGTCGCGGAGACAGGAAAGGCGAGAATATTAACCGAAAAACGCGGAGGCGAGCTGCAGAGATTGCTAGCTGCAAGCGAACTACTATAAATTACGGCAACGGTAACGGTAACGGTAACGGTAACTAATTGATTGTGCCCCAGTTTAAAAAAAAAAACAGAACTCTTCTCTCACTTTCATTTCACTTCACTCTACTTTCCCTCTACTTGGTGGACAAAATTCCCACTTCACCTGACTTCAGTTGTAACGATTTTATTCTCAAGTGCTCGTTGACACTCGCGTCCGCGCGAGCGCGTTTAAAGTCCACTGTAGTGACAATAATGAGACCGATACCGTGGAAGATAGCTAGGGATAGCATTCCTAATCGTACACTGTTAAGTTTCTCGTTTATGAAGCTAAAGATCAGGTTGGGAAGGAAATTTATGACCTGTCCGAAGAAAATGTAGATACCAAACATCTCTGCCTCTGAACCCGAGGGTACAATAAGCAAATAAAATGTCCTCTGAATTGGTTGAACTGAACCGAGAGTAAAACCATAAATAATCGAGAGAAGTGGTAGTATAGGAGTGACACTTGGGCCATAAATGAAGGCGCATACCACGCACGTTGTCAGCATCATGGCAAACAAGACAATCTGGAGGGTAAGTTTCACGCCAATCCGCTTCGTAATATGGGACACACTGATGCTGCCTGGAACAGTGCAAACGAGGGCTATTACAATGTATCCTACAGGATCGTTCACTTTCACTGCGCTCTTGAGATACGTTGTAAAGAGCTGGATTAGACTGATGGAAGCGCTCTCGAAAAATGCTAGTCCTAAGAGAAATTTTGCCGCTTCCGGGTACTTCGTTCTCATCATCTTGAATGTGCTCAAAAGCTGTTGGATCCCAACTGTTATTATTGATTTCCCTTCTTCTACTCTCTCGTGCAGGGCAGGTCGGTTTTTCAGATGCTTCCCTAGCAGCACAATTAAAGGGAGGGATATTGTGCAGGCTACGATTTGAGCTAGACTTCCTTTCTCTGTCACATCCAGCCCGGCCCTGTTACCAATAATGGCGGTAACAATCAGAAAAGCGAGCATAGGAGCCATGTCCCATACCCTCATTGCGCCCTGTAAAAACGCCAGATTGTTTAAATCGGTAATGACCTCGGTGGAATAAGCGGAATGGGTAGCCTGGGGCACGAATCAAGTTAGTTTAGAAAGTTTTTATTAAAATACTTCTTGTCGCCTCTCGGCGCGAAACATATGTCTCTTACTTACCTGGTGAAGCATGAATGCTGGGCCAGCAAAACAAGCCTGTGAAATTGCAATTAATTTCCAGGTATTCGGGCCAATAAAAGCCTGACAAAAGTTGGCCAACCACACAACTGACAATGCCGCAATACAAAGTTGTTTTCTATAGGTAGTATAGTCTACGATCGCGCCTGCGGTGGGGATAATTATGATATTGATGAGACTAGCAACTACAGCGATGTTGGAGAGAATGCTGTCAGGCCGGAAATTTAGAAAGTCAGTGTTTGATTCGCAGTTTGCCAAGTTTCCCTCGTTGTCGATTAAAGCCGTTCCATTAGCGTGCGCTTTGTAGCCCTCTCCTGTGCAACCCGCATTTCGAAAAGCCAGATCGAGCATGGCAACTGAAATAGCAGCAAAAGAAATGAAGAGAGGAGCCCGTGCAGGCCCAGCAAGGAGATAACCGCGGACTTCGGGATTTTCTTTCACGAGAGACCAGCCAAAGAGGGCGCGACCCATGGTTTGTCCTGTATTTTCACTTGCAGGAAGTTAAAAAACTGCTGACTCATGCATGGGATAAGGTGTTCAATTTGTGTGAATTAGTTTAAAACAGTAATCAAGAGCAGACAGACAGACAGACAGATAGACTCGTCGGTTCCAATTGGCTTGAAAACATCCCCAAGCTGATTTTGTTTTCCTCTCTTTTTCTCCCCCCATCGGAGATCGGGATCACGTGCAGATGATCAGATCTCAGATGCAAATTATTTGACATTCTGGTCTTGTCAAAATTTGAAATTGAACACCTTAAATCGTCGTTTTTCTCTTGTGTGATGGCATTCTTTGTGAAGAAAGTAGCAGAGAATGCGATTCCTGACCACTTTTCGGCTGCCTCTCAAGAGGCAACACCTGCAACATTAGCTCTTTATGAAGCCTCTGCCGCGGGAGATCTGACAGCAATGACTGTCGCCATTGGGGACGGGGCTAACTGCAATTGGATGTGCCGGAAGGCAGATGGTGCCACATCGCTCCATGTAGCAGCAAGGAACAAAAACTCGAAGAGCACACTTGAATTCTTAATTGGTGTAGGTGGGCACACTGGAGCTAAGCTTCTCGGAAACTATAACATGCCTCTCCATGAAGCCGTCGGATGCGGAAACGATGAGGGCGCCATTGCACTTATGGAATTGGGGGATGCCGAAGTGGCTGCTAAGAACGCATTTGGCAATACACCTCTCTTTATTGCCGCCAAGAATGCGAACTTGAAGATGGTTCAGTACTTACTCAAGAAAGGACACGGAATTGACCTGCAGAATAACCGCGGATCGACTATTTTGCACCTGTGTGCTAGCCTTTGTAAAGAGAATATTGTCGTTGGGAGTGCAATGCGTGTCGCACATGGAGATGGTGTTGGAGGCGAGAACTTACCACCTCCTCCCAATGACAATTCAGTTCATGTTGATCCTCCAGCAGCGAAGAAGGAGGAGGTAGAGGAGGATATGTATGTCAATATTGCGGCTTACCTGATTAAGAGCGGAATTAATTTGGACTTGCAAGATGAGAACGGTTACTCTGCGCTCCATGCTGCTTCGGCAAGGGGAAATTTGGCCTTTGTCGAAATGCTTATTGACCAGGGAGCTAAAACCTCACTGCTAACAAAAACCAACCCAAGAACAAACAAGGGTGCCAGGACAGCCCTGCAGGTTGCGGACTTGTACTCTCAGTCTGCTGTTGTGCAGGTGTTGGAGAGAACCGACCAGAAAATTGCGTCTGGGCTTCCAGTCTCATCAAAATCAGTGGCTGCCAAAATTGTCCGGACAATGGAGGCTAAACTCAGAAGCAAGGAGGAGGCGAACGGCGGCGGTGAGTTGTTGTGCGCTTACATTACCGCGCTGCGAGATGGACAAATACTAACCTACAGTGCAGAGAAAAGCAAAAAACTACCAGTAGGAGCGGCGTCTAATGTCGGTACAAAGGGGAAGATAGGCGGACAGATGAGAAAGTCTTTCGCTGTATAGTTGAAATGGCATCGAATTATAAGGAATTTGAATTTGCGTCGTTTGTTGCTTGGCGAGATGCTCCCCTTTTCAATTTAGTTCGATCTTATTTCTGTTGTTTTCTTCTTCCACGCAACGCATGTACTAAAAATTAAAGCCCCCATAAATAAATTAGACCGGCCCCAAATATTGCTATTGCTAAAATAGCTCCGCTCGTCTCGGTCCTTCCCACCCCATTATGCCTCGAATACGCACTTTCCAGGAGCTGCATGTAATTACCATTGCGAAATTCCTCAATTTTGAAGCAGAGCTCGCAAATTTGACACATTCTCGGTTCTAAGAGCATGGAACCAAAAGAATGAGGAGGGTTACGAAGACGAGCAAGGGTGGGGTGAGAGAGAGAGAGAAATGGTATGATGAGCTATTTTTTTTTAACTCACCGCCAGTGACTGCGTCTTTTACCTTTGGGCATTGGTCAATCCATGTTATCCCCCCAAATATACCACCCTCCCATGTCTTGAATCCTACAACCCCCACGCAAGTGCAATTCTGAGCCACAGACATCACTTCGTCAAGACGAGGATTGCTCAGTTTTACAGTCGGCCCATCTCCGTCAGTTGTAAACAAAGAAAAGAAACTCTCTACGTCAGCTTTCGGTACATTACTGCCACATGTTGCTTGTAAATAATTCTGCGTTTATAGTTTGAATGCCGGAATGTTAAAGTGGAGCGAGCGAGCGAGCGAGCGAGCGAGCGAAAATGAGGAAGGGTGAGGTGAGCAGCGTTTCAAATATTTGGAGCATTTCCGGGGATATTCAAATTATTTTGAAGGAGAAAACCGTGCAATTTGTCAGCTGCCCTTGCGTTGCGTATTTCGTGCGTCGTACTTGTGACTATCCATTGAAAAAATAATAAACTCACCATCCATGGGATTGAGAATGAATCGCAGACATATTTGCTGAATTGATTTTCGTCCTTGCAGAGGGCGAAATCTGAATACTCTGGGTACTTTTCGTCATCACATATCTCCGTTTCATAATAGTAGTCGTCGTATTGCTCGTCATCTTCGCCGTCTGTGGGTGGGACTACTCTGGGGTTGTTGGTTGAGTCGGGTGAGGGGCGTGGTGTTGGTTTTGGAGTTGGAAAGAGTCCAGTGGGTTCGAATGTGTAGGGGGCTGAATTTTTGTTCGAGTTGTCGGCGATTAATTTGTGCGTGTATTGTGATATGGTTTTGAGTGGAGTCGCGAGTGCAGTGTTTTGTGAGGGCAAGTTAGTTGGTACATTCAAGGGGGAAAAAGAATGAAGAATACGGATTATCTTTACCTGGAGCTGGGGCTTTGTCGTCGGATTCGTAGTCGTCGTTGCTCCCTCCCCCACCGTTGCCCCCTCCCCCACCGTTGCCGTTACGGGGCTTGGGTTTGGGTTTGGGTTCATGTTTGGGGGGAGGAGGAGGAGGATGAGGTTTGCAATGAGGCATCCCTTCAAGGCAGTAGACTGATTTTTTGTTACCGATAATTGTTGGTAGATACCCAAAAGTAAATAAGAGCCGAGAATGTACTTGCTCGAGCTCCTCGGCGAACTCGTCTGGATTGAGGAACAGGTCTTGATTTGGGTAGCGCTGGAGGAAAAGCTCCTGATGGAGCTCCTCATCTCTGGGACCCTTGTCATTTCTAGGATCACTGGCAGCGCCAGGATCCGAGAAGGCTCTCGACTCATCCAGTGTGCTTGTAGCAGACGATAAAATAACCAAGGAGAGTATTGCAGTGCCGAGAAGACGGAATGAAGATGCTACTCGAGTCAACATCCTTGAAAAAGTGGGCCTTGTTTTGTCCTAGGATTCAGGGGGAGGTTCTGGATACACAAAGGGCGTTCGATGGCACAAAACACCGTTCTCAAGGGTAGGGAGAAATTATGTGCGCCTAAATTGGAAAATTATTCCAGGTTAGAACTTGTGAGAGTGAGGGTACGCAAAAGAAGGACGAAGGAGAAATCACCTGAGATTGGTGGAGCGAGCTATGAAAGGTTGCAACTCACCTTTAAATCAGTATTTACTGGGTTTCAAGAGGATTATAAGAGCGAAGGGTATTGATTTAATCTCCAGAAAATCTACGTATGCACTGAATTTCGCGCCAACAGACTTTTATTTTTGCCAAAAACTGACAGAGCTCACCGTTCCTTCTCCTGGCTTAATTTCCAGCGAATATCTGATCGCAATGTTAACACCTAATGTTGCTCTGGTTTTGCTTTTTTGTTTGTTGACAAACTCCCGTTCCTTCGGAATAGCGCTTGGAACACTTCGGAAGCCGACTTCTTTTGGTCCCTACCCTCTTCTCCTATCTCCGTCGGGGTCGATAACAGCACTGTCAATGAGTGATGGTGACAGTTCGTCACCGCCAGCAGAGGAGGCGGAGGGAAAGGTCAAAGGTGATGGGGCTCTCTATGACGACATGATACCAGAGAGAAAGGAGACAATGTCCAACTCTATGAAAGAAAGGCTCCGTGCCGAGGCCACCTCGCTAGGCGGAGATCCCAACAAGAAGAGTGCCCCAGTTATTCTGTACATAAGTGCTGTGATCGGTGTTCTCGTTATTCTGGGGGGGAAGGGAATCCTGTTTTGAGGAAAGAAGAATAATGAAAGCCTTCTCGGAAATAGCGCAAGCCTGTTTTATGTAGCGCGACTACTTTCTTCGTTCATTTTTTGATGGGTAATCATCCCTTTTCGCTGGTCATAAGCTCCCTCTTCAGTTTTCCCAACTCGTTGTAGTCCATCACTCCGTCTCCACTTTTATCCGTCATCATCCCTTTTCGCTGGCAATAAGCTCCCTCTTCAGTTTTCCCAACTCGTTGTAGTCCATCACTCCGTCTCCGCTTTTATCCAATATCCCGAAGATTAGCTCAACTTCCCCCCTCTCAATTTTCTTGCCTGGCCCCCTCACCTCTGCCAGGACAGATTTAAATCGTTCCTTTGTGAGCGAGTGAGAATGAGGGTTGGATGTGTAGGTCGAACCGAACCCGATTGAGTTGTATTTTCCTTGAGATAGATTTGAATCTGCTTCCTGCAACAGCCTCTTGATTGCAAAGTCCAGGCTATCCATATTATTGAGGACAGCTGTAATGGCGTTGATCTCTGTGGCTTTCTCCCGCACTCTTTTTCTCATATTCTTGCCGCTCAAGAAGTTATGACATGCCGCGTACAAAACAATCGCGGCAACACCGCTGCCACCAACGGTTACGAGAAACATTGATTCGTGGTCCTCGAAGCCACTGACAAGGTTCATTCCAAAAAAGCCTGCGACGACTGTCATGGTAGATAGACAGACAGTGCCGACGGCAAGCTGCACATTCATGCGTATCATCCTGTTGCGATATGCATCCAGCCCAATAGCGGCAAGTTCTTGCTTGGTCTGCACTCGCTTTTGGAGGAAGTGAACATCACTCAAGATTCCATTCAGCTGGCGATTGTAATCTTCCAGAAGCAGTTCCGTGCTCTCGTGCTTCGATGTGTGTATCTCCGTTCCCTCGGCCTTTGCCTTTGCGTTCTCTGTGAGCATGAGTCCAAGCATATCCTCGTCACTAGCCAACAATTCCACGACACAAGTGATTGTTTCTTCTACTTTCATCTGAAAGCTCTGTAGAGAATCCTTCAGAGGGACAAGCCTGTGAAGATCCTCGGACAAGCCATCGCTTGTGCTACTCTCCAGTAAGCTATCAACAATTGGCTTGATAAGCTGGACGCGCCGCCGCCAGATTTGGCAGATTTCGCGAAGAGCCTCCTCCAAGAAAAGCATCTCAAACTGCTGAGAGGAATCACTGGGCTTGTTGTTGAAAAGGTGATTTCTCCTCGCATGTGTGTACAGTAGTGGATGCGAGGCTTCCATCGCGTCTTCCAGTTTAGGGAAATTAGTGTCTTGTTTTATTTGTTGCCCCGTGTGCCTTTCATCGTCCTCAATACACTGCCTGTGCACTTCACTTGCAAACAAACTGACATTGGGATGGCTGCCATTAAATAGCAATGCCTCGTCCCGATAAACGATCGCTTTTACATGTCCAAGAGAGATAACTACTGACTCGCCACGAGGGAGAATCAAAGGACGAGACCGACTTTGAGTTAATGTGCCATCGAGGCCCAAAGACAGGATGTCACGTGCATGGATAGAAGTCGAGTTGAGAATCTGTCGGATGTTCACTTCAGCGTTCTGAAGAGATTTTGGTGTCAGTCGAATGACAGAGTATTCGCTGCCTGTCGTATAACCTCGTGAAGGAGTTGATGAAATAATCGGACGGAGAAGATTGTTCAAACGAGAATGTGTAGCATTGCGTCCATATTCGCTGCCTGTAGTATAACCTCGTGAAGGAGTTGATGAAATAATCGGACAGAGAAGATTGTTCAAACGAGAATGTGTAGCATTGCGTCCATTTTTTATACTAAAAAAACGCATTGTAGCACGTGATAGTAACATCCAGTTCTTCTGGCAAATTATTCAAAAAATGTTCAAAATGGGGTTTGTGGGATATTAGGATCAAATTCCCAGATTCCTGACAATTTTCGTGAGATTTCGAGAGATGGTGAGATCGTAATGTCAATGTCATCAACCCTAAAAATAGAATCCTCTTAGTTGAACAAGAAAACAAGGACGATTTGATCGATCAAGATCAGATTGCATCTATGTCGGGAGCTTTTGTGATGAATTCCAAATTAATTCCTAGGTTCACCATCATGTATTTCGTGATCATATTGTTAATAAAGTTAGCCAGAGAAAACAAAGTGTCTGACAATTTCCTGATCCTCATTCCCGGTTTTGTAATTACAGGTTTTGCTGATGCTTCCCGCTGCTGTGGAGAGGGCCCGAGTAATGGTAGTAGAATTCGGACCACTCAAGTTGAAGATACTGACACACACACAGCAATCGTTGCATCAGTCATTGTTGACATACCGTTTGCTGTCACTGCTCCGGTAGTACTCGCCACTCCGTTCGACGGAAATTCGCCTGGAGTATTAGCTTCGCCGGTGATGGAAATCACGCCATGAATGTAGGCAGTTACCCGTCGTACTTGTTCCCGATGGTATGGTAGACATAAGATAAAAATGAAAGTAGAGGAAAACTTTATTGGTGGTTGTAAACAATTCTCATTTTGTTTTCATTTTTCTCCTGACGAGTTTGGTGTAGTATACATGCGTGCACGTCCATGCATGTTCTCCATCTCCCATAAAACATTGTTTGCATCCCATCCCCTCTCCAAGGAGGACAGGACAAACAAAAGCCATTCACTCCTTTCCTTTTTTTCTTTTTTTTTTGCTTATTTTTCTCCTTCTCTTACAAATACCGCTCGCTTGCATTAAGGTGGGATTGCTCGTTAGGTGTGCTTGTGCTCGTTATACATATTTTTTGTGTTTTGGATCTTTTTTTCAGTGTTTATATATTTTTTTTCTCAGGACCACCCAACAACATTATTCCACCCAACAACATTATTCATACTTCCACAATGCATGCACGACTCGACTCGACTCGACTCGACTTGACTCGACTCGACTCACTGTAAAACTCAGCAGTAAAATAACTGCATACTGAAAGAGCTTAGAAGCCGTAATCACTACTCGGACTAGCACTCCCTGACATGTTGTCTTGGTTGTACCTTTCCATAAGAAGCCTCTGTTCGTCCATGTCGACAGTCGCCATATTGCTGATGTGTCTACTTTCCGCCTCGTCTCTCGCCTTGGCGTCAGCAGCACTCCGAACAGCCTCCTCCATTTTCCTCTTCTCCTCCTCTTTCCTCCTCTCCTCCTCCTCTTGGGCGATCCTAGTCCTCTCTTCACCCTGCTGCAGAGCCTCCTGTTTCATTTCCTCTCCCTTTTGAGCCGCGTGCTGCTGGAGGCTCTGCTGCAAGGCTGCCTCAGCTGCACCTTGAGAACCGTGATCTTCACCCTTTCCGCCCCAGACTCCCTTCCCGGGAATTTCCTTCCCCCCCTTGGCGTTGGCATTTGTATCGTCAGTAGTGCCACTAAGTCCACCCCAGGCGCTGGTGTCCTCTTCCGTATCGAACTCGTCCCCCAGTATATCGAGGATGTCGTTGTCGTCGTCCGCTTCGCCCGGGACACCGACTTTGAAACCTCCCGTTGGGTCCACGTCGGCTCCGAGAGGTACATGCTCGACTCCTGAGGCGACACCGAGGTCCATATGCGCCTCTTTCCCCCCCTTTCCTCGCATCTGTGGTCTCCGACCGCCAAGTCCACCGCCGGGGGACCATGCATCGTCGTCATCCTTCTTCTTGGCCTTCTTCACATTCCTGTCGATTTCAGCCTGTGTCCTCCTGGCACCGAAACAGAAGGTCCACATTTCTCTCTGGCAGTTGGCGGGAAGTTCGTCGATTGCGATCTCGACCTCACTATCGTCGATGGATTTGTACTTTCGCAAGATGGAGAGCATCTCCTCCAGTTTCTTCTGACCGCGTTTGGCCGCCTTCTCGTCGGCCCCTGAGCCAGGATCGGCAAATTTCTGAACCTTATCACGGACCATCTCATGCTCCTTTGCTGTAAGGGGAATTTGGCTCAGGTCCTGCTGCGAGCCGTCGAATGCACCCTTGGAGTTGGCGCTCGCGGCAGCCAAAGCCTTCGCGCTTTGCTCGGCCTTCTGCTGCTGCTGGAAGGTGTCGATGATGGAGGGGCCGTTGGTGAAGTTCTGTGTCTGCTGTACTCTCCAGAGCTCGTTTCGAGACTGGTCCATCTGGACCTGCTGGGTTACCTGCTGCATCTGCTGGTTCATCTGCTGCTGCATGCGCTCCATCTGCTGCATGAGCTGGGACTGCATCGCTGCCATTTCCTGCTCGTGCTGCGCCTTGGATATGGTACCTCCCGCAGCATTGAAGCCGTTGTACCCGCCGCCTCCGCCGCCGCCGCCGCCGCCGCCGCTGGTCCTCTGCCTCTTCGCCTTCGGTTTCTTCTTCTTCGGCTGTTGGCGAGGTCTGCTGGGGGGCTCTTGCCAGGGATTGGTCGGATCGTCGTCCCCCTCGTCGGCGTCGCTCATGTCCTCGTCGGAGGGTCCCATGCCGTCGTCCTCAAAGTCGCTGTCGTCCATGCTCTTGCGCTTGTTGCGATTCTTGTTCGATGAGCCGCGGTTGGCTTCGGCCTGCTTGGCCCTCTCCCTCTCCGCAACCTGCTTGAACTTGTCTTGGAACATCGCCTTGAGCCTGATTGCCTCGGTGTAGACGAGACCGAGCTGTTCCTTGTTGTTGAAGAGGAGGGCGTTGTCCAAGGCGAGGAGGACGAGGCGCTCAAAGTCGGTGTGGGTCATCTCGGTGTAAGTCACCTTCTCGCGAATGGTGCGGAAGTCCATGGGTTCCTTGATGACCTCGTTGTACGTGGGGAGGTTGAGGGCAACTGCGTCGACCGGCTCCGTGAAGATTTTGTGGACGTCCGCTGACACCAGCTCCCGAAGGATAGTGGAGCACTCTTTCATCACCTTGGTGAGAGTGACAGGGCCCTCGTTGACGTCCTTGTTTATTTTCTTGATGGTCCTGGAACTGGCCTTGCGCTGCAGTATCGGCTGTTGGGGGAGAGGCTCAGAGGACCTGTTCCTGGGCTTGGGCGGCGACCTGGCGGGGGGCTGGACCATCTCGGTGTAGATCCTGTAGACCAGAAGCTTCCCGGACTTCTGGCTCATGGGGAGGAACGTGCCCTTGAGAGTGAATTTCCCGATTTCGTTCACGCCCAGTCCGAGGACGTTGAAACCGGAGGACTGGTTGCGCCTGAACTTGATGGCAATGCGCTCCTGAATAGGACGAGAATTGCCCCTGATGCGGAAGGTCCCCTTGTAGTGGATGCTGTCTCGGGGGAACGTTTGAGATTGAGATTGAGATGCAGATTGAGATGCAGATTGAGATGCAGATTGAGATGGAGGGGAAGAATGAGAAGAGGAGGAAGGAGCGCCAGGTGCCTTCCCCTCCTCCTCCTTCACGTCCTTCACGTCCGTCACGTCCTTCTCGTCCTTCACGTCCTCAGCCTCTACAACTGCGCCCTGGCCATTCGCCGCGCTTTTGCTCTCCGCCTCAATGTCAGAGTTGAGCACCATGAACTCGAACTTGCTGGTCTTGCCATCGTCGTGGAGATCGTCTTTAGTGAGCGCCCACTTCCCAGCCACGATGTGCGCGCCGAGGGCGTCGTCCACCTTAATCATGCCGTCCATGGCGGCGGAGAAGGTGCCCGGCGCTGGCGTCTGGAACGCCGGCTGGTCGGGAAGGAGCTCAATGGCGGAGAGAGAGAGATTTACGTTCTTCACAAAGTCAGGCACGGAGGGGGGGCCTGACTGCTTGGCCTTCTGCGATCCGCCGTTCGACTTGGAGTGTGAGTTCATGTTCGAATTCGCGGGTGCAGCAGGTATCTTGAAGATCTTGAAGATTTCCAAGACCGCGGTGGTCGGATCGAAGGTTCCCTTGATATCGTAGCGGCCGAATTGGGAGAGGCCCTTGCCAATTACGTTGAAGGAGTTCGCCTCGTTGAGCTCGAACTTAAGGGAGAGTTCCTTCTCCTGAATCCGATCGACCTGTTGAGGGGCACCCTTGGGGGCCGTGTTGAAGGTGAACCAGCCGTTGTAACGTCCTGACAGCGGAACGGGGTGGTGGGCGGCCTCAGCCGAGAGGTACATCAGCTCGAAATCGCCGCAGAGCTCGGGGTCAAGGACCGACGCGACCAGATGCTGACGACTCGTTGACCACTTGCCACTCACCACGTGGGCGCAGGTGGAGCTGTCCGAGCTTATCGTCTGGGTGAGGGTGCCACGGAGGCACACCAAATTTGGGTCGGTTATCTGGAGAGGAGCAGGGCGAGAGGGCTTCACGTACTGAAAAACGCGGGATTTTTATTTGTTGTTTTTTTGCAGGCGCAAGGTGATAACGATTGTGTGTTAGAATGTGCAAATAGCGCAATCATCAGCGCAATGAACTCAAACAAACGAAAAAAAAGACAAAGACGAAAACAAAGCTTGGCGAAACAAGGAAAAAGAAACTCACCTCCTTCTCTAGGTGAAGGTCGAATGCATCGTCGTTGTGCTGCGTTCTCTTCGCTGTTCCCTTTATCCTAAAGGGTCCGTATTTGTTCTTTCCAGTTGCCGTGACAAGGTAATCAGCCTGTCCCCCCTCGTCCTTCACAAACTTGACGAGCATGTCGTTCTCCTTCACCTGCCCGTTCCTGCTCTTCGATCCAAGCTGCGGGAACTCGAAGAACCCGTTAAAATTGGCAGCCTGGGGCAGGGCAAGAGGTGGGGGGGGGAGAGTTTCCCCCAAATTCAGAGCCTTGTACACAAAGGGCATCGACTTAGAGTCGTCCTCGCCGAGCATCTTCACGCGACCGCTGAACTCGAAGGAGTTCTTTTCGCGGTTGGCTCTCATTACGCCCCGAAGGATGAAGGGGGGGTGACTGGCGGCAGCGGGAGCGGCTGCTGCAGGCGCAGATGCAGGTGTTGGAGCGGGGGCGGCGGGTGCAGCGGCTGGGGGGTCAGATGCAGCAGGAGCGGATGGGGCAGGGCCAGATGCGGCTGGAGCAACCGGTGGAGCTGTACCGGACGCCTGGTACTCTTCTTGTTGATTTGTTCCCTGTTGTGTTTCTTGCATTTTCTCGTTTTGTGATGGCAGCGCAGGCGGCGTGGGTAATTGCTGTTTTGGGGGGGGCTGCTGGGTTGGTGGTGCCGGTGCCGATGGGGGGTTCTGTTGTTGGAGTTGTTCTCGTTCATTTTGTGGTTGTTGCTGTTGCTGTTGCTGTTGCGTTTGCGTTTGCGGTTGCGGTTGGGGTTGGTTCGGCTCGATCTCCGTCTCCATCTCAATCTCCATCTCGCCCTCGTCTTCGACAACGGCAGGAACATTTGTATCCACCGCCGCGACTGCCGAGACACCTGGCGGGGCACTTGTAATTGTTGTTGTTGTTGTTGTCGTTGTTGTTGACTCCTTCTTCACAACAAATTCCTGCTGAGTTGGAGCCGACGGCGTCGGCACTAACGGAGCCGAAGCGGGTTGTGGAGGAGGAGGAGGGGAGGTCGTTGTTGTTGTGTTGCTAAATTGTGCGTCGACAGAGGTGGGAGCAGAAGATAAATCCGAAGGAACACTTGTCATCTCCATCTTTCTCTCCTCCTTGAAAACCGTACGGAATGGTGGGAGCACCCGTACGATCGAAGCCTCCGGCTGGAACTGAACTGCTTTCGTTTTGACGCCCTTCGTCTTTCGTGACTCTCTTTCTCTCTCCTGTCTCCTGTCTCCCTCTTTCCACTGTCTCCCTATTTCAATCTCCCTAAAGCTTTGTAACGCTTCTACCCCCTATGAACTCTCTGCCCTTTCCTGTCCGTAAATTCCAATCTCTTCCCTTCCTCTACCTAAGCCTCTTCTTTCTGAGTGCTGTCTCTGTTTCTTACTAATTCTCTGGTTGAGATGCTTATGCTTTTTTTTTATAAGTTTTTTTTTTTAGCTGTTTCCGAACAAACAATGCGGGTATAGGCGACAGCAAGGGCAAGCGAGCGCAAGACGGGGGAAATACACGACGGAAAAGGGGGGGGGAGTGAGTGTGTTGTGTTAGCCTTTGTGTTGATTACCTTTTCATTGAAGACTGTACTGTGAGACTGTGAGATCTTCTTCTCGTAATTGGAAAAATTCAAGGTACAGGGCAGTGAATTGAGACGACGCGAGCAATTGTCACCAATTAAAGCAAAGCAGTGCGGAAACGCGTGCGTGACCGATCCTTGACGTCGCTGTCAAAAGCAAAACCACGGGAAAGAAGCAATTGTGTCAAAGGAAACACCAACTCAATAATGCAGAGTCCACCCTTTTCCCTTTGCTGTGGAGGTTTTTGAATCAAGCAGGCGCCCACGCAGAATATGTAGCCAGAACGGTGCCCCCCGATGGATTTTACTGCCAAGGGGTTGGGAGGGAGGGTATGCAGGGGGGGGGACTTGCCGAACACCTCCCCGAGTGGTACACAAGATGGTCTAAAGATTGATCACGTACAATTTAGTGTCGGTTTCTGGACTCAGGAGGATTGGAGGAGTTGGGAGAAAGGAGTTTATCCACAAAAGTGGGACAGGAGAGATGCAAGATTGCGTTTGGTCACCGTCCAGTCGACCGTGCTTTTTTGGCTGGCGGAAAAATTTTGTTGGGTAGTTTTCCACCAGCGAAGAAAACGAAGAGTTTTTTCCGATAAAACGGAGCTCTATAATTTAGCGCTATCGTGGGAAATTTTTTAGGCCTTTAAATTTAAGCAGTGCAACTTTTCACACCCTAGACCCGAAATCCTCTGAGTTTAAAAGTAGGGTTGTCCTGACCTCAACGTAAGATCAAGCTTGAGTTGGAACCCTTCGTTCGCTAAACCCGTGTCGACCTTTATCTGGCGATTGTTCAATCACGTTGGGTGATAAAAAATTGAATCCGAAACAACAGGAACTCATTCCTATAGATTACAGGACGAAAAATGAGTCCCTTGCGTATGCTTCCGTTTCTCCTCCTCCCATTAACGTTCGCGACTCTCTCTACTGTTTCATTGTCGTACAGTGTCGTCGGGTTCGAAGGCGTAAGTTCCCATTTTGCTGAGATTGAGTTTTCTTATTTGGGAGCTCTTGCTACGAACTTAACAGTCTCAGAGGGATTTGTCAATGACATGCTCAAGGGGAATTGGGTAACGATCGAAGTCGAGGGGCAGGGAATAAAATCTACTGTAAAGGGTTGCGACATCCTTAGGAGCATGGGAAGGGGAGTTGTGAGGTGAGTTGGTTCTGGCGCTGCTTCTGCTGACCTTGTCCAACCTCTTTTTAGGACTCACAAAGGCGACGCACAAGGCGACTGAATTGTAATTAACGAAGCGTGAACGACGTCCGACGCTAATCCGTGTGTGTTTTTCTCCGTTTTTTTAGCCTTACCTACGGTCTCCTGGACGTTCCAATCTCCTTGAGCTACACTCCCTTGACAAGCAAGCTTTCACCTGAATCATGTTCATCGTTCCGTGATAGCTCTACGTCAAAGTCATCAATTGGTCAGTGGGTTTCACGTTCTCCCCGTCTACGTACCAGCGTAACGATTTCAGAGACAGTACCGTATGAAACGGTTCCGGTAAAGATAAAATCGGGTCCCGGTCCAATGCAGAAAATTGAGAACAGGCATCTTCAGGAACTCCACCGATCGATGGCCAAAGAGGGTGGAGCAGAGGGGTTAGCAGGGCAGGGCTTACCTGGGGCGGAGGGAGAGCAGAAACAACAAAGGAAAGGAATTATGCAACAGTATTGGTGGATTATATTGCCGCTTATGATCATGAGCATGACTGCGTCACCCCCTGAACCTGAAGGTGGCGGTGGAGGGGGGGAAGGTGCCGGTCAACCCGCGCCGCAGAGGAGAGGCAAGACGGCCAAGGCGTGAAAAGAAAACTGTGGGTTTCGATTTATTTATTTTTCTCTTGTGTGAATAATGATTAAAGAAAAAACGCTGCTGTCTTTTGCTTTGTTTTGTCCCATCCACATCCACATCCACATTTCTTCTGAATAATATATTTGGGTGTTGTTTATTGTTTTTGTTTGTTCTCTAAAAAATGCATTCTCTAATTCTCTCTTCTTTAATCATATTCATTCTTTTGCCTCGTCGTGCTTTATTTGGTCTTTGGCCTCCTCTTTTACCCCTTCGGTCTCCTCCTCTTTGGATTCCTCGACATTTTGTTGAAATTCGTCTGGTGTTTTGTTTTGTAAATCTTCGGCTTCTTCGGATGATTCGGTGTTTTTTTCTTCGACGTCCTTAATGGCAGCTGCATCCTTAATAGACTTTCTCGACATTGGATTCCCCGCCGCCGACATTGCATTTCCCCCGTGAATAATCGCCGTAACGCATCCCCCGATAACCTTCCCGAAGATCCCTCCATTTCCTCCTGCACTGACACTGGCCCTCCTGGTAAACAGAGAAGTCCCTCTTTTCTTGTTCTCTTTCATCTCCCTTTCCTCCCTCCTCCTCTCCCTTTCACGTTCCTTTGCTTCCTTCCTAAGTTTTTCCGCCATTTCCCCGCCATTCTGGTGAACTCTTATCTTCCGAATACCCTCTTCGAAAACACTAACAATATCCTCGCAGAATTGAACATCCCTATCAGACAGGGTCCCATCCTGCCCTCCCTCTTTGTTGATCTTTCCTCTAATGAATACACAATGCCACCGTTTTTTGAGGTTATCAAGATGCCCGGGATCACGATAAGGAAGGACATATATACCGTCGATTGTACGCCAAGATTTCAATTGTTCGCGCCTTTGGACACATGTTGAGTAACATTGGTGGAAGTGATCGAGGAGGGAGGAGGACCAGTGGAACACGTCGGGAGGCATTGTAGACGGCTGAGATGCCAGAGGTGGAAGCGAAGGAGAGGGATCGGAAGGATTCGAGGGAGAAGAAGAGGAGGCGGGAGAAGGCTCCTCGCATCCCCAGAATTCTCCCCCGGTTGCTGAGGTTCTAGTGCATGGCTCTATTGAATCGGTGACGTAGGCCAACTTTCTCACGACGATACTCTCCTTCAATTTGAGCACGCCTATGGGACGGTTCTTGGCCTTCTTTCTCTTGTTGTCATCTTCGCCCCCCTCCTTATCTTCGCCCTTCTCTTCTCGTGGCAAAGGATCGTTATCGAGGTCCTCCCACGTGGAATCACCCAATGATTCGTCCGAGTCCGAATCGGAGTCCCAGTTCGCTACGTAATCGGGTGGAACATTAGTATCCACAGAATATTTCTTCTCCCATTCTTTCCTTTCCTTCTTTTCCTCTGCGCCCCACTTATTTCGTAGAATCTGCAATACTGATACACTTTTGACGTTAAGACATCCCAACCTAATAAGCGAGCAAGACCTTTCCATTAACCGAATGCCAGCATGGTCGTGTTTCATTTCTTTCTTGCTCATACCCTTCACCTCTCTCTTGAAATTCCTCAAAATTTCGGTTCTGCGTAATTTTGCGTACGCTAAACCAGCAAGTAGTCCAACGTCCTTGACGTAATTTACAATCCCTTCCTCTAGACCTCTCTTCCCTTCTTTTTGTAACTGCGTCTCATCAGGAGCATTTTTTTGACGTCCGCCACGGGCTAGCGAGAAAATTTTGTAAGCCGATAGATTCTTGACGCCTATGACACCGGTAGCAGTACCGAAGCCCCATAAAGGGGAGACGATTTGACCTGATACCAGTGATACGAATCTGTCAGACTCCAGGTCACCAGTGGCCGTTTTTGTCAAGTCTGGCCCGTCGTTTTCGTCCGAACTAACACCGAAGACGCTGATTTCCTCCTCCGGTATGGAATCTAATATTCCCAACACGTCCAGGCTTAAATCAGACTCGAGATAACTTTCCCTGCTCAGCCACGCGTCGACGAATGCTTGTATCTGCCCGCTTGTTGGATTGAGTTGACTTGCCACGTCGAGGCTGTTCTTTGCGTGCTCGTCTTCGCCGCTTCGCATCTGACTCTTTGCAAGGGAGAAGTGTAGACGCGATAAAGCGGATCGCTTTGGTGGGGGGTCGAGACGGGAAGCAAGTTCGAGGGACCGTGAGAGGGAATCAGATGCGAGCAGATCATCGCCCATTACCGTGCATCTCTCGGCGAATTCCGACCAGGTTTCCCAGCTTGATAGCCATTTCTCACGGGGGAGTTTGGAACCAGAGAATGCGTAGGCCTCCGACAGGTATTTCTTGGATAGTTCCATTCTTTCGTTGCTTCGTGTTGATGTACCCCAAGCATGTAGGAGTGAACCTAGGGCGAATTTGTACTCCCCTTGAGTGTATCTTTGTGAGCTTCCTTTGGCATCAACATCGGGTCTCATTATGACATCGTTCATTAACCCGGCAGCCATCTCGTATCTCTTGAGTTTCTTGAGTAAAATGGCCCTCTTGAACAGTACCTTCTTCAATCCTGCATATTTAGGAAAGTTTAGTGCGATTTGTCCAAGTGCGACGTTTGCACCCTTATAATCGCCGAGGTACTGCTGTGCCCGTGCAAACTGTTCCCATGCATCGACCTTTACACTGTTCTCAAGGAAAGTCAGAGCCTTTTTCCAAGCGGCCACGCTCAAACGAAGGTGAATTCTCTCGGATTTCAAACCACCAGAGACGTAGGTTCGAAGATGCGCTGAGGCGAGGGAGTAGAATAGCTTCCCCCTTGGAGTGGTCTTCTGCGCGTTGATCGTCGCCTTGTCTTTGGTGATGCCAGCGTTGGGGGGGGGAGCGGACGTTTCTTCTCCAAAGCCGCAGTCCCATGCCTTTTGCATGAGCATGGCCGCCGTCCTGTGAGTTCGGTACGTCGCCCTAGGACCGCTATCTACAAAAAGGAGTCCGAGGTAGGCAAGGAAGTCGACGTTCGACGGGTCCGAGCGAAGACGAATTACAGCATAGTTACGTGCACCAACCTTGATCTTGCTCCGCAGGACCCTCCAGTAGTTCCTCTTCTTCCCTTTGGAGGAGGGTGTGAGAGGCGGAGCGTTTGCACCGTCCTTTTCAGTAGCTTCAGACCGAGACAGCACTTTAGAGCGGTGATCGTCACAACATACACTCGCCGTTAGGCAGCTGACATCCGGGTCGACAGGAAAGTCGATTTGTGCAATCTTGCTGCTCCAACTAGCGTGTCCCTTCCGGACAGTGTCGCCAATGCAAAAGTAGAAGCTACCCTTGTCGAATACGTCGAAGAGGACGCTAGAGTTGCTGTCGCTCGACGTCGAATAGTCATCGGTAACGGTGTTACCGCTTTCTCCCTCGCCAGAACTAGAGCCGGTGACAACGACGCGGCTGTCAGCACCCGGGCTGGGAGCAGCACTCCTGTCGACCGTTCCCCCCATCACCATCTCGTCGTTGGTGGCAATAATCTTCATAATCTCCCCTCCAGGTTGCATGACACTTACGTATACCTCGCATCCCTTCAGTGTGTCCGCCACCTCACCGACAACGAAGTCGAGCAGGGACTTGGTGCTGTCAAGGAGTCTCCAGGCTTTGCAGGCGAGCCGCAGCCTCTTGAGAGATTCTTTCCGCCTCCTGACCCTATCTTCTCTCTGCCGCACGATCGTTAGGGACTGTTCCATCTGGTCGGAAACCTGTTTGCAAAACGTCTCGTCGGAGGGGGCTATTAGATTCCTACGGCAGTTCACCACCACGGCGTACTTGTTGTGCATGATGTCAGCACTCCCGCCGATGGGGGGGGCAATGAGGTCCACAGCTTCTGCTTGCCCGGGGAATGCGAAGGTGGCGCGGGCCCTCGCAACCTTCTTGGCCCGTTTTAAATCGGGCACAGGTATTTCTGTACCCTCAAGTCCAGTCGTTACCGCCTCAGACGTCCTCGCCTTGGACCGGTACTTCTCTGCTACAATGCTGTTCCTACCACTGTACCCCCTCTCCTTCCGGTCCATTGCTAGAGCCATATTTCCCTCCGAGTCCGCTTCGGGATCGTCGAATATATCGCTGCCACTGTCGCTGTCCTCCGCCTCCTTGTCCTCGTCCCCGCCGTCCACAGCGAAGAAGTCGTGGAAAGGCATGAAGAGTCGGTCCGGGTTACCAGGAACCATGCAAAATTTAATCTTCCGGAGCCAGGCTCCAATCATCTGGCCGGCGCCGACCTCGCTGAGCACCTGCCTGCCGTCAACAATGGGCGGCTGAGTGGAGCTCTCAGAAAAGTCGATATCGATGGGGTCTTCGCCGGCGGCAGAATCGAGGCCGGAAGGGAGGGCGGCATCCTCCAGCCTCTCCCCTTTCTTGATTAGCTTCGAGACGTTGGTATACCTGTAGAGATCTTCTTTTTCGTAACGCTCGGTGTCGCTCCGAACACTCTTGGCGATGGTGATAGGAGTGCCCTTAAAGTCCTCATTAAATATGGTCCGCTCACCGGCCGGCGGAGGAACCATCGGGATGCGGGCACGAGTATAAGTGTGGACAAGGTTTATTTTTATGGTGCCCGTGATAACTGCCATGCCTCTCTTTTTGTCATTCGGCCAGCCGAAACGGTTGACGAGCGGGAGAGTTAGAGGACCGGAGGGGGGGTGCAGTAATGTAGAGCATCCCAGCTCAACGCAGCCGAGGAAATCCCCCCGAATACCGCCGAGATCCTCGTCCCATACTTCGATGGACAGCGTCATGCCGCCCCCCTCGGCTTCCCCCCTGCGGCGCCCACTGGCGGTATCGGCGCCGGCGTCAACGTCCAAGTTCCCGGCCGCTGCCGACCCCCCGACGCCCAAGGCGCCCTCAAAGCAAATGCTAAAGAACTCATCATTCCAAACAGGGTCAAGTGTGTCGCTCCGAGTCGCCGTCCTGCCCAGGATGACACCGCCCCAACGGACCACGCAAAAAGGATCGGAGAGACCCAGCATGTCGGCCTTTAGCAGCTGAGATGCTGACATTATTTGGAGGGAGGTAGGTGGGAGGACAACGAGGGGGTCTTCCTCTTCTTTGTCTTCGGTCACTACATTGTCGTGAAGTTTCTCACGGCGCGCTGGTGTATCATCATCATCATATATCTCCCCCTCTATATCTGTTATGGCAACCACAATGTGCCCCTGCACGAGCTTGTTCATGCTATTCTTGAGTTCCGGGTTCTTTCGGAGCTCAAGAATGACTTTTCCCCTCGTCTGCCTCCACTTCCTTATGTCCTGGGCTTGAAAAACAAGCATTCCCAGAAAATCTCCCTTCGTGAATCCATCAGCGTCATAGCATTCCACCGTGAGAAAGTGTAAATCGTCGTCATCCCTAGGGACATCAACGAGGAAGGATTCGTCCCATATCGGCTCCATAGTGTTGTTGCAGACCTTCGTTTTCCCCATTGTCTTGCCATTGAGCTTGAGGACGCAAAAAGGATCACTCTTGCCGAAGCTATCCGCCTTGGCGAGGCCAAATGCCTCGATTATATGGAGGGTCACTCGCGGTCGCGGACGAGACTCGGCAAGGAAAGTGGTTGGGGTGAAGAGTACTGAGACGGTGCCACCTGCTTTCTCGTTCTCTTTGAGCGGTAGGGAGGGACAAGGACCGAGCTTTAGTTCGTGGACCGTGTGGTAAAAGCTAAGATCGTGGAGGGAAGAGGACGACACTCCTACCCTGCCCAAGAAACTCCTTCCCATGATACCGTCGCTATCCCATACCTCGAGAATGAGGTGCTCTATCCCCTTGTCTTCGTCATCGTCGTCGTCGTCATCATTGTCAGCATCGTCGACATTGTCACTGGTGACACTAATGGCAGCACCTTTGTTATTTTCATGTTTTATTTTGTCGTCACCGTCACCAAGAGGTACTACACATCTTTCGTTGTAAAACACGGGGTCAAGGTCATTATCTACTACACTGCCCTCGTACCAAGCGTCTCCTTTGACCCTGACTACTACAAACGGGTCGCTCTTGCCAAACCGGTCCGCCTTGGCAAGGGAACGCGCCCGGATAATATTCACCCTGCACACGGGCTCTCCCTCTTTCAATTCCTGTCCCCCCGCGCCTCCAAGGACGCCGGCGACTTTGCCCTCGGCACTAATACCTTCCGAAAGTATTTCCAAGCCGAATTCAAGGTCCCCCTTAACAAGCGATTTCTTCTTCTGAGAAAGAGTAGTGTCCGGAAGGAGGGGGACGGTGTAGAATTCTCCACCGTCCAGATTCAGTTTCAGCTTCGAGGACGATGCTGGAGACTGGACATCACCGGAGATGTCATCTTTGTCTGCGACAACATTATCAGCTTCACTTGCCGGGTCGACAGAATCTCTGGCGGTGACAATATCCCTCCCCTTTACGGTGACCATACCCATGAAATCGTGGCTTCCAACGAGATCGTTGTCGTACACTTTCACGACAAGGTCCTCTTCTTCCCTGCAGTCAAAAGGCACGTTGATAATGAATTTGCTGTCATTCCAGACAGGGTTTAGTGTCCTCCTAACTACTGCCGTCTTTCCCACGGCCCTGCCCCCGAAGGTCACGATGCAATATGGGTCACTGGCCCCAAAGGTATCTGCCTTAGCCAAATTAGATGCCTGCTTGCAACAGACGCGAACTGAAAATCGCTCTCTAGAAGTGTCATCGCCACCATAGCCTTCCGGCAACTTTAAGTCTTCTCCGTCTTTGCCAACATTCTTGACGCGGAAAGTTATGCTCCCCGTGATTTCGAGTTTGCTCTTTTTGCTGCTGCCCTTGCTAAACCAGCCGCTTGCCGTACTACCATCGGTGAGACTACCTTCTTCTCCCTCGCCAACGCCAACCTCTTCGTCCTGTAAGTCCATTGTCGCCCTTTTATTCCCAAAGACGTTTTCCCTCAAATCCTCACAGCTGATTCGTACTCCGCCCAAAAAGTCCTCGCTTCCCGCTCCCCCAAAGTCTTCGTCGTACACATTGAGCTCAAGGAATCTGTCCTCGTAAATGACGTCTGTTAGACCGACAACACATCTGTTGCCCTCTAACCACGAAGGGTCGAGAGTATTTTTGACACTCTTGGTCCTAAATATCTCCATGCCGTCATACTTTACGACAACAAACGGGTCACTTTTGCCCAGCAAGTCAGCCTTGGCAAGCCCTTCGCAGCCCTCAATGACGATGTTGCGAAAGTGTCTCTCGACTACTTCGTCTTCACTGCCGAAGACTACCCTGATTCTGCCCCCAACCAATTTGTTCTGCTTGGTCGTCAGTGTGTCTTTGATGGTCAACTCAGCTTCCACTCTCCCCTCGAGACCCACGGCCTGCTCTCCTCCCCAGCCAACCCTGCCAAGGAAATCGCCGATTCCCATCATATCCATATCATAAACTTCTAGACTGAGCTCATCTTTCTCGTCGAAAGAATCGCTAACTTTCACCTGAAAGAACTCGCGGTATACGGGGTCCAGTGTGTCCTCCTTCACTGTGGTCCTGGCAACTTCGATTCCGTTCCACTTTACCAGTATGATGGGATCGCTCAGGCCAAAAAAGTCGGCCTTACTAAGTCCCTGGCAGTCAAGAATGCAAAACTCCACCAGCTTGAAGCCGTCATCTCCTCCTGCAGGTCCGAGGCTGATCCCGAGCCTCCCCTGCACCAGTCTATTGACTTTCTTGCTGCACCCCTCCTTAATGACTAGTTTTGGGTTTATTGACTTGAGCGGAGGACGTAGCAGGATTTTCTCATTAAGAATCACCTGCCCTAGGAAATCACCCTCCCCCCCAAAGTCCGCGTCGTACACCTCAATTCTCAGCTCCATTGACTGTCCCCTGTTAGGAGGAGAGAGCGTAAACGTCTCGTTGGTCCAGACAGGGTTGCAAGTATTGTCGCACACCTTGGTCTTTCCTAGGAATGAGCCATTCCAAAACACCTTACAGAAAGGGTCGCTCGCCCCGAAAGTATCCGCCTTACCAAGATTGACAGCATCCTCGATGTTCAGCACCAACCCTTCGTCGTAGATGGCGCCGATGCCTCCGACTGAGTCGCAGCTGATACTCCTGAGACATTGAAGCCCCCAATTACTCTCATCGAGATGCCAAATCTCGGCTGCAAAACTTGTGAGGACGTTATTGGCGATTATCTTGAGCGCTTCCATGTAGACGTCTTGAGCTGTAACAAAGACGTCATCGACAATCTCTTCGAACTTGCTCAGAGCTGTAAGCTTCCTCTTTTTGTCAATGCTAGCGCCGAGTTCCCTACCAGCGGCCTCAAGCAGCTCCACGACACCCTCCTCGGGGACTTTGTCGTCGGAACGGCCCCGGCCCACGTCTCCGAAGCTGTCACAGCCAATCACCCCCACGCAGCAGTCGTCGTTTTTGAGCGCTGTGCAAACGAAGGGATAACTGTGGGCAAACCTGTTCCCGAGGATGACTGGCGGGTTTTTCATGGCATGGAGCTTCTCTTTTAATTTTTTTTCGCTCCTCCCCCCAAGGCTCATTGAGTGTTGTAGCTTTCTTCTGTCCTCCTCGGTAGTTTCTTCGTACATGAAGCTCCCCTCTCTCCCCTTTCCAATCACACAAAAACTGAGTCCGTTGCCCCTGCTCAGCTCCTTTCCCGTCATGGAAGAGTTCTTGCTGCTCATGACGTATCGGATTACCCGTCCGCCTGGTTGAAGCAACCCGAAATACAGGTTTGTACTAGGCAGGCTCTTCTCCAACACTCCCAAAACACTTTTCATGAGTAGGTGTATATCGCTGTTGGCCCAGTCGCTGCACACTTTCTTAACGGTGACAAGAGCGAACTTCCTACTAGCCGCCCTCACTTGCCTCCCCCGAATGCACCGGAGGCTCTTTTCGACCTCATTGGCAACGATTTTGCAAAAAGTCACATCTTCGCCCCAGTCGTACCCTGGCATCCTCTGTACGTGAAGGGAGTACAGGGTCCCCATCTCCGGGCCAATCTGCTTTCTGTTATTGACGAGGGTCCCCACGTCGAAAAATGGGGCAAGGATAGTCTCGGGGGAGCCGTGGAGCGTGAAGCCTCGACGACCTTTGGCGCGGCTGTAGAGCATTTGATCAATCTGAGCGGGGCTGAGCTGTATCCTATTCAAGCTCTTGCTGATATCGAACTTCTCGTCTCGATGCTGCCCGCCCATGATGCTCCAGAGTTCAGCCTTTTTATTTCCGCCGTCATTTTTTCCCGCCGTGTTGAGACTTTTGGACGCCCTGTCCTCGACGGTAAGAATCTTATACGCGAGCGTTCCTTGAATGTCCTTCATCCTCTTCGCCTTTGAATTTTCGTCCTCGAAGTCCATCTCCATTATAGTTTCTTTTTTTCCCTCTTCTTCCCCTTCAACCTTGATTGCAAGGCCGAGACCGAGCACGCTCTCGAGTTTTTTTCCCGTAGGATATGCCACATTCGTCCCATCAACAACAACCGCACCGAGAAACTTATCGGACCCCAGCCTAACTTTCTCGTATAGCTCGAGCAATAGCACTTCTTCCCTCCCCCCCTTGTGATCTTCGTCTATGATTGTGATTAGGAATTCGTTATGATTTGCCAAACCACCGTCGCTGTCGGCGCCAACTGTACTTTTTCTTTCGTTGGAGACATTCCACTTAGGATCGGTACTCTTCTTTATCACCTTGCTTCTTCCAATTTCATCCGCCCCAAATTTTACGACAACGTAACTATCGCACTCTCTCTTTAAATTGTACGCGGCAATGAGAACGACTTTGACCACCCTAACTCCGTCTTCGTCAACACCTTCAGTGAGATTCCCAAAATCTCCCCCATCGAGACTCAGCTTAACCTTGATGCTTCCCTGTACCAACTTCTGCTCATCCGAAGGCATACCACTTTTCCTTGCCAAGGAGTAACTCCTCGCGGCAGGTGGCGGGTGATAATAGAATTCCCCATCGAATACAACCTGGCCCAGAAAGTCTCCCACACCGACAACATCATGATCCCAGACCTCAAGGGTCAGATTAACATCCCCCCTCGTCCGCGCCCCGTTACCGATCTCTTTCTCTTTGTCACCACCGACATACTCGCTTACGAATTCTGGGAGCGTCAGGCAAAATCTTTCCCTTTCCCACTTGGGGTTTAGACAATCTTGAATGACAGATGTGCGACCTACTTCTTCTCCCATCCATTTAACGACAACAAATGGGTCGCTCAACCCAAATTTGTCGGCCTGACCTAAGGATTTGCAGCTCAATATGCTCAGGCGAATCACACTGCGGGGGGTGGAGCGAACCACAGCCACCATTTCGTCTCCTTCTCCCCTCAAGATGCCATCCTTCCCATTCCCTTCTCCCTCGTAAACTGAGTTGTAGACAGCCCACTTGAGCACAACGCTGCCCTTGACAAGCTTGTTTCCTTTCTTATCGAGCTCGGAGTTGCTCTCCAGTGCCAGCTCGACAGAATCCAGCGGTGGCGGCGCCTCAAGCAAAGTGCTCGCGTTGACAGTCACCATGCCCAAAAAGGATCCTTTTCCGACCTTGTCGTGATCAAAGATCTCTACTACAAGGTTGCAGCCGGCCAGGTTTTGAGGGAGAATGAAGCTCACGCGCTCGTCAACAAAAGTGGGGTTGAGATCGTCCTTCACGACGGCAGTGCGATGAATTTCTTTTCCCAAGAAGCTCACTATACAGTAAGGATCGCTGCTACCAAATAGGTCTGCCTTGCCCAACCCCTTGCAGCCGACGATCTCTAAGGTGACCTCTCTCCTCAGAGGCGTTGAAGTAGGCAAGTTCATCAAATCGCGAAGGCTGCTCTTCAAATACTGATCCAGAAGCGTTTCAACAGGCGAGGTCATATCATTCTCCAATCTCTGCAAAGGATTTTCCCAGGCATCCAGGGTTGTCAAGAGCTGTTCATTGGCAGGCTCGTACCTTAGAGCTTCCCTGATCGCCTCGATCGCCTGGCCTAGCTGTCCACCCTTGACTAGGCTCTTAGCGAGACCGAAGTAGATCTTACTCGACATCTTCCTGTTCTTGGCGTCGTTCTCCTCGTTTATCTTGCTGCTAATGCTCTTTTTCTGATTCTTTACAACCACCTCGTGTTTTTCTGCGGCAATACTATAGAATTCACTCGCAAAGATGACGTGATCAACCGTAGTCGCCTTGACAGCGACGTCGAGCCAGACACCAGGTTGATCAAAATATGATTTTGAGTTCTTTGTTTGTTCTTTGGTTTCGCAAATTTCGTAAGCACGGTCATAAGTCTCTTTCGACAACTTCCGCTGGAATTTGTCATTCAGTAATTCCCCCCAGTGGCCGTGCACCTGGCTGATTATCATCATCACCTGACTTTTCGTGTAGGGGCTGTGCTCCTTCAGCTTTATGGCCTCGTGCAGGTAATTAATGCACTCTTTGTGCTCATTCTTTGTCGAGCGTAGCATTGCCGCCTTCATCCTGCAAGTGCTAACGTGCTTGCTCGCTGGAAAGTTCTTCATGATGCTCTCGTACGCTTGCAAGGCGCGGTCAATGTTGCCAAGATATAGCGCAGTTTCTGCGTAAGCAACGTGATTTTCTATCTTTGTGGCGACCTCTACGTGATTGAGCGCTACATCCCAAGCAGAGCGAGCCTTAACCAAAAAGGCACGCTCGCTCCGCAGACCACCTTGTTTGTAGGCTTTTAGGTGCTGGTTGGCTAGAGTTGACCAAAACGCGCCGTCACCTTCGTACCCATAGTTCGCAGCTCGCTGCAAAAGAACTGCCGCAGCCCTTGTTGTCCCTACGGAGCAACTAGTAGCCGAGTCCACGCACAAGTAACCCATGCGAACAATCATTTCAATATTACGAGGATCCTCGGAGAGCTGATCTCGGTAATATTCCCTAGCGGCAGCCTTAATGTTCTCCCGAAGAGTCCTCCAGATATGGGCAGTTTCTACCTTAGGACGGTCGGAATCGGCTTTACTGCTAGTGTTGTGAAAGTTATTGTCGAGGGAGGTTTCTTCCAGGGCATCGGCTGTGGCGGCTGTGGCATCGTCGGTCTCGGCGGCATGAGTATTTTTATTTGAATCGACGGCGTTATCATCTATGGCGTCTGCAGTGAGGGCGATTCCATTCTCAGCGACTTTTTCTTCGGGACTGACACCGCCGTAGTCCCTAAAAAGCTCTTCGAAACAAGATGCGCTTTCCCTTGTTAAGCTGACCTCGTCAACATGGACGACATTCTTTGAGCTTTTGTTATTAATGTGGAGAGCACTCATCATAATGTGTATGCCGCCATCGTCGATCGTGGCGACGTCGTCTGTATTTTTGACAATAATGTTGTTCGTGCCTTCTTCGCCAGCTTTAAGCAAAAGCCCAAGAGTTACTGAATCCTTTCTGGTGTCTTTACCTAAGCCCTTTTCGTTACCTTCTTCCTCGCCGGCATTAAGCAGTAGTCCGAGAGTTACTGAATCTTTTCTTAAGCCCCTGTCATCGACGGATTTTTCTGCCTCACTGATCAATACTGAGTCTTCATTGCCGTCTTCATTGCCGTCTCCATCCTTTGTCTCTCTTGCCTCCTCTCTGGCTTCTTCCGCGTCCGCCTCCTCGGCGGCCAGATTCAATACCGATGCGAGCTTGCTACCTTTCATGCTGTCAAAGTTGATCCCCCCGATGTCACGAATTATGTCAACCACAGGGAGCTCCATCTCACGCTCAAAGATTGTCACGGGGTGCACTAAGCCGTCGCTGTCGTTGTCTCTGTCCAGAAGTGTGGGATCGAGACCATCACTGACCATGTAGCTCTTGACCTCGTCAGTTGGCATTCCCATGCTCTTCATCTTCAAATAGCGCTGAAATGTCTTTCTCCTCTTTATGGCCATCCCAGATGCGATCTTCTCCTTGTCTTTCTCCTGCGCGAGCTTTTCGCTCTCTTTTTTTTCTTCCTCCATCATTTCCTCGATATTGACTGCCTCGCTGCTGAGATCCATCTTTTGGAGAGACTCGCTCTTGATAACTGCAGCCCAAGGGTTTTCCGCAAACTCCCTCGCTTTCTGCCTTTTGATGATCTCATGCGAGATGAGGTGAGGGATTGGCATGTTCGGTGGTGTGATCCCGCATACGATGGCCTTCTGACTATAAGATGAGTACCCATCATCGTCCCCAGTCTTCTTCAGACACTTTGCGTACGCTAGGTAAAGACGTCCCCTGCTTATGCTGGTGTCTTCTTTTGGACTTAGGTCGATCGCCTGTTTGTAAAAATTAGCGGCGATCAAGTTGATGCCCTCTGTAGAAGCCATTTCAGCGTAATTTATCCACGTTTTGGGGGCCTCAATCCACTCGCTGCTATTTTTGTAGCCAAAATCGTCCAAATTTCCGTGAAAACTGCTACCAACATGGCCGTCATAATTGTCAGACCGCGCTCTCCTCGATCTTGAGTAGGTCGGCACATCGTCGTCGGCCCCCTCGTTCCGTCTCTCGCCGAAGCGTACCTCAAAGATTCTGGCATAGGCAGAGGTTGCAAGAGACAGTTTGTCAGCTCCCTTAGAATCTAACTTGCCAGCCGCGGCCATATTTTCGTCCGACCCATCTTTCACAGCCGCATTCATCATTTTCAAACCCTCAGCTTTCAATTTTACCCCCCACAAACACATAATTCTCGCCATTACGAACATCAAATCAGTTCGACCGAAGACACCAATCTTCTTCTCCTCGGCGTAGTCAACCTCTTCGTTGTCACTCGCCAGGAGATAGTCCATGGCTGCCTTGGCGTAGGCCGCTGCCTGCTCCCACATTCCCAATTTCATCAATACTGCAGTGGCGCGCAAATAATACACGCCAATTCTCGGATGAGAAGAGAAGTGCTTCACCATGTGGCCTAAGATCATCGCTGCCTTTTCTCTTTTGCCCAGGAACAGTTGAGTCTTCACGTAGTACTCCCAATTCTCGGCTTTTACAGCATTCTCCATGTGCACCAGTGCTTTATCAAAATACTTTGCTGCGTACACAAGGTGGATTCGCTCTGCCGCACAGCCACTCATCTGCCAGACCCTCAGGTGGGAGATGGCCAAATGCCTAAAGAACCTAGCTCCTCCTGAGAACCGCTTGTCAAAATCCAGAGCTTTTTGCATGAGCAAACAAGAACACTTCATTAGGCGAATGTCATTGGTATGCTCGTTGAAGCACAGCATCCCCATTTTGGCAATGTGGGAGGCACTGCCGCGATTCATCTCAGCGATCATGGTCTCTGCGTAGTGCTCGCGACTGATTCTCTTGATGTTACCTTTGATTTTCATGATGTGGGGCCTCACCTTGCCCTCCATTTCAATTTTAAGGCGTTCCACGGCTAGTTCTCGCTCTCCGCCTTCGTCGATTTTCAAATATGTATCCATAATGGTCTCAAGATTGGCATTAACCTCCATCTCAAACGTGACCTTGACGTCCTCTCTTTTCCACTTTCTTAAGACCTCTTCATACACTGCTCGAGTTTTTTCTCCTCCATTGTCGTTGGCGACTTCCGCCTCAATACTTAAGGCTGTCTCCATGGCAACGACTGCGTCGAACATCTTGCCGACATGGTACAGACTGTTCGACAAGCCAAACCACATGGTGGGTTCTCTCATGCTTGCTTTGCAGCGGTTGAAGGCACTCTTGAACAAATCGACTGCGAACCCAAAGTGTCCCGCTCGCTCGCAACGCTGGGCGTACTTCTGCCAAGTAGCACCGTTAGTCAGCCAGTCGTTGACGGTTTCGTTGTAATCTTCCTCTCCCGCCTCTTGAAGCTTCTCCAGGCAATTCTGGTATCCCATCTGCGCGATGACAGCCTTGGTGCTGTCCTCCTCCTGCCATTCCTCGTACAAATGAGCACGCAAGAATTCCAGCTCGACTTCGGTATAAACCAATAAACCGAGTTTTGCCTTCCCTATGCACTCGTTTATGTGGCTGCACGCCTTGCTATACTTCTTCATCATTTTGTAAACCATTGCCAGCTGCAGCTGCGTAGTGGCGAGAAGTTTGATATCGTTTCTACAGAACCGCTGTTGGATCAACCGCAACGTTACGATAGCGGCTGGGTTCAGCCCTAGGTACTGTTGCGTTCTAGCTAGCTGTAGCCAGACTTCATAATCAGTAGCGCTCGCTATGCTGCTCTTCAACCCCCTGCTGCAAGCGTCCAACGAGAGTTCCAGCATTTTTTTCTCCGCCAGCAGACCATCATTCAGCCATGTTCGGAAGAGCGCCTGACTTAGTCTTTTGTAATAGGGGAAAACTACTCCGACTTCATCTGCCTCCCATCTATTGTAAGCCTTCTGCAACAGTATAGCGCATGCTCGAAGAAGCACAGGTTTGGCCGTGGGGCTGCTCTCATAACACAGACACCCAAGAGTAGCAGTCATTGAAGTTATTGTTTTCCTTTTTCCCCCTCCTGCATCTATCTCCTTGCTCTTTTTGTAGACTAAGGACTGGTGAATCTTCATCTTGAAGTACTGTCGCGCCGACTCCTTAATCTTTCTTCTCAGAACAAGCCACTTACCGGCATTCTTCTCTTTGATGCTCGGTTGCTTCTCGAGAACGATTAAGGGCGTAACACGCTGAGGGATTGTTAATTTCCTCCCCGACTGCGTAACCTTTGTTCCCGCGGGAGAAAGTAATTTGTAATCCCTCCTCTTCACTAAGTGGCTTGGGTGAGGCTTGCCGTCCAAGTAAACACCCAGCAGATCTTCAACTGTCAGAGCAATGTCCTCAGCAAAATGTGGGGTGGGATTCTTCCACGCATCAAGTGTGGCGATCATCTGGGGGTTGTCGTCGCTCATATTGATGGCATCCTTGATCTTCTTAATCGCTTTTCCAACCTTCCCGCACCTGTAATACGCCTTTGCTAGACCAAAGTGAAATTTGGCATTTTGGGGTGTTCTTGAGGGATCCTTTTCGAGGGCTTCTGAGTACAAGTCAACGGAGAGGTTAAAGTGTCCTCCAACGCAGCACTTGTCACCGTATTCGCGCCAAGTGAGGGGATCTTTAAGCCATTCGTCTTTGTCTCCTATAGCGATCTCGCCACTCTCCAGTTTTTGAGCATGTACCTGTGCGTATCCCTGCTGCGCGATTTCCGCCTTACTATCGTCCGCCTCGACTCGCGCCCAATTATCGTGAAATCTGGACATAAAAAAATGTAAATCTGTCATGCTGTAAGGTTCTGAGCCGCCATGCTGCATGCACTGGAACATGTACGCGCACGCTTGGTCAAACCTCTTGAGCTGCATTAACAACACAGCAGCAGCAAGGTTGATCCTCGCGATGCCGTGATAACTCTGGAAATTGCGAATTATCGTCCCTAGGGTCTGTGCTGCCCGCTCGTTCTTGCCCAATAACTGGTTTACGTAGGCTGCTTGCACCCAGACCTCGACGTTGGTGGCATTCTCCATGAACTTAAGCGCCTCGTCCATCGCGTCGCTTGATTTCTCTAGGTGAAGTCGCTCGCTCCTCAGTCCTTCGCTCAGCCAAGTTCGCAAATGCGTGCTGGCCAGCGCTTTCCAAAAAGCTCCACTTCCCTTGTGGCCTTTCTTGGCGGCAATGCTCAGCAAGACCGCCGCACACCGAATCATCTGGACATTGCTGTTGCTGTCGTGGGCACACAACATGCCTAGCTTGACTATTTTTTCCACGTCGTCCGGATCCCTCAACAACGCGTGCTTGCACGCTTTTCTCGCTGCAACTTTGACGTGTTTCCTGAGCATTTGCCACCTTCTGGCACTCTGCTTGCTGTAGATTCGGCTTACTATGACCTTGACACTGCCTTGCACAAGGTTGTTCTTCTTCTTTCCGAGGACTGGATTACGCTGAAGCTCAAGAACCTGGGGATGGGGATGAGGATAGATCAGCTCTTTTGCACTCATCGTTGCCATGCCCAGAAAGGCTCCAATCTTTCCGGTGTCCATATCAAATATTTCAATTGTCAAGTCCTTCTTTTTTTTATGATTCGGTATTTTAACCGGGAACTTCTGTGTACGTGGTTGTAATGAAATTGAATGTAAGGAAGGGAGCAGAGTTAGTTTTTTTTTAGGGGTCAAATGAAAGATGTGTCGCTCCATCAAAACACACATCAACTTGCCTGCTTCCACTCAGGATCGCAATTGTCATCGATTACTTTTGTTCTTCCGATCTCCTTTTTATTGAATTTTACGATCGCAACCGGGTCCGAGCTACCGAACAAATCTGCTTTTGCTAGCTTGGCTGCGCTATGAACCATTACTTCGCTGTCTACGTTTGCCAGATTTTCTCCTCGAAGAAGCTCTTCCTCCTTTGCCGCCTCCTCGTCGCTCAGATCGCTCTCCTCTCCGTTGCCAATAGCGGCAGTAAATTTTATACTGATTTTTCCCTGCACCAACGTGTTTCTCTCGCGAGACAAGCCTGGGTCGGTGATCATGTCTAGAACATAAATTGTGTTGTTCTTGAGGTTACTCAAGGCGACTTGGTCCAAGACAACTTGTCCTAGGAAGTCACTCTTTTCGTTGTTGTCCTCGTCGAATATTCTGATAATCAATTGATTGCATTTGTCTATATTGTTCTCACAGACAGCGGTGTCAACACCTTCGCCGACGTCAGCGCATCTCTCGTTGAAGTCTAGGTCAAAGACTTCGTTGCTCCAAAAGGGATCCAAAGTGTTTTCCCGGGTGCATGTCCTCCCCAGCAGGGCTCCATTGAAGACGATCTCACAAAAAGGGTCGGACGCGCCCAAAGTGTCTGCCTTTGCAAGGCCGTTAGCACAGACCACTTCTAACACTACCCTAGGGGTTGACTGTAAATCGATCGGTTCCTTGCTAATTCCGCCATAGGGGAGCGGAGTACAGCCGGTCAGCTGCAATATGTCAATCTGCTGCGCAAATGTGATGTTTGCCCTCAACGCTTCAAGCGCCGCCGAGTATACGTCCTCGACCGTTGCGTAGTAACTCTTTGTCACGTTTTCTAAATTTGTGAGGCTTTCCTTTTTGATCTTATTGTCGATTGCCTTGCCGATCAACTCGCCGACCATAGTGAGGAACTCGGGGACGAATTTTTCTGGGTGCTCCTCGTCACTTCTTCCTTTCCCTGCGTTGTCAAAGGAATCCACCGCCAATATACCCCTCACCAAATTCTTGTTCTTCAATGGTAAGCACAAGTAAGGCCAGCCTTGCAAGCGTAAGTCGACAAATGCGTGAACGTTCATAGCTCGGGCTGACTCTTCGTTTCTAACCAATATCATTTTCCCGGTGTCGATTGCTCTGAATGAAACTCCCTTGCCGCGCTTAAGGCGTTTGTCTGCCATACAGCTCTCTGGAGAGGCGCCCTGGTAGTTAATCACGTGTCCACCAGGCTCCAAGACGCCCATGTATACGTCGCATTTATCCAGTGGCACAATTAATTCGTTCACACTGTTTTGAATAAGATCTCGAACTTCAGTAACAGCCCACTTTTTGCAAAGGTGGTTGATGTTCTCAAGGGCAGTCTTCCTCGCTTTCATACGATATTCTCTGCCCCTCACACAAGTGAATGTCTCTTGCGCGAGAGCGACTAGTTTCTCGATGAATTCCAAATCCTCGGGCCAGAGCGCGTGAGGTTTCCGCCGCACGACCACGCTGTAGAAAGGTGTCTCATCTTCGGATTTCTCTCCCTTGATTGCGTTTACACCGCTCTTCACGGCACCAATCACGCTCGCCCTGACCCCCTTCTTCTTCTTCTTATCGTCTAAATTAGTGTCTCTAAAGTTGGCCACGATATACTCTGGGTATTTTTCGATGACAGCTGCGCTCGGCTTCTTGAAAGTTTGATTAATGGCGTCAAATACTTCGGGTAGCATTTCCGTTCGACTGATAGGAGGTCCGTCTTTTAGGCTGTACTCCATCAATGTCGTCCCTCCCCAACCTGCTCGCTTTCTTATAAGTCCAATTTGAGGTTTTTGCTCGCCACCGCCTTCATCGTTCGTGCTTGACGCAGTCATCGTTCTGGTGCTTGAGGCCGCCGCCGTATTCATGCCAATTAATTTCCTCGCTGCCCGCTTTCTCTCCTCCTCCTCCTTCTCCGGGGCTTTCTTTTTAGCCTCAAGCCTTGCTTGAATGAGCGACGACTCCAAGGCGGCGGCGACGGCCATTGTCTTGGTAAGACTCCTCCGATTCCGCTGCTTCTTGCTACCCCCCTCTAAACTCTTGCGCTCTGTCCTGCTCATTTTGAGCGATCTCCGCAGACTTCTCTGCTCCTCAGATAATTCAGGGTGAATTTCGTAGATGTCGATTGATAAGCTAAAGAGAACGTGTTTTGTGATGCTCTCAGTAACCGTCTTGATGATCGTCTCTGGGGTAAGGTTAAAAGCCTTCGAGAGTGTGCTGAACTCGTTGAGAACCTCCGCCATGCGCTGCTCAAAAAGTGCCTTGCCAAGCATCTTAGTCGCAGTGCTAATATACTCTCTGATTCCAAACTCTGGTTGAGGCTCGTCGTCTCGTCCCTTCGGAACGGATTCAAAGCCATCAACGCCACAAAAACCCACGACACAGTTTCCGTACGAAAGAGGCATTGCCAGAAAAGGCCACCCATTCTTCCGATCGTTGTCGGGGAAATTGTATGGCCTGTCAACTTCGGGCCAGACGACCACTATTCTCTCTTTCTGCACCCCCACCTCTCTCCGGTTGGTTTCGTCATACAGGACATCGTACTGATTGAAACCGCAGTTTTTCGTTATGACGCCAGAAAAATACAGCTTGCCGTACCTGACCTCAACCTTCATTCCAACCTCCAAAGTCTCCGGCTGCACTTTTATTTCGGGCTTATCAAACTGCACAATTTTTGTCGAATCGAGGCACTGGAAAGTAAGGCCTCGATAAGGGTTGATCATACGCCCAATCATCTTGCTATCAGGGGTAGTAACTTTCACAACAGCTTCGTCTCCCCCCCTTTCAAGCATCGATACGTAAATATCGCTACTTGGCAAGCAAGATTGAAGTTCGTCAACCGTCCACTGCATCAGATTCAGCGGGAGAACTCTCTTCCATCTCTTGCAAAGTACCTCGACCCTTTGCAGCGATTGCCTTCTCTCTTCTGCCCTCTTTTCCCGATACCTCACGCACTCGTTCAATATTCCTACCTCCCTTGCAACCTCTTCCAAGAAATCCAGGTCCTCTTTCCACTTGATATGCTTCTGCCTCGTCACCACCACGCAGAATTTTGAGTTAGCTTTCGCCCCAACCCTCACGCAGCTCTCTTCTTCTTTCCCTACTGTAAATCCAACGTCGAAAAACGGTGCAACCATGGTGTATTCGTTATCAGGCATTTCAAAGGCCTGCATCGGTGTCGCGTGATTGTTTCGGTAAAGGTCCTCCTTGTCGTCGACACTTTTCCTATTTTCGCTGTCACCCGCAGACACCGTGTTTTCATTCTCGCCGTCAAAGTTCATGTTGTCAAAGTCGGCTTGCAACTCTTGTAAAGTCTTCTTCTTCTGCTTCTTCCCTTCCGGGTGAGACAAAATGCTAGGTGCGGAATTTACTTTGTGGTGCATTAGCTGCAGTTGATGTTCCTTGGAGGAGTGGTGTTGCTCGGGAAGGGGGACAAATGTTACAGCCGCATTAGTGGTGTTGCTCTTGTCGTCGCTAGCGCAATTGGCGCTGTCCCTGGCATCATTGCCGCCATCTCGCTGAGTGGTACGATCCAAGACGAAGTCTGTCTTTCTTCTCATCACTCCCTCTCCCTTATCAATGTGACTGTAATTGCAATCCAAATAATCGTGGAAGAGTTTTGTCTGTATATCGTTCAAGTGGCGTAAGTATCTCGGGCTACTCGCAACTTTAATATTCCCCTCCAAATCAAACTTCACCGTGGAGAATATTTTCTGTCCCTTTTCCACTTCCCAGAACTCTATTTTTTGCGCCATGAGAACGTTCTCGGTGATGACTTCGTGGGCACACTTGAGCACGTCCAAAGTTGTCGCCGTGGGATTTTTCGTCAGGTCCCTCAACCTCTCCAGAGCAAGAGTCTTGCGTATTCTGTCCATAGAGCTCCCCAGTAGCTTACCAACTTCCTTGAGGTACTCCATGACCTCATCTGTGAGGTCAGCGCACGCTCCCAGCTCCTTCGGATCGCTCTCCACTAACTTTCTCATCTCCTCCAATCCCACGTCTTCTTCCCTAAAATTGTCATCCCATTCTATGGTGAATACCGGGCCCTCTTTCCGGGGAAGGCCATTTTTCTCCCTTGACACTTCCACAATCGTCCCACGAATCATGCATGCGCCCACCTCCGGGACGAGGTTGAATTCTTCCAGAATTGACGCACTCGTATTTTGCGTAGCCACAGACAGAGTTGAAGTTGTCTCCAGAGATGGCTGTTTAATATGTTTTGCCGTCGTCTTCTCGACCATTGATTTCCTCTGCTGCGGTTTAAAACCATCCAGGCTCGCGTTCTTCTTCTCCTCCTCTTTCTTTTTCTCGTCCTCCCTCTTCTTTCTCGTCTTAGGACTTGGTGTCCTTGGCACTCTCGACTTTGGGTGCCTCCAAACTTTGACACTCCTGATTTTTTCGTCGTCCCTAGTTAAGAAAGGAGCCCACCTCTCCTTGAAGTCAAGAAGGCGCCTAGAATCTTCTGAGATGTCTTGCCCGACGTAGAAAGAATCGCACGAGAGTACGCCGAGGGAACAGGTCGACTTGGAGAGGAGGGGTACGGAGACATAAGGGAGGGAGCGGTCGCGGCCCAAAACACGCACCTGACCAGCGGTAGTCACAACGTGGTTTGGCCTAGTCTCGAGAGCCGCAGTCGTTAGACGAGAGGTCGACGTCGGTGATGCCGGGTTTCCAGTCGCATCGAATCCTTCTGACGTCTTTTCAGTCGACAAAGCGCTCCTTCCACCCCTACCGCTCCTATCGCTCCTACCGCTCCTACCGCTCCTACGACTAGTCGCATTGCTCTTTGCCGTCTTGGGCTTCTCCTTAATTTTTTCGGCCCTAACAATCCCTCCCTCGTCCACGCATCGGAAGCTAACACCGTCGCTCCTATGCATCCTCGTTCCCTTGACAGTGCTTTTCCCTCCAACAAAATCGTACCTCAAATAGTCTCCCCCAGGTTGCAGTACCCCAACATAAATATCGCAACCCCTGAGCACGTGAGATAGCTGGAGCAGATTTGTCTCGAACAAGTGCTCGATGTCCATTCTGTTTGTAGATATCTCCGTGGTCCGCCGTAGTCGAGTGAGGGAATGCAAAAGAGAAATAGAGAGCTTTCTTGTGAACTCGCTCTTCATGTCATAGACCCGGGTGAGATGAGTATCTGTCACCAAGGAAGCGGCGCGTTGGAGCCGGAGAGCGGAAAAAGGAATCTCGGAGGAGCGCTGAGATTGAGACGTGAGAGGCTTGACGGGGGGGGAAAGAGAGAGCAGCTCTGCGTTCAGGAGGGATTTCGAAAAGTTGTGATTCAGCTCTTTAATTTGCTTCTTTTTCTGTATCTGGGCAAGGACATCGTCTTCCCCGTCATTGTCGGTGCTGCTGCCAAAGGTTTTTGCTTCATCCCTGACGCTCTGTTTGCTGTTTTTTCCACTGCCTTTACAGTCCTTTTCGAGGACAAGGGGAGACGTCTTCAGAGACTCCTTCCCCCAACCAGAGAAATTAATATCTTGCTTGCCACCATTGGCGTTGGTAGCGATGAGTTTAGACAGATTCACCATCAGTCTCCTGAAAAAATAACAACAACAAGATAGAGAAGATGTTGCTCACTCCCTCAGAGTTGGACTTCGTTGACGCAGCAGGTGCTAGAACAGCCAAGAGGGATGACAATGAATTTTTTTTTTAGTAAAGCCGGTAACGTCGTTCCGTCGGTATAAATTGTCGGATGGTAAATTCTTTTACCGCATTCTTGATTTTTCAATCTCGGCTTATGAATCCACGCTTATTATTATATTTTCGTCACGATCCATCATTTTTTGAAACTAAATAGTAAGAAAACACCACTGAACAATTACTGGTTATAATATTCGTCGCAAGCGAATATTATCTTGAGTAGTCTCTGTTCGACACCTTTAAATATGGACAAACTTCCTAATTACCAAAATACAGTCCTCAGCAAGCTTCCCGGGGGAAATCCAAATCAAGTAGGAGGGGGTGTATTTGGAAAGAATAATTCGATCCCGAACATGAACAAAGTTGCATCGGCTCGAGATCGACGTCTTGCCGAGAGGGAAGCTCAGCGCAGGCAGGCCAAACAATCTAAATTAAAGGCTAATGCCAGTGACTATATTGCAAAACTAAATCAGGATAAGCTGAGACAAAAAGTGGCGCAGAAAGTAGAAATTGCGGAAGTCGGTGGAGGGGGGGTATTTGGAAAAGCCGCCATTGGGAACGCCGACTTTGGGGCCCTGGGAGTTGAATCGCGGCAAGATGCTGCCGATCCATTCTTAGCACAGATAAGAACGGAGAGGGAGCAGCAGGATTCACAATCTCAGCCCCTGCGACGCGTTGAATTCGGCGAGCAATTACGAAGCGGCCTACCATCATATAAAAATGAGGAGAACCGCCCCCCACAACAACATCAGGAACAGCGACAGCAACAGCAAAATGATGAACAACTACCTGGATTTGGTGGTGTCGGTTTCGCCCCACAAACAAGAATAGAAGAACGCAGACAGCATAACCGCCAGCCGTCGTCGGCTGTGGATGTGATGAAAAGCGAGAGAGAAAGGGCCTACGAAGAAAAGCGGAGAAGGCACCTGGCGAAAAAGGGCAGTGCGGCGCAAGAGCAGAGACAACAACTTGGTGGGATTGGTAGTGCGAACAACCAATCCGATCAAAGTGACGAATTGCGAGTGCGTCAGCAACATCAGCATCAGCGACAGCGAGAACAGGAAGATGCTCAGCGCCAAGCATACGCTGACCAACTGCAAAGGATGAGAGAAAATGATGAAAGGCAACAACTGCAGCGCCAATTCGAAGAGAGGCAGATGGCGAGGGAAAACGAGCATCGCGAGAGGTCGCGTTCCCCGCAGCAAGCCGCTCCAACCGTGAGATCTGATAATATCGATCCTCGTCGCGAAAGACTCGACAAACAGAGGGAATACGCGGAGCAGCTCAAGAAACAAATGGGAGAGCAGAAAACCACATTAAGGAGACGTCCAGATCAGGTAGAGGACAGACCACCCGCCCAGCAACCTGAATACCGCCCACCCCAGCAGCAGCAAAAACCTGATCCTAAGAAGCAATACGCTGCCGATTTGCGAAGGCAAATGGAAAATGACAAAAGGCGGAAAGACGAGGAGAAAATCCGGGAGCGATCGTCTTCGCCACCCCAGAATCGCGGACAGCGACAACAACAGCAGCAAGTCGACATGAAGAAACAATACGCAGAAGACCTTCGAAGACAGATGGAGGAAGATAGTGAGAGGAAGCTACGTGAGCAAAGGCGAGAAAGGAGCAATAGTCCAGAACCAGAACCGCGCGGCAGGGGACGCGAGGCGAGGTCGATATCACCTCAACAAGAGCAGCAGCAGCAAGTCGACAAACGCAGCGGCAAGAAATACCTATCAAAGCAAGAACTTGCCGCCGAATTAAGGCAGCAAATGCAAGCGAATAAAAAGCGGAGCCTTTCGCCCCAAGAACGAGCGCGACAATACTCGCAACAACAATATCAACAACAACAACCTGACCAACCCACACATACAGACGAGAAAAAACTTAGACAGCAGCAGTACGCGGCCGATTTAAAACGACAGATGCTAGAACGAAAAATGTCGCTACGGCACCCATTGGAACAACAGCAGCCTGAAAGCGGAATCGATGAGCAATATTTTGAGCCGTCGGCGGCTGAAAATGTTACTGACGACCGTTTCGGGTCGAATATTTCCGAAAGAGATAAGAGGTCGCAGCAACAAGTCTATGCGAACCAGCTGCGCGAGCAAATGGAGGCACAGCAACAGCAAAATCAACAAGGTAAGCAGCAACAGCGACGAGATGACTTAGATAAGACTTGGGGAAACGACAGATGGGAGATGAAGCGAAGAGCGAAGAAAATGGACGCAAAATCGTATGGAGATGAACTGAGAGCGCAGATGGCAGAGCATGATCAAAAGAGACAACAGGAAAAACAGAAACAGCCGAGTAATAATGACCAATTCGCGGGGCACGAAAACCATAAGCGCCCTCTTTCACCTAATTCCCTCGCTCGCGAGAGACAAAACATGGAGTACAAACTGCAACTAGATCGTGACCTCGCTCAAAAAAAGATTTTGCTGCAGCAACAAGAATATGCTGGAAAAAATCGAAGGCACCATGACAACATATTTGACGAGTCTCAAGATATTAACGACTTAGAACCAACAACTGATGGAGCCAGGAACAAAAACTTGGACTTAAACGGAATCGCCGGATTTGGACACCGAGATCGAACGGGCGAAAATAGTCCTCGTCACCACGCGAAAGGGAGTGGTGTGAATAATATGTACTCTGAGCCACAGACGGCAGAAAAGCTCAAGAGAGATAGAGATCGAGCGGACGACTACAGGCGGGTTCTTGAGGCTCAGATTCAAGAAAAAAAAATGAGAGAGCTCCAGTCAAGGGAGAGACGCAAGCAAGAAGACGGCGCAGACGATAGGTTGCCTTGGCAGAGGGATAATATTGCGAGCGGGCAGTTGGAGGATGGCTGGGAAATCGGACCGATGGGAATCCCGGTAAGGAAGTCTCCCACTAAGTCCCGACACCAACAACCGCAGCAACAGCAGCAACAGCAACAGCAACAGCAAGGCAAAGAATTTACAGAGAAGGCCAATCAGAGCCCGGACGCGCATAATCAACATCTCTACAGCGACCCGACCCAGGCATCGCAAGAAGAGCGCGACAAATCACGGATGGAGAAAGAGGAGCAGTACCGAAAGGAGATAGAGGATCAAATAAGGAATGGTCGAGAATTGAAACGCAAGGAAAAGGAGAAAGAGGCGGAATTGGAGGCGAAGGAGATGGCCAAGATGGCAGCGGATCAAAAAGAGCTACAAGAGCGGTATGCTGAGGAGGAGCGAATCAAGGCGGAAAAGGAAGCCGCCGAATTAAAAGCTCAGCTTGATCGAGACGCTTTTGAGCACCGCGCCAGGAAGGAAATGGAAGAGAAGAAGCGAATTGAAGAGGACCGGAAGGCTGAACTTAAAGCGAGGAGAGAAATCGAGGAGATGAACAGGGAACTTGAAATGAATAACAATGACAAATCCAACATGGCGGGGACAGTAAATTCGAATAATCTGAATGTCAGCGTCCCAACAATGCCTCATGATAGCCTTGGAAGCGCGTTCAGCAGTGACAAGAAGCGGCATTTGTTTGAAGACCAGAGGTCTCCCCAAAAGTTTAGCTTTGACGAAATGTCTGAGATCGATGAGGAGCAGCACGCTCCTGTGAATCAGCAAATGCAAAGGCAACAACAGCGACAAGAACGCTTGAAAGAGAGGAAGAGGATGCATAAGGAAAGGTTGGAACGAGAAAGAGAAAAGCAGCTTTTAGAAGCCGAGGAGGAGAGAGAGAGGCTGAGAGGCAGAGAACGACAACAACGTGACCGTGAGCGTGAGCAAGAGGAAGAGCGTGAACTTGAGGAGCATCTCCCTGTCCCACCCATGCAGCAAACAGCAGGAAGTACCGCGTCAATTATAGGCAGCCCGTCTGCCTCCAATTTCCGGTCGCACTTGGGGAAACAATTGCAGGAGCAGATTAACCAGATCCAGGCCGCTCAGCATCAGCAGCTCTTCATGCAACAGCAATTACTTCAAGCACAGTTCCAGCAATCATTCCAAAATGGGCCGCCCCCTGTACACCTCGTCAAGTCACCGAATACGAGTATCGACTCCTCCATGATTCGTCTGCCGACGGTAAGGGACGGAAATGAGACATCGCGAAGTTTGGGACCAGCTCTAGATCAAGATAGCAAGTTGGTAACTGACTGGGATGTAAGATTACCCTTTGCTGACACGCCTGCTGGCAAGGCAGTACTGGTCGAAGATGGAAACGTACTGGAAAAATTAGATGGTGAGGGTGGGAATGAGGGTGGGAGTGAGGGTGGGAGTGAGAGGGAGAGTGGTCAAGAGGGGGGTGAAATTGAGGGTGGAAGTGAGGCCAAGAGTGAGAAAATGGTTGGTAAGGAAAGCGATGGCAGGAGCGAAAACAAAGATAAGGGCATTGATGAAAAAGAGGAAGAGATGGGGAAAGAAGAAGATGGGGAAGGACGGGGGGAGAAAATCAGCGAAGAAAAGGGTGACCCGCGTATTATCAGCGACGACGAGAAAGAAAGTGATCAAAGAGGAATAACGAGAGAAGACCAGTACAATGATACCGTCGAGGTTACTGAACCACCCATAAAAATCCTTGGGTCGTTGTTAGACGCGGCTGTAGATGAATCAATGGTCGATGATGAGTCGCAAATTCCAATTATTAGTGATTCACGCGAGGAGCCAAAGGGAAAAGTATCATTCGTCAATGCCGAAAGCAGCATTGAATCAGAGAGCAGTTTTGAGCTAGAGAGTAGTTTGGAGGTTATCGACATTAAAGTTAATGGTGATGGTATCGTCGATGGCGGTGATGATGATGATGATGATGATGATGATGATGATGATGATGAT
>Ga0115555_1000122_pt1 | contig 47044 bp, 49 predicted proteins | sample COGITO_mtgs_1104_2_FD_87285 | JGI IMG/M metagenome (GOLD analysis project Ga0115555, IMG submission 87285) | Pelagic marine microbial communities from North Sea - COGITO_mtgs_110407 | ecosystem: Environmental > Aquatic > Marine > Epipelagic | place: Germany:Helgoland, sampling site Kabeltonne... | reverse complement strand
TAACCATATTAAATTGTATAATTTCTTTATTATTTAATATGATTTTTAACTAAAATACGGTATGAAATTCTTAAAAAAACTTCTCTCTTTTTTATCTACACGTTGTTTATTATCATTTTTAATATTTACAGCAGCCGGTTTTATAAATGAACGAGACATATTTTGTAGATCACTATCTATAATATAATATACTAAGTTATCGTTTGTTCTAAATGATGAAACGTTTTGTAGTATCACAATACAATATAATAATACTAGTTTCATAGAGATAGTTAATATTATTATCCTTTCTTTATTATATTTAAAATATACTCCAATTATTATGATTGAAAGGGGCTATCAATATATCAGGAATTTTAGTTTTCCAATAATCAACCTTCTTATTAAACTCTATTTCCTTTTTAGTTGTAGGATATAACGGTGTTTCGGCCATTAATACTGCTTCATCAGGAGTAATATTATGTTTATAACCGTAGCAATTAATTCCATATCTAATATCAGGATTTGCTATATATCCGCCATTTATTCCAGGACGCCCACAATCATTTTCATGTCCTTCAATGTCCTGTAATCTTTCCCATTTTTCTAATTGGGTTGGGAATAATGCCATTTGGCCATCTGACCAACCATACCCACACCAATCTGCTCCTTTATCATATGCGTCGTTCAATTCTTGATATGTAGCCAGTCTTGAACCACGAGCCTTACATATCGCTTTTGCCGTTTCATAATCATATAAATTATCTGGTATATGATACACTTCTTTTGGTTTTACCTTCTTAATTTTTTTAACACCATCGGTATCAACCACTATTTCAACTTCTGGTATGTTGCCAAATAAGTTTTTTACACTAGTAATAACATCAACATTAAATATGTATAAGATTCCGTTTAATAATAAAAGTAGCACAAATACGGACCATAATAATAATTCTAATAAATATTTACCATCCCCCTTATTACCATTACTTGCTTCGCCAGTAACACTTTCTGTGGCTGATTTTACTGATTCGCTTGCAGAAGAGAAAGAATCTGTTAGCGAATTATTATTAGAAGCACTTTTATTCCCTAAAGATGAAAATAAAAATATATAACATAATAACACAACAGCAAATATAATTATAAATGCTTTTTTTTTAATAAATTGCAATACCTTTTGTAATATACCATCTGTATCTACTGGTTCTATTTCTTTAACTATAATATTTTCCTTTGTAATATCGACATTGCTTTCGCTTGTTGATTCTGTGCTAGCTGTTGATTCTGTGCTAGCTGTTGATTCTGTGTTATTTTCATTTGTGGCTTCTATATTACTATCATTTACAATTTCACCATTAGATTCCGCAACATTCATATATATATAATTAATTAATTTTTTTTTTCCGATAGAAAAAACAATACGAATGGGAAGTTATTATATTTGGTTCTGTTATTTCATTTATCATTGTATCGTTGAAATCATACCATTTACCATTAGCATTCTTAATTATTGCAGTATAATGACCACCATCTGAAACTCCTGAATGATTACATATTCCAAATAACTCATAAATGTATTTTTTTTTATCATAACCATATACATATTTAATTAAATCAAAATCATCTAATGGAGCATCGACCAATTTATGAATTTTATTACCATGTTCATTCCATCTTTTCAAATCTATTGTTAATACTTCGGGTAAACTCCAAAAAATTATTCCACGATATACATCTTCCTTTTGATTTGTATCGTCATTCATCCACGCATCTTCTCCAAACAATTCTTCTTTTTTACAGTACTCATCTATACAATCATATAAGCTCGGTGCTTCAATGTTTGGTATAGGGAGACTCAAAAGGGAAAAGGGTTCTGGTCTATCTGATAGTATTTCGTCTGTTTTAGATGTAATTCTTGAAATATGAATACCATAAAATATATCTAATATTTCCGAGTATTCATTTTGATACATTGTTTTCATCATATTATAACAATCTACTGCTAATTTATCTGTAACATTTTTAGGATTGCCGGATATTTCCATATCTACTTCTCTCGATAAAGAATTATGAAAACAATCTATTACAAATATAAGAAATTCTTGTATATCATTCTGATTATATCCAGAAAATATATCTCGTTTTTTAATAATAGAAACCTGTTGAACAGCATTGACAAAACCGTGTGGGGCTATCGTACAATTATTACTCCACATCATTTCTCTTAATTTATCCCATTCCAATAATAATATAGAATCTATTTTATTATTTTTATTTATTTTTTGCTTGTAACTTTTATTATTTAAAAATTCATTCAATTCGTATGTATGAGATAAAATTTGCATGCATGCATTCAAATAACAACTATTTCCAACATTTGCTAAACCTGTTAATCCATTATTTTCATATTCTTTATAACTAGCCATATATTAATTCCTATACTTATATTTAAACACATTTATAATATATATCTAACATATATATGTCATATGATAGTTATATTGAAAATATTAATGAATCCAGACGTCTAATGAATAATATGATAAATGTAATGAATCATCAAGAACGAAATATGAGAATTATCATTAATAATCGTAATAATCGTAATCGTAATAATAATGTGAATAATGTGAATAATGTCAATAATGTCAATAATGCGAATAATGCGAATAATGCGAATAATGCGAATAATGCGAATAATGTAAATAATGCGAATAATGTCAATAATGTCAATAATAATCGAAATAATAGTCAGAGCACTAGAAATAACAGAAATAATATTTGGGACAACTTGTATTTTGTTTCTCCTGATCCATTTAACTATTCTCGCAATACTAGTATTCAATTAACTACGGATGAGTTAAATAGGATTAATCCAGAAAATACAACAACTCCTTCAAACATTGTTAGCAATCTTCCTACAAGGATGCAAATTGAAGCCGCTACAAATACAACAACATATTCTGTTATTGAAAATCCATCTAATAATGTGTGTCCTATAAGTAGAGATGTATTTAATAATGACGATATAGTTACACAGATAATACCATGTGGTCATATATTTTCTAGAAATAATTTACAAGAATGGTTCACATACCATTCTGTGTGTCCTATGTGTAGATATGATATTAGGAACTATACGCCTAATACCACTAGTGGTAATAGTGCTAGAATTAATAGTGCTAGAACTAATGGTGCTAGAACTAATAGTGCTAGAACTAATGGTGCTAGAACTAATAGTGCTAGAATTAATAATAGTGCTAGAATTAATACCACTAGAAGTAATACCACCAGAAGTAATACCACCAGAAGTAATAATGATACATCTTATGTGAATAATAATTATACGACACTAGATAATCTTGATATAAATAATATTGTCGAACAAATAACAGGCGATATATTAAATAATGTTACTGATATATCTTCAAATAACATATCATTAGAATATTCATTGTATGCACCATATAATATAACTAGCAATTCTAGTTTAAATCCAATATTTAATAGAGCCGTAAATCATAGAACAAGTGTAGACCCGTCATTAAATTTATAATTAAAAAAATATTAATTCATATTAATTTATATTTTTTTTTTATTAATTAATATGAATTCATATTAATTCATATTAATTCATATTAATTCATATTAATTTATATTAATTTATTTTTTTTTATAATAATTTCCTAATCCACAATCATTATTTTTCATATTATTTGTGGCTATTAAATACTTGTCGAATAATATTGTTTTAACTTCCTTATTTCTTACGTCGTCTATTTTTTTTTTATACTTTTCCTCATCTTGATATTCGGTGCGAATAGTATTCATTTTACGCATCCATTGTTTTTGATAATGTTTATCTCTTTGAACTTGTAGTTTTTCTAACACAAGAGCAAATACTTGTTGTATTGGCTTCATCAATTGATTTGTAATATAAAACGAGTAATTTATTTTTAGTTTACTTTCTATGATGTACTCTGGCGTTTCTATTTTCTCTCCTTGAAGGGCCTTCTTATTTGCATTTTCAATATATACAAATGCTACTCTATCTCCTACACTGGGTTTATTACCTGGGTCTCTCTTACCAATTCTATCTGCTAATACTTTGTGCGCTATTTGTTTTGGATTTTTATAACCACTTCGCAATGACTTTGTAATAACAAGCTTATCCATTCCATATTTTTCATCGACTAAGTCTTTCAAACAATCGTTTAAGAAGTCGACTGCCTTTTCTATGTCCTGTTCTTTCATTAATATGTCAATAATTCCTCCATATACATCCTTGACAATCGGTGCATTGTCGCGACGCTTTAATACGATACCCATCGATTTACGCTTACATTTATTTGGATCTTCTTCATACAACATTCCAACATAACGCTTTTTAGACAATAAACAAAATGGTAGAAACGTTTTTTCATATTCTAAATCGTGTGGATTTTTAAGAAACTTACTTGCCAATTCACCGGCTTGTTTTGCAAGCTCAATAGTTATTTCTAATGCTTTCTTATCGATAATTGGTTTATTATTGAGGTCAGACAAATTAAATTTGAAGAATACCGAATCTGTGTCACCATATACATATTCTGCGTTTGTTATCACTGTTCCGTAATTAGTTGTTTCCATTTTTTTATTACAATAGGCTTCTTCAATTACACGTTTTGCATATGTTAATAATTTTCTTCCAGTAGCAGTAGTAGACGCAGCACAGTCTTTTTCATAAAATGAACTGGTTTTTGCACCAGTTTGACCATACAATGAATTTGCTGTTAATTTAATACTTAATTGTCTCTTATCTAGGACGTTTTTCATAAATTCATTTTTTTGTTGTGGAATTAGCTTGCGTGTTGATTTTCTTGCGTGTAGTAGTTCTTCTAAAATCGACGGCATAACTGCTTTGCCTTCTGGAAATTGTGCAAATCTACATGTTTTATATCCAGATTTAACCTTTTCCATTGCTGCTTTTGGATTTCCATTTTTTCTTTGCCATTTAAAAGTATCATAAGTAATGTCCACATACTTATAATTAGGTAAATTATCATATATAAAATTTCCGTCTTTGTCTTTTTCACCTGTATCTTTTATTAATTTCCAATCTAATGTGTATTCTTTTGTCCATACCTTACTGTCGTGTGATATATTTTCACTAATCATAGACGATGGATACAATGAACTATAATCTACACACGCAACCGGTTCATTCAAATATAAATCACATTTTGGTTCTAACACGATTGCTCCTTCGAATCCTTCGTTATCAAATCCCTTTTCAACAACCGGGATTAACGTATTTTTTTCTCGGCATTTCTTAGCAATATAGCTTGTAAGTTTAATACCCTGACCCCTCATTACCAAGAAGTCTAGTGGAACACTACATAGATTTGCCATCTCTACAAAACCAGTAATAACGTCTATTTTTCTCATCAAATGATGAACAAGGTTACAATCCTGAATACAATATTTCGCAATCAAAGAACGTTCAAATGAACCTTCGTTTGTCATTCTGAAAATATCCTGCGGAGTAACATCATCCTTTGCCAACCCCCATCGCACCTTCTTTGTCATATCTGGTTCTTCATTACCAGATATGTAAAAGGTTCCTTCCTCGTAATTAATATCAAATACTTCGAACTTTTCACCATCTTTGTATTGATCAACGCTGTGTGCTTCTTCTTCAAAACTAATAAATGTATTATTTTCTAATCCTGTTAGATTTTTACTATAAATCTTTGTTTTATTTTCTTCTAATTCTAGTTTTTTTACATAATCGCCTATAAAATAACCAGAAACGTAATCTAATTTATATTTTGTTAGTTGAAATTCACGTCTAAAATAATTATACATATCTACTTGCAATCTGCCATTCATTTTGATATATTTAATATCGTGTTGTCCACTTGCGATATATATAGAATTTTGTTCAATCCCCGTTATCTGTTCCAACTTATTTGTCTTATTATTCATTTGCCATTTTGTTGTTTCGCAATTTTCCTCCTTATTTCTTGATAGTTCTAAGAATTTTTCAACACAATCCAACTCTTGTGCACGCTCATACATAAATATATAGTCAAATCCAAATATATTATACCCAATTACTATATCTGGGTCTTCCTCTTTGATTAATTTTGTCCACGCCAATAATACTTGCTTCTCAGTCTTATAACTTTCAATAACAGAGTTCTTAACCTGTGGTAAATCATCGCATGTATTTTTAACAATACAGTGGTTTAAATATGGACTTTCTTCACCATATTTGACAAAAGTTGTTCCTATAAACGTAACCTCATCACCCTTCAATGAGGGGAACATATTTTCTACTTCGAAAGATTTTGTTATTTTTGCTAGTTTAATATCTCGTTTTATTTTACTATCATTTAACCAGTTAATAATTGTCCCCCTTTTAATATTTGCATCTTTGTTCGATTTAAAGAGATTTTTTATTTTTGGTTCTTCTACAAAATGGATATTTTGTCCCTCGTCACATTCACGTTCTTCATTTTCGTTTTCATCTTCGTCCTCCATGTCACTTATATTTAAATTATCCAAATTTATTTGCACCCAATTCGTAAATATTAATTCTAATTTTTCCTTTGATATTTTTTTCTTAGGATAAACAATATCAATATCATCTTCATTATAACCATTTACATTAAAAGCAGTATATATCATTCTTCGCAACGTATCAACATCATCTTTTTCATAATCCCAATTATCAATAATATTTGTAGCCAGTTTTTTGTAATTCTTTTTAGCTAATGGAAAGTCTCCATGACTACTAGAAGCCTCAATATCAAAACTGGCTATTTTATATGGAACTAATGTTTCCTTATCAGGTAAAGCCTTGATATTTTTATAATTAATAGTATATTCATATTTACACGTCGTTGATTTTTCTGTATGTGATACAGTTTTAGATTTTGGTAATTCAATCCAACCAGATGGGCTTATTTTACGAATATGAAACATGCGCAACATAGGAGGAATGTTTGCCTCGTATATTTGTGTGCACCAATATCCTTCTGATTTTAGTTTACGATTTTTACCAGTTGTATACCATAAATTTTTAGCCTTCTTCATCGCCTTTTCATTATCAAATTGGATTAGTATAAATTTATTTTTAATACCACCGTCGAATCCATATAGTTTCTTCCTCTTTACTATTTTAGAGCTAAATATACTATTTTCATAATATTTACCCATATCACCTCTAAGTGTCGAAATAAATTCTAAACGATTACTATCTGTCCACGAATCGTCTACTTTTACATAGAAGAATGGTGTATAACCGGTTACCATAATAGAGGCGGTCTCTCCTTGTTCGTTAATTCCAAACATCTGTATTAAATACTCATTGTTGTCCTCTTTCTTCTTAAAATTATTGCTACCGTCACTATCGTTATCACTATCTAGTTCTTCTGGTTTGGATTTATCAAAAGGAGTAAATGTTAATAGACGAAATGTATAACTCATTATTAATATTAATAATTAGTTATATATCTAATTCAATTTTAAGAATTATATTTAGTAATATTCTTATCTATATTCTTATCTATATTCTTATCTATATTTAATATATTATGTCTGTTTTAAAACAAAAAAACGCTGTGTATATATTTTATTTGCTTGTTGCAAGTATTGGTTGGGTTACTTCCGCGTATGCTAAACGTATTGTTGGTAAAATATCACCCAATGCGTTAGTTTTATTTGATTTAACTGCCAGTTTTATTTTTATAAATATTTTTATTCTATTCGTAAATAAAAAAGGAGAACAAAACCCATTTAATGAGCTGAGAAAATTAACTAATATAGAGTGGCTTGGATTAGCTGGACTGGGATTATTTGGTACATCTGTTCGTGTTTTTGCATCCTCGTTACTTCAACACCACGCAGTAGAGACTATGCGTCTGTCTAGTTTTATGATTTCATTAGCTGTATCTGGTGGTGCAGTATATTTAATGGGTGAACGCGAATTTACTATATACAGAGCAATCGGCTTCTTGTTTATGGCTACTGGTGGTTACATGTTTATGCCTTAATTATTTCATTTACGCGTTTTGTTTGGTTTGTGCGTTTTACGTGTTTTACGTGTTTTACGTGTTTTGCGCTTAGTTGATTTACGTGATTTTTTCTTCCCCCCACCCGTCATTTTTTTTAATGATTTATTTTTAAAAGTTTTTAAAATAAATTTTTTAAGATCCTTTACATTTCTATTTCCATTATATTCCTTGCCAGCTTTACCATTTTTTTTAACTTCCATTATAGTCGGATAACCAGGTATATTCTTTGCACAATCGCTTTTAATATCACCTAAGGTGTCGGCATGAACCTCAATTATATTTACATTTAATTTAATATTCTTAAACTCGTCTTTTAACGCATCCCATTGAGGAGCCATTTCGCGACAATGCCCACACGATGGGTGATAAAATTTAACAAAAGACGGTTTTTTTTTAATAATTTCATCAAACTTACCTCCATTCTGTAAAATACTAAAGAACTCCATATATAAAATATCTTTATAATTTATATATGTTTGAAAATAATATTTTAAAAAGTTTATTTATTTTCGTGGTATTCAGTTTAGGTTTATATTACGTTGTCAATCAACCTATAATGGAATCTTTTGAAAATAATACTTCTATTAGATGTCCGAATTTATTAATTCAACGTGGTTCAACTCTATATTTAAGTAACAGTAAACTAGCTAATGTCCCTGGTGTCAACCCCATTAAATTTAATAATTTAGATGAATATGTTGAGTTTTCTAAATGGCAACGTAGTCAAGGCATAAGATGTCCTGTGTTATATTTACAAGAAGTATATGACACACAAGGCAAACGCGTATATAAATCTAGACCTAGTCCTGAAAATCCACAGTCAGGGTTACCTGATGCTTTTCCTATTGAAGGTACAAAATTATTAGACGCTGGAAGAGACGATCCACCGTTTAATAAAAATAGTTATCCAGCATATGACCAACAAAGTCAATATATTGGATTGAAAACTCCACTCGATAATATGTATAATTCTAATACCAGAATGATTAATTCCGACTATAATAAGAATTCATATGAAGATGCTGCTCTATATATTCCCGAAAATAATAGCCCCACTATTAATAGTAGTGGTAGAACACACCAAGATTATTTGGATGAAATGGACCCATCTCATAAAGATTATGGAGTTGGAACCAGTTCAAAAGCAATTCAGAGAGCTAAGGATAGAGAAACATAGAGAATTATATGATTAGAAAAAACCCATACTTGATTTTTTTCCTAAATCCATATCCATATCCATATCCATATCCATATCCATATCCATATCTTTATCTAATACAATACTAATTGCTCGTTTTATATATGTAATTCCTGTTTTACCGTAGTAATCCTTGATTCCCTCATATTTCTTTTTATAACTTTCTTTGGTTTCTGCCTTTTCAATTATTTCATCAAAAATCTCCGCGTACACGAACATAGTTAAATTGTATTTCTTAAACTTTGATTCAGCTAATTCTTTATAGGCCTTTTCTTTCCATTCATCCTCCTCTTCATCCCAAAGTTTTTTTACATAATCTATATCGCGTATAAGTACTTTATACACACCAATATACGCACCAATATACATCTTTCCTTGTGTTTTTTCTATTTCTTCATATAAATCTAATAGTTTTTTAAGCTTATCTCTAAAATCATCAGGGTCGAATTCGTCGTTGATTTCCTTTGCTGTCTTTTTTTTATCACTTTCATCATCATCATCACCAAATGAGAATCCTTCACGAATAGTCATAAATCTTAATATATTCGATTGCCAATTTAATGAACGAAATATAATCAATATAGTATAACATGTAATTGTTATTATTAGAATAATAGCTAAATATTTACAAGTATCTATAAAATGTGATGATTTCATTATATAATATTATATGAGAATTAATTATAGTATTATACATCTACCGTTATGGATGGTGTGCTGTTTGGTATCAAAAAATTATAAATATTAGCTATGGTTGGTTTAGAAATCTTGCGTGTTTTATTATTTTGAGTAATTTTTATACTTTCTAATACATTGGGGTTCTGTTCCATTTCAATGATTAAATTATATAAATTTGTATATTTCTCCATTATTGCAATCGATATTGATGAACTTACGTTAGGAATTTGCATTAACATAATTGCGCCTATATTTTCCTTTGTTATATTGTCCTTCTTGACTTTTGATACTACATTCACGTAATCATATTGTGTATTTATTTTTTCTGATGTTGGGTTATTTGCATTATCTTTGTTATAATAAGGTTGCTTCTTCTTTTCTTTTTGTAATTTATTAGCATATGCTAAAATCCATTCGGCAGATTCGGTTGTATCATCTGTTCTATGAATAGAAAATCCTTTGTAATAAGAAATCGATATGAATGATGATAATAGCGATTTACGTTCTAAGCGTGCTTTTTGTGAATTGTAATATCTTAATACACCTTCTACCAAGTAATATATGTTATGATTTGGTATTTCTGAACCAGTTAAACGATAACTCTGTTCAATATATCGCCCATCCTTTATACTAGATGCTAGGTCCTTTAAAGTTTTTCGTTCAATTATTACCAATTCAAGACCATCATCATTACATATAATAACGTCGCCTATGGGTAAGTTTTCTAGTACTAATTTAATATTTTCATAACCACCTATTAATTTCAAAAATTCCATATGTAAACTGGTTTCTCTTACATCTATTTTGATAAGCATTTCATATACTTATTATATAAGGTTTATATTGATTTAAATATTTATTTATATATATATAATATAACAATGAATGAAAGCGATACAATTAAATGTATTACTAACGACGATGATGTAATTAAACAAGATGATAATCTTGTTTTTGATCCATACAATCCTAATAATATTGAGATTACATTGAATGATGTTCAATCTATTCTAAATAAATATGGAATAACTGCTAAAATACACAATATAGATTTATACAAACGTGCTTTTATTCACAAATCATACACAAAAAGACCTAATATAGAAAATAAAGAAGCTAATATTAAAATTGTAAATCAACCAAATGATTGCTTAGCGCTAAAAACGAAATCTAATGAACGATTAGAATTTTTAGGAGATGGTGTTTTGGAACTAATAACAAAGTATAATTTATATAGACGATTTCCAAAAGCCGATGAAGGATTTATGACGGAAAAAAAAATTGCATTGGTAAAGAACGAACACATAGGTCGATTAGCGTATGAAATGAAACTACATAAATGGCTAATTATATCAAAACATGCCGAAGAAAAAAAAACTCGAACAAATCTTAAAAAATTAGGTTGTTTATTCGAAGCTTTTTTAGGTGCTTTATTTTTAGATTTTAACAAAATTAATATTAATGATGATAATGGATGGTTTCAAAATATATTTCAAACGGGGCCAGGATTTCAAATGGCACAAATATTCGTAGAAAAGATATATGATAAACATGTTGATTTTGTTCAATTGGTTAAAACTGACGATAACTATAAAAATATATTACAAGTTAAAATTCAAAAGGAATTTAAAATTACTCCTGATTATCTTGAAATTTCACATGATAATGAAAAAGGTTACGAAATGGGAGTATATATTTGTCTTAATGAATCAATACACAACATTGATATTGAGAATGCTGAACATTTTTCTAATTATGGTTCATTTACTAAAATCACCGAAATTAACGATGATAAAACCCCTATTTTTATATTTCTAGATAGTGCAACACATAAAATAAAGAAAAAGGCCGAACAATTAGCTTGTGAAAAAGCACTCAGTATTATTGATAATACATAAAACTTTTATATGTTGTAATTTCATAGATGCAAAATAATATTTTAGAAAAATTAAAAATTAAAAATGCTCCTAAACCAGAAATACCAATTGAATATAACATTCCTAGAACCCAAGAAGATATAAATATTAATACTACTATCGTAGACAAGACAAAAGAGGGAAAATTTAACAGAAATGATTATATTGATATTATAAATAAAAAACGACGTGTTAAAAAAAGAAAATTAACTATTCCAGATGAGAAAGAACAAATGGAAGGTATAGAAGAAAGAAAAGACGGCGATGAGAAAGATGATGATGAAAGAGATGGTGAACGAGATGATGAAAGAAATGGTGATGTGATAGACGATGATTTACCAAGAACTGTTATAATAAAACCAACTAAAATCAAAAAATTAAGTAGAAAAATAGTATTAAAAACTAAAGAGCGGGAAGTTAAACAAACTGTGAGAAAAATACAAAGTCCTATTGGTGTAATACAAACGGGTCCTTTATCTTCTATTCAAATTAAAGACGAAAAACTAGAAAATAGATTAACCAAAAAGGAAAAACCTATTCAAATAAAAGCATCGTCATATTATTTAAATAATAGACAACTTTTTATTAACTATATTTCGGGCATTTTTAACAAATATAAAGAGGAAATAAAACAAAGCAAAGAAAGTGCTACTTGCGAACGAGATGAAAATGCAGATTTCAGTCTAATGTCTCATCAAAAAATTGTAAGAGATTATATTTCTACTTTCACACCATATAGAGGACTACTTTTATATCATGGTTTAGGGTCTGGTAAAACATGTTCGTCCATAGCTATTGCGGAAGGTATGAAAACTAGTAAAAAAATTATTGTAATGACACCTGCTTCATTGAGAATGAATTACATCGAAGAGTTAAAAAAATGCGGCGATGATTTATACAAGAAAAATCAATATTGGGAATTTATATCTATTGATGAAATTAATAAACAGGAGATAGATGCTTTATCTAATGTGTTATCTATTAGTGTTGAATTTATTAATAAACAACAGGGACTATGGTTAGTCAATGTTAAAAAACCTCCTAATTTTAACACACTTAATTCATTTGAAAAAACAACACTTGATCAACAATTAAATGAAATGATTAGATATAAATATACCTTCTACAATTACAATGGTATGAGAATTTCTAAGTTAAATGAGATGACTCGCAATAACACAATTAATCCATTCGATAATTCAGTAGTTATTATTGACGAATCTCATAATTTTATTAGTAGAATTGTAAATAAATTACAAAATAAATCTTCTCTTTCGGTTAAATTATATGAATATTTGATGAATTCGTCTAATTCTAAAATAATTTTATTGTCGGGAACCCCCATTATTAATAAACCCAATGAAATAGCTATTACATATAATATTTTAAGAGGCAAAATTAAAACATGGACATTTAATTTAAAAATCGAAGATAAAAGCAGAATTAATAAAGCATTTTTTGAAAAAATATTTACAAGTAAGACTTTTGGAGGAAATGTTCTTGATTATATGGAATATAAAAGTTCGGGACCATCCTTAATTGTTACTAGAAACCCTTTTGGATTTGTCAATAAATCTCAAAAAGAAGATTATAAAGGTGTTCATATTGGAGATAGAGGCGAATTGTCAGACGACGATTTCATAACACGATTACGTGGATTATTAACAAAAAAAAATATTAAAATTATTGATTTCAAATTAAACACACACAAAGCCTTGCCTGATAAATTAGACGAGTTCAAGGCAAATTTTATTGACGAGGCAAATAATGACGCTAAAAATATTGATTTATTTAAAAAACGTATATTAGGATTAACATCTTATTTTCGTGATATGGAGATGTTAATGCCTAGATATAATAAAAGTAAGAATTTAATTGTAGTTGAAATTCCTATGAGTGATTTCCAATTTAACATTTACGAAGAGGCTCGCGTTCAAGAACGTAAACGCGAATCGCAAAATGCTAAGCGTAATAAAAAGAAAATGGAAGGGGTCTATGAAGAAACGGTATCAACCTATCGTATATTTTCTCGCGCATTCTGTAATTTGTTTTCCCAAGACCTACTATTATGCGACCATTACCAGGAAACTCAGACGATTTAGAAACTGCTATATTAAATGAAACCAACAACGAAGACGATTTAGATGCTACCAGTAAAGAAGAGAGAATTAATAATGTAGACGGAACATACGAAATAGATGAAATAAATAACATTGATAATATTGATAATAAAAACTATGATGATAGAATCGAAGAGGCGTTAAATAAATTAAATGAAAATAAAGAGGAATATTTATCTTATGAAGGTCTTGAAAAATATAGTCCAAAATTTTTAAATATTATTAAAAATATCGATAACGAAAAACATCGCGGTTGTCATTTGATTTACAGTCAATTTAGAAAATTAGAAGGTATTGGTATATTAAAACTCGCATTAGAAGCAAACGGATATGCACAATTTAAAATTAAAAACGTAGCTAACACGTGGCAATTAGATATGAATCCCGAAGACATTGGAAAGGAGACATTTGCTTTATATACTGGTACTGAAAGTCCCGAAGAAAAGGAGATTATTAGAAATGTATTTAATGGAAATTGGGGTTTCTTACCTGCACAACTATCAAGTGAGTTAAATAAAATGTCTTCTAATAATTTATATGGCAACATAATTAAGGTTTTGATGATTACTGCGGCAGGAGCAGAAGGTATATCACTTAAAAATGTAAGATATGTTCATATTACAGAACCATATTGGCATCCTGTTAGAATACAACAGGTAATCGGTCGTGCTCGTCGTATTTGCAGTCATAATGAATTACCAGAAGAATTACAAGATGTAAATGTTTTTGTATATTTGATGAAATTTACAGAAGAACAAATTAAAAGCGACAAATCAATTGAATTACGTTTAAAAGATAAAGGTAAAATGAATCCTGTGAATATATTAACAAGTGACCAAGCTTTATTTGAAATTTCAAATATGAAATTAGAATTAACTAATAAATTTTTAACTGCAATAAAAGAAGCGTCCATAGATTGTATTATTCACTCGGATGATACTGAAAACTTAAAATGTTTTTCGTTCGGTTCTGTTGATTCTAAACAATTCTCATATTTACCGTCGTTTGGAGACGAAGAAAAAGACACATTAGCCGAGCAAAACAAACAAAAAATAAAATGGAAAGCAATTGAAGTTACTTTAACAAACGGTGTTACTTATGCATACAATAAAAGTAATGGTATATTGTATGATTTAGATAGTTATAATAATGGAAATCCTATTCCGATAGGTTCGTTGAAAATTACGAAAATTGGCAATAAAGAAACGTATGAATTCATACCGTTACAAAATGAATAATTGTTTCATAATTTTATTTTATATTATATAAAATAAAATTATATATAAAATGAGGTCATTGATATATGATTTGTTTCAAAATTTCATACTTGGTGGTTTAATTACAGCAAGTATTAGTTACCTAGGTACTTATTTGAATCCTTTGTTGGGTGCAATATGGTGGTCCTTTCCAATTTCATTAATTCCTACTATATATTTTATGCAACAAAGTGGGAAAAAAAACAGCTACATATCACAATTTGCTTACAGTACTACTTATGCAATTGGTCTCTTGGTTATTAGTTGTTTATTTTTAGGATATTATTTGAAAACAGAAGACGGAATTATGTATCCTATATTAAAAGCAACATTGGTTTGGTTTATATGTAGTATATTATTTTATTATATTGTCAAACACTATAAATTAGAAGAAAAGTTCGTGTAATTTAATATTTTTTAATTTTAATGAAAAATATTGAAGAAATCAAATATTTAGAATGTGAAATTAAAGCTCTTATTGAAGGAATAAGGAGAGAAAATGGATATGTTAATTTCAACAGTAAAGAAGAATTCAACAATATGGTATATGTAAATATTTACAAAGAAAATAGTGTTGGTAATGACCTAGCTATAAATTCTTTTAATAATAAAGGATGTGAAGCTTTTTGTAATAATATGAAGATTATTTTAAGTTCAATGAAAAATTATTGGAAAGAAGAATTTCAAGAAGAATTAAGTGATACTATGCTTTCTCCACACGATTTATTAAAAACATATATTTATTGTAAGGCTAAAAGTTTTTATACAAAATTATAAAATTATTTATCTTCTTCTTTATCTTCTTCTTTATCTTCTTCTTTATCTTCTTCTTTATTTAGTAAATCGTATATTTTATTTAATTGTTTCAATATGATATCTTGTTTAATTTCCAATTCGTTTAATTTATTTAATACACTCTCTCTATTATCCTTAGTTATAGTTTTAACATTGTCATTTGATATATCTATATTTTCACCGATTGTTATAAATGTGTTTGTTTTTTGACTATCGAATTTTGTATAGTCCACGTTCAAATCTTGTTCTCTACTTGAAATTACAGAGGATAGCACCGAATCCATATCTTTCATTGGAACTTCGGTTTTATCCATAAAATCGATTTCATCTGGTTTATTAACAGTAATTAAATTATCAAATTCTTGTCTTTTTGAAGTTAAATTATCATTGAATTGTTCCTGTCTTTTTAAAATAATTTCTTCTGATGTTATTGCTTCGCGTGTTGTTGGCTGTGAATTATATACAGTATTAATATTTTCATTTAAAGCGTATATTAATTTTTTATTTTTATCAACTAAATTATCACCTTTACTATCGTTATTTATAGTGGTAACAATACTATCATATTTTATATATATTTCTTGTATTTGTTGTTTTGATAATCTATTAAATGAACCATTATCAACTAATAATTTCCAAATAAACAGTTTATTGTCTACACTATTAATATCGTTCATTATATTTCATATAATTATATTTTTAAATATAATTATATTATTCATCATATTATTCATATTATTCATCATCATATTCATCATATTCATCATATTCATCATATTCATCATATTCATCATATTCATCATATTCATCATATTCATCATATTCATCATATTCATCATATTCATCATATTATTCATCGTCATATTTATTAAAATATTTATATCGTAATTCCTCCATTTTTTTATCGGGAATACGATGTGTTAGAAAGTATTCGGGTTCTTTATTCTTTTCTAATAATTCTGTAATACAGTATAAACAATATATACCACATTCGGTGTTTTCGCGTTGGTGATTTTTTTTATTTTCTAAATATTCGAATTCTAATTTAATTGATTTTATAGATTCTGCTTGTTTCATAATACGATCTATTAATGCTTTTATTTCTGGTGTTGGTTCATCTCCCGTACTGTTAAAGAACAATATTTTTTGTTTAAAAATATCTATAAATAATGTAAGCCAATGTGAACCACTCATATCGTGTTTATCTAAATTAAAAATAATACCTATTTTTGTTTTATTTTTTTTTATTTGTTTAATTAATTCAAATTTACATAATTCAGGCCATACACAAACACCATTTATAACGGTGTCGAAATCTATTGGTGTTGGACCTATAAATTCAAAATCATCATATTTATGTTCATATTGTTTCATTACTTTTATAATATCATTACTATTCAACCATTCGTTTGGATTTTCAATCCATTTTTCTGGTGCACTCGGTGCAAAAGTATACAATGTTAAATCCGAAGTTAAATTATTATCCATAAACAGCTGTTTCAACCAACATTTTTCATTATTACATACATTATTCATGGTTTGTTTTAAACTATTCCATATTTCCTTAGGATTATTAGAGTCTATCTTAGAATCAGGATGCCTCCTGTTCCATAAAACTTTCATATTAGATAACGATTTATCATTATAACAAGTATAATTTTTCTTTGACATTGGACTGCAAGTGTTTTTCTTGAAATTTTTAATTGACTTATTGTTTTTAGATTTATTTTTTCCGGATTTATTTTTTATCTTTAATGTGTTATTATTTTTATTCATAATAAAATATTATGATATTATATCTTTCTTATCTTTCTTATTTTTTTTTTCTTTTAATCCTTTCTTTTTAAATTTACTGGTTTTTAGATTAATTTTTTTTTGCTGTGGTATGAAATTATCTTCGATGGGAGGTTTTCTAATATTTAAAAACGTATCTAGATTAGTATTGTTCATAGTTTTCGAATAAAACGCCATATCATTAGTTTTAGTTATATTAAATGATATATCTGTTTTATTATTTACATTATTATCTACATTAGTTAACATATCATATTCCTCCTGTAATATATCTTTTGTATCTGTTATTTTACAATGATTAATAGCTAAATAGATAAAATCTTCATATGTTTTATTCAAAGTATCGCCATAACTAATACCAGAATATATTTCTTTACCTATTAATAAAACACGCTTTCTATAAAAATCTTTATCTTCACCACTAATATTATTGTTAGTGATATTATTATTATTATTATTATTACTTTGATATATTGGATTCGTAAGATATTTCAATATATCGCCGTTTGTTTTGCTCATTAAATAATTAGTATTATAAAAATATAATTATTTAAACATTTTTCATTTAAACATCTTTCATTTGTTGTCTTGTAAAATTATAAAATATGTTTTCACCAATATTGTGTCTATTAGGGTTAAAATTTCCTAAATTATCATTTGAAAATAAATAGCTGTGTGTCTGTAATTCTTTCCGTCCACTAACTGTTACTTCGTATAAATCGCTCTTACTAGAAGGAACATACACCGAACTCTCACAATTTTGAAGTGAAAAATACTGATTGCGTAATCTTGATTCATTATTAATGTTAGAAGCAAAACCATTATATGGACCACTTGACGAACCTGGATTAAAAGTTTCTTCAACAACATAGGGTTCGTGTTTTTTTAATGGAGTATTTGTTTCTTTGCGAATATCAAATATAGGCATTAATGAATATTTTGTAGATACAGCTCTGGTATTAATATTAGGAGCCAAATTAGACGATGGAATATTTCTTTGGTATAGTCTATTATTTAAATCTTGAACTCTATCTATTTGTGTTATATATGACTTGTGTTTGTTAAACATAATATAGAGTATATATAGAATTTAATTATTAATATAAAAACAAAATGTATAAATATGTCATGTGCGGCATATTTGCCATATTGAATAATAAGAGTACATTTGATAATAGCAAAATGGAAAATGCTTTTCATGAATTAAATCCTAGAGGACCAGAAAGTTCTAAATTCAACACATACAGTGAAAAATTGGTTTTGGGTTTTAAAAGGCTTGCTATTAATGGAATAAATGATGTATCTGATCAACCCATTACTATTGACGGTGTTACTCTCATATGTAATGGTGAAATATATAATTATAGAATTCTGTTTAAGGAATTATATGAAACAAATAAAATACTTCCTAAAACAGATTCAGATTGTGAAATTATAATTCATTTATACAAATTATATGGTATTGAACATACTTTACGTTTATTAGATGGTGTATTTTCATTTATATTATATGATAATTGTGATATATCGTGTAATTCTAAAATATATATTGCGCGCGATCCTTTTGGTGTTAGACCATTATTCGCAATAAGAAAGCAACAAACACAAGTTGAAAATAAAAATATATTCAATAATTCAAATATCACCACTGAAAATATTATTGGATTTGCATCAGAAATAAAAGCTTTACATCCACTTTTATACAGTAATGAACAAATTTTAATGTATACAAATAAAAGTCGTTTATTTAATACTCAATCCACACCAAATGTGTATAATATATATAAATCGTTTGAAATTATTCCATTTGAACCAGGTAGTTATTCTGAATATACTATGAGTTTTAAAGTTAATTCTGAATGGAAATATAAAATACAAAATAAAAAATATATTTCTACCAATTTTCCATCGTGTATACTGAATTATAATTATGATAACAACATCGAAGATGCATATTCAAAAATAATTTTCCATCTTGAAAACGCAGTCAAGAAACGTGTAATAGGGACGACTGACAGACCTATTGCTTGTTTATTATCAGGAGGATTGGATAGTAGTTTGATTACTGCTCTTGTTAAAAAACATTATACGGGTGAATTGAAAACATATAGTATTGGAATGAAAGGTTCGGAAGATTTAAAAAAGGCTAAAGAAGTTGCAGAATATTTGACAACAACACATACTGAAATTATTATGTCTGATGATGAATTTTTTAATTCTATCCCAGAAGTAATCAAAACAATTGAAAGTTATGATACAACTACTATTCGTGCTAGTGTTGGTAACTATCTAGTTGGAAAATATATATCTGAACATAGTGATGTAAAAGTTGTTTTTAACGGAGATGGAAGCGACGAATTAACAGGCGGATATTTATATTTTTTACAAACACCCTGCTCGCTAGAATTTGATAAGGAATGTCGCCGTTTGTTAGAAAATATTCACACTTTTGATGTATTGCGGTCAGATAGGTGCATATCATGTCATGGATTAGAACCGAGAACACCGTTTTTAGATAGGACTTTTGTTAATTTTTATTTATCATTAGCTATAAATATGCGAAATCCATTAACTTCCTCCATAAATAAAAATAGATGCGAAAAACAATTACTGAGAACTGCGGTTGAATATGTATATCCAGAGTTATTACCGAGCAATATATTGTGGAGAACCAAAGAAGCTTTCAGCGATGGCGTATCAGGCGATAATGGTTCATGGTTTGAAATTATTCAAAATAAATTAAAAGACAATAATATGAAATTTACATCTAATTCCAAACATAATATACCTACTTCAACTGAACAAATTTACTATCGGTCCATATATGATAAACATTACTTTGGAACTGAGCGATGCATTCCTTATTTTTGGATGCCAAATTATGTCGACGCCGATGATTGTAGTGCACGTACATTAGATATTTATGATACTGTTAATAATATTATGAAATAAAAATTATAATAAGCTGAAAATTATTATGAAATAAAATCTTTAATTATAATAAAATGAAAATTAAAGATTATAAATTACACCAACAATTTTATTTATATGGAAGTATAATATCATATTCTGTTTTTTTATTAACTCTTACTGGAATAGTAACATTTGCTCCAACACATATTTTATTATTGCAAAAAATGTTAAGATATTACGTTTGTTTGTTTTTAATTATTCGTTTTAATCCCTTTAAAAATGTAAGAAATATTACAAAAAAAGATGTTGAATTTGACAGAAAAGTGGCTTTTTCGGCAGGTATTTTTCTACTATTAACAACGACAATAACCGAAATAATATACAATTTAATGGGCGACTTATATAGTTCTATTTAATTTTTTTTGTTTTATTCTTGTTTTTATTCTTGCTTTTATTCTTGTGTTTTTTTGTTTTCTTTATTGGTAATGTATCCTTAAAAAATTCTTTTAGATGTGTTAATATTTTTTTACTTATAATATTATCTATTTGTTGTTCATTATCGCTTTTTGAATTATATTTGTAATTTGATTTCATATATTTAACAGCAAAATCAACAAAGTCATCATTATCTATTTTATTAAAATTGTTATTAAATTTATTGTAATATCTTAACGCCATTTGTTCGAAAGATATAGAATGTTCATATGGTTTGAGATTAATATAATATACATTGTCATGCTCCATTAATGAATGAAATTGGTCATCTAAAAAACATATTCTTGTATTTTCTGGTATTTTCGTGCATTTAATTAAATCACTAACACTTTTATCATGACTAGATCTACACAATTCTACCTTTTCGCCATTTATTTTAAATGCTGCAATAATTTGATCAAAAGTCTTAGTTTTTAATTTTTTATCAAAAAAATTGCAAATCATTTGTGTCCATTTTTTCTCTCCCTGATTATTAGTGTATATCATTATCTTACTACATTTTTTATTTTTTTTTTTCGTAATTACATATTTTAAAATATCTATTATATTTGGTCTTAAAAATTCTGGATATAGTTCTAATACTTTAATAAAATCTTCTTCGGATAAATATGTTTTAAAATAATCATTTAACATATTCCAAAATATACTTAATTGGTAAAAGTATCCCAATGTTTCATCTAAATCAAAAACAACAATATTATTGGGATTAATAATAGACATATTTAATATATATATTATTAATTATTATAAACTAACAATATATATATTGTTGTTATGAATCTAACACATAAAGATTATTTAGATATAATAAGTTTTTATAAAATTGACGTGTCAAATATGAACAAGAGACAAATTAAAGAAAGAGCGGAAAATATATTAGCTAATAAATTGTGCAGATGTATTAAAAAGGTAGACCCATTTGTTAAAAATGAACAAAATGCTATTGCGTTGTGCAGAAAGACCGTTCTGTTAAATAAAAATATCATAAATTATGGGTTTCGCTGTAAAGGTAAAGCTAAATTTGTACCAAAAAAAGGAACCAGTAAAAATTTAGCAAAATATAAAAAATCAAAAACTCGTAAAAAAAGATGATTTTACCCATTTAAATAATCAAGCGCTGATAATAAAACTTTTTCTTGGTCTGTTATTTTTTGAAATACAAGACATTCGTTTAATTTTAACTGAAAAAATCGATTGAAACCATTCTTACAAACAATAATAACATTGTCATTACAAATTTTAATATCACACACTAATCCTCCATTTGTTAATTTTAAATTGTATGGGTTATTCAAATTAATCCACCTAACATAAGTGCCGTATTTTATGTCTGGAATTTCATCTATAAACCTATATTGTTTTAATGATTTATGTATAGATTTTAATTTATCTTTTGGTAAGCTTAATTTTTGTAGCATATCGTTTTTAATTTTTTGTATAGTTTTGGTATCTAAATCCATTAAACAATCATTGTCTTCATTTTCTAATGATTTCATCAATAAATTCATATTTAGTTCATTTGCCATCAATACTATTAATAGTAGTATTTATATTTATTTCAACAAATGTTTCATAAACAACTGGTCTAATTTTGAAACGATATGTCACATTTTTATAAATGGAAATATCAATTTCTTTACCTTTTAAAAAATACTCGTCTATTGATTCGATTAATATCCCATACGATGTTTCTAGATCATTTACACCTATATAGAATGCTAATATGAAATAAATTAGTTCTATTGTCACCAGAAACCATGTATACATAGATATATTTTCTATTATATATAAATTAATATATATATATATATATTTTGTAATGTGTGCCGATTTTTTTTTTATTTTCAAAAGTATTTTCCGAAATTGGACATTTATAAATGTCCATTTTCGGAAAATACATTAAAAAAAGTTGAAAAAAATCGGCACGTTTTACAACACTGGAATTGGTAAGCACTAAATATTTAATTCTAAGTTTGTTACCAAATGTATTTTTTGATAAAAAACCTAAACATATTTTCCGTTGCCTATATATGCACATTTTAGCAACAAAAAATATGCGAAAATATGCGAAAATATTTTACTGTAAAAAATGTGACTATAAATGCTCTACTAAATACTTGTGGAACCAACATTGTTCCACACTGAAACACAATCGGCAACCATCGGCAACGCACCATAACTCTGACGGAGAATTTAAATGTGTAAATTGTGGCAAAGCATATAAGCAAAGGTCTGGGTTGTGGCGACATAATAAAAATTGTGTTGAAAAATATGCGGACGATAATAGTAATGAAATAGTATATGTTAAAACTGAAAACGATGATGTTAATAATTTGATGCATAAAATGTTATTAGATTTTAACAAGAATGAAAAAATGAAGGATGAATTATTTGAACAACTACAACAACAAAATAAAATAATTCAAGATATGATACCTAGATTGGGTAACAATAATAACAACAAATTTAATATTAATGTTTTTTTACATGAAAATTGTAGAGATGCTATTAATATGACAGATTTTATAAAGTCATTACAAATACAACTAGACGATTTACAATATACTTCAAGTAATGGATTAATAGAAGGTGTTAGTTCCGTATTTGTAAATGGATTAAAACAGTTAGACACATATAAAAGACCCATTCATTGTACAGACATAAAAAGAGAGACATTGTATATTAAAGATAACAACGAGTGGGAGAGGGATATTAACAAAAGTAAATTAAAAGAAGCTATTAGTGAGGTCGCAATTAAACAACGTCAAGCAATTATTAATTGGGAAACTAAGAATCCTCATTGGTCAAAGAGTGAACGAGGCAAAGACGAATATTTGAAAATAGTTAAATCTGTTATGTCGGATGTTTCGTTGGAAACAAATGAAAATAAAATAATTAAATGCATAGCAAAAGAAACAGTTATTGATAAGTAGTGTATATTATATAAAAAATTGAAATAAAAATGTTGTTGTAAATAATAGTAAAATGAACGACTTTAATATTATTATCTCTATTATAATGTCTCTTATATTGTGTGTAATTCTGACTTTTAAATATAGTTACAATTATATTGAAAAAATAGAAAATGATCGTAACTTACTTGATTAAATTGGTTTAAAATATTTATTTAGCGTGTCTTTATTTTCCATACTATCACGGTATCCCTTTTTATATAATAGTAGCTTACCATTTTTTTTATATTTTTCAATGTTTAAACAATCGTTAAATTTAAAACCCCACATTTCAAGACAAATATCAAAATGTGTATCAATTGAATTATGTGGAAATTCCTTAAAACCTCCGTCGAAAAAATAAACATCGTCTAATTTTAATAAACATTTTCCAGTTACAAACGGAATATGTGAACTAGCAAAACAGCAATCTATTGTTCGATTTAAGCTTTTTAAATCACTAATAATTATTTGTTCGAAACCTTTTTTTGTAAATATTGTAGTTGCAATATTTATTTGGTTTAAGTTAAAATCTTCATTTTTATAGTTATTTATTAACATAGATTTAATATTACATTGTAGGTTGTATATAGAATTAACATTATCATCTGGTATATCATAATTACATAAGTAATCGTCTATACTACATTCATTGGGTAAGTCATACGGTAACAATAAATCGTTTGTTATTGTATTAATATTTTTATTGTATGACATGGGTAAACAATTCCAAGCACCAGCCGATGCACCTAATAAGCAAAAGTTCTCCGTATAATAATTTTCCTTTATATATGTTATTATTCCCAATAGATAATAACCACCCACTCCGCCAGGAGATATAGAAATTATTTTGTGATTGTGGTATCTATGGTTAAACTGTTCTATTGTTGAAAACGTAGGTTTAATAGAAATTGCTATATGGATATTAATTAATATAAATAAAAATAATAATTTATTCATATTATTATACATTTAAAATAAATATGGGTGATACCACGACTTAACTATTACTTCATTATTATTCCAATAGCATATTTGATTATTACTACATTCTCCATCCCAATCCGTTATATTTTTAATTTCTGTAACTAAATAAGATGGAGTACAGATACAAATATAGGATTTGGCTGGAATATATGTGTATGTAATTTCTTGTATGGTATCAACTTGTTTTTTATAAACAAAATGTTCACTATATACTAATGTTAATATTGACATAATTGGTATAAAAAAAGATTTTATCATTATTTACTCTTTAATAATAAATATTTAAATTATTTAACATTAAAATAGTTTACCAATTTGAAAATGCACCACCTGTCATATTAGCTGCCATTGGTTCAGTTGGTATATTAGCATTTTCTAGAGGATTTTGAGTGTCAGCATACATATTATTGAAATTTACTTCTTGTGTTGGTTGTTGAGGCATAGCGGTTAAGTTGCGATTCGATGGAAGTATATTGGAATTATCTAAATAATCAGATTGACTAACTTGGTGTTGATTTACAATAGGTTGAGAAACCTTTACGTTTTGAGAGGGTGGTTCAGCCGGTTTGCCATTCCATAATTCCAATGATCTATCTAACAAAATGTTTAGTTTGCTACCAAATTTAGTTTGCATTGTAGCTAAAATTAATATGAATGGGAGTAGATAATTAGTAGGATAGAATTTATGGTAATCATTGCCACTGTAAGTAGGAATAAATCTTATTGCTTTATCAGAAAACCATATTAATCCTAAAATTAGAATTAACTGTCCGGTTGTTTCTAATAGTATTTCTAAATTACCCTTGCTTTCATCTTCCTCTGGTATAAAATGTTTAACTGCCTTTAATATTAATAACACAGGAATGAGCGATAATATAGCATATTGAAACATATTTAACATTTCGTTTTTGTTATCATCTTCGAAATTAAATACGTAGTTAATAAAACTCATTGTTTCTCTCGGAGTATCTTTAACTGATTCAGAAAGTTTATCCATTATGTTTTATAAAAAGAAATTAAAAAAATGTTAATCGTTATATTATATGTTAAAAAATGCATTAAATACATTAAAAAAACGTAAATTCGAAAATGATATAATGCATCACGAAGAGAACCAATATTTGAATTTAATTGATGATATATTAAATGAGGGGGAAATTGTTGAAGGAAGAAATGGAAAAACACTCGCAGTATTTGGTAGTTCAATGAATTTTAGTTTAGAAAACAACAATATACCATTACTAACAACAAAAAAGGTTGCATGGAAAACCTGTTTAAAGGAGTTAGTATGGTTTATAAATGGTTCTACCGATAATGAAATTCTTCAGAAACAAAATGTTAAAATTTGGAACGGTAATGCTAGTAGAGAATATTTAGATAGTGTTGGAATGACCGAACGTGGTGAAAATGATTTAGGTCCAGTATATGGACATCAGTGGAGGTTTTTTAATGCTAAATATAGTGATTGTAAACAAGATTATACTGGGGAGGGTATAGATCAATTAACAAATATAATTAAGGATTTGAAAGATAATAAAAAAAAATATTCAAGACGTCTAATTATGAGTGCATGGAACCCTTGTCAATTAGATGAAATGGCACTTCCACCGTGTCATGTATTAGTACAATTTAATGTATTACCTGGAGATAAGTTATCTTGTAGCTTGTATCAACGTAGTGGTGATGTAGGACTAGGAGTTCCATTTAATATTGCATCTTACAGTATGTTGACGCATATACTGGCTAAACATTGTGATTTAAATCCTTGTGAATTTAATTATCATTTAGGAAATGCACATATTTACGACGATCATATTGAAACATTGAAATTACAAATAAGGCGACAACCACATGTGTTTCCCAAAATAAAAATATTGAATAAACACGATAATATTAATGATTACAGTATTGAAGATATAGAACTTATCGACTATAAGCATCATGAATCATTATTAATGGATATGCGAAAATAACTAATAAAGAGATTATAATAGTAAATTATAATGAGTGGAAGCGCGGCATTATCGGCAGCTAAAAGACGACGAGCAGTTTCAACCGATGAAAAACCACCACCAACTAGTAAGACTAATACAACGACAACAACCAGACAAAGAGGACAACAAATTAATCCATTACAAGTATTAAACCAACACCATATGAAATTAGACGTATTGTATGAACGACAGGATAAAATAAATAAAATGTTGAATATTGAAGAATCGGTCGAGGGTGAAGAATCCGAAGAAAATCTAATTGATAGGTTGGAAAATATAGAAAAACAATTTACAAACAAAACATCTGTTGGTAATGAAAATAAATTACTTCAACAAATAGACGATTATAAAAATGAGGTGGATGAATTAAGAAAAATAATATTGAACGTTCAATCACATTCTGTAAATGTAAGTTTAGAAATGTTAGAAATGAAGAAAAAATTTGACAATGTGAATGAACCAGATGAAGAGCTAGAAACCGATATTACAGACAAGGCGGAAACGCAAAATCATAATTAATGAATATATAATTAATGAATATATAATTAATGAATATATAATTAATGAATATATAATAAATAAAATTGATTATAATATTAAAAGTAATATTATAATTAATATTATAATTAATAGCAATGAAGTTCGTATTGACATCAAAAGACAAGATTACTAAATTTAATGTATTGTTTCAAAACCTGAAAGCATTTTCAGACCATGTAAATTTACACATTAACAAAGAAGGGATTTATATGCAGGGTATGGATGAAAGTCAGTGTGGTTGCTTTGAATCAAAACTAAATAGTAAGTGGTTTGATAATTACGAATATGATTTAGAATCTGACAATATACTCATAGGCATAAATACAATGATTATTCAAAAGATATTAAGTATTTATGTTGATTCGCAAGAAATGGAAATTCATGTAGACGATAACCAGGACTATTTAAATGTGGCTTTTAAAGATGGGAAAAATGTATTGGATAAATATTTTGAAATACCTTTGATGGATATTGAAAGTCAATTATTGGATATTGATAGCGAAGAATCAAATGTAGATGTTACTATGTCTAGCAAAGATTATTGTAATTTGATCAATCAATTAAATATATTTAACGATACACTTCAATTGGAATTCACAGAAACACAAGTGTTGTTCTTATCTAATGGGAGTGATGGCACAATGAAAGTTAATATTAACCTGGATGATTTTATAGAATATGCAATCGATGAAGATTTTCAACTTAAACAGTCATATAATATGAAACATATTAGCATGATGTGTTTATTTGGAAAACTTAATGAAACGTGTATTATGAAATATGGCGAAAATAGACCAATGGAGGCGAGATATTCGTTGGACGAGGATAGTTATGTGGCATTCTATTTAGCTCCAAAATTTGACGAATAAGTATAATCAATCAAATAATAGTATTTAAATAAGATATTAATGAAAAACCTATTAATAATATTAATATTTATTGTAGTTTTATTTTTTTATTTGCATATTATTTATCATCTTAAAAAAAGCAATGATTTAGAAGTGTATGAAATTAATGAACCAACGAAGAATGAATTGGAAGAAATATGTAATTATAGACAACCAGTAATTTTTTATTATAATAGTAATCTTAGTGAAGATATAAATAACGAGCAAATTATGACGAAATATTCATCATTTGACCTGAATGTTAGAAATGTTAAGAATAACAATACAGAACAAGAGATGTATATTCCATATAAAGTGAAAGACTTATTTACTGTATTTGAGAATGATACAGAAGGTAAATATATTACGGAAAATAATGAAGATTTTATATCTGAAACGGGAATAATTAAATATTTAAAATATAATGATTTGTTACTGAGACCGTATTTTATGTTAAATAATAGTTATGATTTATTAAGTGGTTCTAAGAATACAAGAACCCCGTTTCGCTATAACTTATATTATAGAAATTTTATTTATGTATTAGATGGAAATGTGAAAATTAAATTAAGCCCACCTAATAGTAGTAAATATCTAAACCAAATTAACGATTATGATAATTATGAGTTTAGGACAGATATAGATGTATGGGATGTTAATGAAAAAATAGATAAAATAAAGTTTTTAGAGGTAAATTTAAAAAAGAACCAAATAATCTATATTCCAAGTTATTGGTGGTATAGTATAGAATATGACACAAAATCTCTATTAATTAATTATAGTTATCATACGTATATGAGTATGCTTTCTATAACACCAAAAATACTATTATATTATTTACAAGCACAAAATATTAAAATAAAAAAATATAAAAAATATAATTAGTAGATATATATATGCGACACTTTATAACTATTTATAAACAAATAATACAAATACTACCACATGTAAAAGGTAATAATAGTATAAATAAACAAATACTACCCGTTATAAACCTAAAAAAACAAGTATTCGAAAAAAAAGATAATCAAAATTTAAAAAAAATAGAGATAAACAAACTGTTACTATTACCATAGTTTAATTAAATAAGTTAGTTATAATATGTGACGGAGATAATATTTTTATGCAAAATAATATTGTAATTGCTATGAAGGTGAAATGTATAATTAGATCAATCATATGATGTAATTATAGTAATATTAATATTTATATACGTTTAACAGTTTTATTAAAGTTAACCTTTTTCTTTTTTTTAATAGTTTTTTTAATAAGTCTGTCATCTAAGTTATATATTTTGTCATCAACGTTGTCGGGTAGTCTTAAAAAAGTATTATAATTACTGCCTAACATATTAATCATGTCGCCATGAATTAATTGTATTATTTCATGCGGGATATTATCAACGTGTCCTGTATATATTTTATCACCATTGTATTTAATAAAAAGATTGTCTTTATCAATAAATTTAATATATAATTTTAGATTGAAATTTGTATCCAATTCCGCTAAAAAGGGGTATTTTTTACTAGTTAAATTAAAAGAGCTAATAGCTTTGTCTGGATTTTGAACTTCGATTAAAAAATACATCCATTTATCGTCGTCATTTTCGTAAGTTTCTACAGAATATGTGTCTTCTGGAATATCTTGATATTCATTGTATATGTTTTTTTTATCGGAATAATTTAGTTTATATTTTAAATCTTCTTCTATACCCTGATATATATTTTTCCACTTAATAATATTTACATTATCATTGTTTACATTAATTTTCATAGGATTTAAAAAATAAAAAGCAGGATCAATGACATATGCTTCATTTTGATTTTTAAATATAATTACTGCTACATGACTTATATCTAAAAAATCGTGTGAATAATACATTTTTGGGATGGTTGCCGGTATTAAATATGATTTAATACCGTTATCTTTGAGCATATTTTGTAAATTTATAGACATAGCAACACAGTTTCCAGATTTATATTTTTTTTGACTCTGTTTTGAATTATTATCAAATATATAAGGGAAAGTGTTATATGGACATTCGAGTATATTTTTTTTCATTAAATTTTCAATTAAAACTTCATCAATGTCTATTTTATTAATATTTTTATTTGTAAATTTTCGTAATTTTAATGGATAATACATTATAAAATATTATTAGATTATATAAATTTGAATAAACTCTTACTTGGCATAATAGTAATTATTTCTTTTTTAATATTGTCAATATTATTTTCTAGTATGTATGGAATGTGGTCTAGATTATTAATTATGTACACTGGTGCAACAGGGGGTTGTAACATGAAAATAAAATCCAACATTCGTTTCACTATGTTACTTTTTACAAAAATAATACTTTTTTGAAGATAGTGATACTCTCTCCTTTTTAATTTTTTAATAAATAGTGACATATGAATACTATATTTAATAGGCATATATCCGACATCACTTGTATCAAATATAAAAATGAAATCTTTTTTTCGTTCATATAATTCCAGCCATTTATTTAAGAAAGCATCAAAATCTTTGTTGTTTTCTATTTTTTTATTTATTTTAATATTAACAATTGATTTTGTTTCATACAAAGAATAATCGTACTCGGCAAACATATATTACATAAATAATATAAAAGAATAACCCAGTTATATTGTATTATGAGCGTAGAAGGAGAATCGGTTGGAATTGACTTAGGAACTACATATTCTTGTGTGGGAATATGGCAAAATGACAGAGTGGAGATTATTGCGAATGATCAAGGAAATAGGACAACACCATCATATGTTGCTTTTAATGATACAGAACGTTTAATTGGTGATTCGGCAAAGAACCAGGTATCTACTAATCCGTATAATACAGTTTTCGATGCAAAACGTTTAATTGGCCGCAAGGTTTCGGATGAAACAGTTAAATCTGATATGAAGCATTGGCCCTTTAAAGTAGAACCGGATTCTAATGATAAGCCGCTTATTAAAGTTGAATATAAAAAGGAGTTGAAAGAGTTTACACCAGAAGAGATTTCTTCAATGGTGTTAATTAAAATGAAAGAAATTGCAGAGGCTTATCTGGGTAAGGGTGTTAAGAACGCAGTTATTACTGTTCCTGCTTATTTTAATGATTCACAGCGTCAGGCTACTAAGGATGCAGGTGCAATTGCTGGAATAAATGTATTGCGTATTATTAATGAGCCTACAGCAGCAGCTATTGCGTATGGTTTAGATAAGAAAGATGAAGACGAGAAAAATGTATTGATTTTTGATTTAGGCGGAGGAACTTTTGACGTATCTCTTTTAACTATTGAGGAAGGAATATTTGAGGTCAAGGCAACAGCGGGAGATACTCATTTAGGCGGTGAAGATTTCGACAATCGAATGGTTACGTATTTGGCTACCGAATTTAAGCGTAAATCAAAGAAAGATATTACTACTAATGAGCGTTCAATGAGAAGGCTGCGAACTGCTTGCGAGCGTGCGAAGCGAACTCTTTCTTCTTCTACACAAGCACATATCGAAATTGATTCATTGTTTGACGGTGTTGATTTTAATACTACGATTACCCGTGCACGTTTTGAAGATATGAACATGGACTATTTTAAGAAATGTATGCAGCCGGTTGAAAAGGTATTACAAGATTCTAAAATATCAAAGGGACAAGTTGATGAGATTGTCCTTGTGGGTGGTTCGACACGTATTCCTAAAATTCAGACGATGATTAGTGATTTCTTTGGTGGTAAGGAATTATGTAAGTCTATTAATCCTGATGAAGCCGTTGCATATGGTGCAACAGTCCAGGCTGCTATTCTTAGTGGAAATAATAAATCAGAGGCACTACAAGATGTATTGTTATTGGATGTAGCTCCACTTTCTCTTGGTCTTGAAACAGCGGGTGGAATCATGACCCCGCTTATTAAACGTAATGCTTCTATTCCAATAAAGAAAAGCCAAACATTTTCCACTTATGCAGATAATCAGCCTGGTGTCTTGATTCAAGTATATGAAGGTGAGCGCGCGAAGACAAAAGATTGTAATTCGTTAGGAACATTTACTTTGGAGGGTATTCCGCCAATGCCTCGTGGACAACCACAGATTGATGTTACATTTGATGTTGATGCAGATGGTATTCTCAATGTAGGTGCTGTTGAGAAATCTACTGGTAAGGAGGAGAAGATTACAATTACCAATGATAAAGGACGATTGAGTCAGGAAGATATTGAGAAGATGGTTGCAGATGCTGATAAATTTAAGGATGAAGACGCGAAGGTATTGAAAGTATTGGAGGCTAAAAATAAGTTGGAAAACCAGTTATTTTCAGTCGAAGGTATGATTAACGATGAAAAAATCAAGGTACCTGATGATGATAAAGAAGTAATTAATAAGAAATTAGAAGAATTAAAGACGTGGATGTATGAAGAACATAGTGAGGAAGGTGAATATGAAGAGAAAAACAAGGAATTAGAAGAGTTAGTAAAACCGATTTATGAAAAGATGATGTCACAAAATATGCCCGAAGGTATGCCAAATATGCCTGAAGGTATGGCTAGTATGCCTGAAGGTATGCCTCCTACACCCGAAGAACCAGAAAACGAACCTAAGATTGAAGAAATTGATTAATTATACCATAGAAGCTTTAAAATGTTACAAAAATATAAATTTAAGAATGAATACATTTATTAATAAATGATTTTCATACACCCATGTCGCTCGGTAAATAATATTTTTTCTTTATTTTTAAAAAATTTATCAATACAATAATTTTCTAATTCTCTCGAGGAATCATCTCCATAAATTATAGTCCCTTTATTAGATAATAGAGTTGCCCAATAATAAGGAATTAATCGTCCGGGTTTATTAAATGTCCAACCTTCTGGTCCATCAATAATAATAATATCAAATGGTCCTAAATTTTTTATTTTTTCAGGAATTATATATTTATTTATATCATCAACGCTCATTTTAAAACTATCTCTAACATTTATATTTTTATATTCATATTTAATAATATTAGATATTGGTATATCATTTATATTTAAATTTATAAATTCATCATTACTTTCTATAAAATAAGTATTTTTATTTCCATTATACCACATTTTAGAGTCATATCCCAATCCAAATACTAACATTTTAGTATTTGGTGTAAAATTACTAAATACATCTTCTATTACTTTTTTTGAAATTTGTATGTTTTTGTTATAAAAATCCATATATATATATATATATGGATTTTTTGTCTTATTTTAAACTTACAATGGTGTAAAACTATAAATACCATAAATTAAAATCGTTAAACGCTTTTTTTTTTGATTTTGTACCAGTCATATAATTAGCGTGAATTAGAAAAATATTTTTATTTTTAAAATTATTTTTTGTAGTATTTCTAATATCAGTTGTTAGTTTAAGCAATTGTTTGTTACCTTCATTCATAATTATATTATTTTCTCCAAAGAAAATAAGCCCATTTGGAAATGTTTCAATTGGAAAAAAATCAAAAATAAGATTATATGTTTTTACGAAATGTGAAAATATAATTTGTAATGATGTATTACCATTTGCGAAACCAATAATTTCATTTAACATATTACATAATGTATCGTTTCTGTGCAATAACATACAACCTATACATGGCATATTTAAATCGTGTTGTATATATAAACACTTTTCAATGTTTGTTTCAAAGAATGGCTCTATATTTTTCAATAATACTATATCGACATCTAAATAAAAGACGGATTTGTACTCCTTTAATAATTCACTAATTAATTTAAATCTCAATCTGACCATATCTATGAATTTGCCTGAACCCCAATCTAATTCTAATTGTAAATCGTCTGTGTTATATAAAACTACATTATATCCTTTTTGTTTTAGATAATGATAACTATATTCACCCGTTGTGAATGATAAGTATTTTGTAATACCAACTTTTTCGAAAGATAGTAGTTGGTTTTCTGCTAGCTCTAACATACTGTCATTGTATAAATTTATTATGATACCTTCTTTTGTATTCATAATAAATGTATAATATTTAAAGGTTTAAATATTAAAAAATTAAATATATAATGTTATATGAACCGTCCGACAGAAATTATAGTGAAAATATTACTATAAGTTCTAGGGTTATTAATCCATTAAATGAAAGGTTGTTAATAGGTGATAAAATAAATGATACAAGCATTTTATATACTTCAAAATACAGAACATTATCATATATACCCGGTATTCTAGTATATAATGGCCAATCGTTTGGACGTCACAAAGACAAAATGTTATATAAATGTATTCCTAATGACAAAAAACTCCCTATATTTTTAATCCCTTATTCTGATAAGAAAAGTAATTTTAATAAAGTAAAATTAAATAAGTATATTTTATTTAAGTTTGTAGAATGGAAAGATAAGCATCCGTTAGCTATGATTACAAATACATTAGGGGATGTTAATAATACATATGTATACTACGATTATCAACTTTATTGTAAAAATGTGCATTATTCGATACAAAAATTAACGAAATTTGCAAATAAGGAAATGATAAAATATAAAAAGAAATGGATTTTTGATGGCGAGATAGAATGTCGTGATAATGTCGAAATAATCACCATAGATCCAGAAGGTTCTATTGATTTTGACGATGCACTTAGTATACAACACTTTACAAACGGTAAGATAATAAGTATTTATATATCAAACGTTGTTGTTGTATTAGATAAATTAAATTTATGGAATGAATTAACAGATAGAGTATCGACTATATATTTACCACATGAGAAGAAATCAATGCTTCCACCTTTACTTAGCGATAACATATGCAGTTTATTAGAAAATCAACTTAGACCGGTTGTTGCTATGGATATACATGTTTCTGATAATGGAGAGATAAATGAAATAAACTACTGCAATTGTTTTATAAAAGTTAACAAAAATTATATTTATGAAGAAAACAATATTTTGATTAACTATGCTTATAATAGTTTGCTTGATTTTGCTGTCAAAATAAACAGAAATAAAAAGTATTTAGATAATATAGACAATTCACACGATGTTGTAGCTTTTTATATGATATTGATGAACCACGAAGTTGGTAAGACTTTATCGTCACAACAGTGTGGGATTTTCAGAGATGTTAAATATCTGAGTGAAAATACACAACAACCAGGTATATCTAGCACATTAAGGAAGTTTTTAAATATGTATAATAATGTCGAAGCTACCTATAGATTGTATGAAGCAAATATAGAACATCAGTTAATAGGTGAAGGTATTGATTACTATACACAGGTAACATCACCTATACGACGATTAGTTGATTTAGTAAATATTGTATTGCTACAAAAAATAAATGGATTATACGAAATATCAGAACATATACATAAATTCATAGATAAATGGATTAATACCATTGAAACTATAAACACAGATATGAAATCTATTAGAAAAATACAAAATGATTGTAATTTACTGAATGAATGTTTGTTAAAAAATAAGGAGAAAACTTATGAAGGGTATATTATTAAATTTGACCCAAAATACGATAATTATTCAGTTTATATACCAAATATGAAGTTATTGGCATATATAAAAAGCACACAGGAATTAGAAAAATATAAGAAATATATTTTTTCTTTACATTTATTTGATGACGAATATACGTTAAAACAAAAAGTAAGACTTCAGTTAGTATATTAAATAATAAATTTATGTATGAAGTAGATTATAGTGAACCACCCAGGCCTCGTGATCTTATCTTATATTACCGAATCTTAGAGAACAAAAAATCTAATGTAATATTAAATATGTCAGATACAGAAGAACTAGTTGTGAATAGTGACCCAGAGCCTGAGCCTGAGTCTGAGCCGGAACCTGAGCCTGAGCCGGAACCTGAGCCTGAGCCTGAGCCGGAACCTGAGCCTGAGCCTGAGCCGGAACCTGAGCCTGAGCCTGAACCGGAACCTGAGCCTGAGCCGGAACCTGAGCCTGAGCCTGAGCCTGAACCGGAACCTGAGCCTGAGCCTGAGCCTGAACCGGAACCGGAACCTGAACCTGAGCCTGAGCCTGAACCGGAACCTGAACCTGAGCCTGAGCCTGAGCCTGAACCGGAACCTGAGCCTGAAAAAAAAATTATTATAACAGAGGAGAAAAAAACTTCAGTAAGGAGAAAACAATTAAAAAGAATGTCTTTTGATTTTTAATAGAAAATAGATATAAAAAAATGATTATATATATATTTTTATAAAGACAACGTGTCCGAGTGGTTAAGGAGATGGTCTTGAAAACCATTGGGTTTTGCCCGCGCAGGTTCGAGTCCTGCCGTTGTCGTTTACAAATTAATCATTTCGTCTCTTTTTCTTCACAAAAACACTTATGTGGCGTTTTTAATATTCAAAGGTTTAAACAAAAAATTATTATAATATATATGATCGAACAACGATATATTATAATTAATTCTAAGAAATATGACATTACGTATTTCAAACATCCAGGTGGAAATATAATTAATTATATGATAAATGGTCAGGATGCTACTGAATCGTTTAATGAATTTCATTATCGTTCGAAAAGGGCACATAAAATATTACAGAGTTTACCATACGAAAAGATATATGATTATAAACCAGACGATGATATATTATTGAAAAATTTCAAACAATTTCGCGAACAATTAATTAAAGAAGGTTTATTTGAACCATCTAATTATCATATAATAGGTAGAATTGTTCAAATGGTATTTATATATGGGTTGGCAACATATACGATAAATTATAATTGTATGTGTGCTGCTATATTATATGGAATATTTGGTGGACAATGTGGATGGTTACAACACGAAGCTGGTCACAATTCATTAACTGGTATTATCAAACTAGATAAATTAATACAAGAATTTATAATGGGTTTCGGTTTATATGGATCAGCTAGTAAATGGAATCGTATGCATAATCGTCATCATGCAACACCCCAGAAGGTAGGCCATGATATGGATTTAAATACCACACCATTTGTCGCGTTTTATAAAGGCGCATTGGAAGATAATAAAACGAAAAAGAATAAATATGTGTATTTGTGGTTAAAATACCAGATGTATACATTTTTACCAATTACTAGTGGAATTTTAATTCCATTTATGTGGAGATTTAATTTACATTTAAATCATTCGATTATAGAGAAAAGATGGAACGAGCTATTTTTTGTGTTTTTTGGAACCTTTTTACAAATATTTAATTTTATGTATTTTGGAAATATTAATTATAAATATGGATTGTTATACCATTTTATATCATCGTGGGTTAGTTATCTATACATATTTGGACATTTTTCGCTATCACATACAACTACCGATATTGTAGAACGCGACGAGGACCCATCTTGGGTAAGATATGCCATTGAACATAGTGTTGATATTAGTACGAAAAATCCCATCGTTTCGTGGATTATGGGATATTTGAATTTTCAAGTAATACATCATTTATTTCCGTCTATGCCTCAATACAATGGGGGAAAAGTATCTGTAAAATTAATAGAATTTTGTAAAGAAAATAATATAAATTATAAGATTGTTGGTTACAGAAAAGCGTGGTATGATATGTTAAGTAATTTGAATAGTGTAGGTCATTAATGTTATTATTATTATATTTTTAATATACACCAACGTATATACTATCATTGGTGTTGATAATGGATTGTTGAGATGTTGGTCCAGTTAACGCATGAACTACTCTTATTTTATCTCCATATGCAATGTTAAATGATGGGCTTCGAGCAATTGCAGAATGATATCGTCTCGCACCGCTACATTCTCTAAACATATAATAAGTGCCAGATGCTTGATTAATTTTTCCATCACCTACAGGAAAACTTAAAGTATTTCCACTAATACCGTCTGCAGCACCAGTGTAAGACGAACCTGTCGTCGTTGCCCATGAAAAACGGGAGGTGTGCGCCGAGCCAATACTGAGCCACGAACTAAGGGCTGCGGCATTTTGGGGGGCCAGGCCAGGGCCGAGCGACGAGCTGCCCTGGTGGCCCACCTCGTTTGTGGTCCACCCAACGCCGCCACCACCAGCACCACTACCTGCACTAAACACCCATTTATTTTTAATCACATTATTAGAGCCTAGATGTACAACAGCAGCAATCGGAGTATCATTAAAATAAGTAACAGATGCCGTTACTTTATGAATGAGATAAAGTCTAACATTGCCTGTATAACCCTGTTGAACTTCACCTACATCATAAGGACCAGTGTAATCATATGTCGTATTCATATATGTCTCTGAATTTATGAATCTATTTGAAATTTCATAAAAAGAAGTTCTAATATCTGTAGTTATTAATGATGAATAACCCCAATTAAATTGTGTAGCAGCATTTTGACACCCAATAGTTGTTTTATTATTAGTATAAGCTCCTTGTGACACATTAATAGTATGTGCGGTTCCATCAGTCAAACTAGTTGGAGTAAATGTTGCTGTATATTGAGTAGGAGAAACTGAGGTGACAGCACCGAGAGTTCCATTAGTTACAGTTATACTATTAATATCAAAATCAGATGTTGGTTCAGTTGATATAAAAGTAAGAGTTAAATATGTATCATTACTGTTACTACCATCAGAAACAGCAGAACCACCAGAACCAATAGCAGTAATTGTCATAGTAGGTTTCATATTTATAAAAGTAGAACCTTTAAAAACAGTACCAATACTAATATTTGTAAGGGGTACTGGAGGAATTGGAGAAGGAGCTGGATTGATTGGAATCTGAGTATTAATTGGAACAAGTGTAGATGGATATGCACGTGTACCAGGTGGTCCACCCCATATAATTCTAACAGCTCCAGGACCACCCGAAGCTCCAGGACGAGCACTGTCATCCTCAGCTCCTGCTCCACCTCCTCCATAATCTCTATTACTTCCACCAGAACCTGGGTTCCCTTGTTTATTATAAATTGTGAAATTTGCTGCACCACTTGTGCCTTGACCGATTAATATACCTACTCCACCACCTCCATATATTCCAACCAAAGCAAATCCATTATGTCCTGTTCCTCCACCACCTCCTCCTCCCTGACCAGCAGTTTCGTTATACTGCGTTCCTGTTGAACCATTTCCTCCATTTCCTGAATATCCACCCGCACCACCTCCACCACCACCAGTATTACCACTCTGCCCTCCTCCTCCATTTCCACCATTTCCACCCCCTCCCCCATAAGTTCCATACCATGTAGTACCTCCATATGATTGACTGCTAGAGTTATAAGTACCCTTGTTTCCTCCACCAGCTCTTAAATAATACGTACCTCCTATTTTAATACTTGTTTCGCCGCCATTTTGAGCGTTATTATTTCCAGCAGAACTTCCAGAACTTCCTCCTGCTCCAACATATATATCAAAAACAGTTCCAGGTGAAACAGTTAATGTTCTCCAATGAAGTGCTCCACCACCACCACCACCACCTGAAAATCCATTAGTTGAAAGAGTTGATGTTGAACCACCACCACCACCACCAACACATACAGCAGAAATTTCCGTAACACCAGCGGGAACTGTAAAAGTTCCCGAAGATGTAAAGGTTTCTTCATAATTTGAATCAAATGTAATAGCAGTTATTGGTTGTACGAATTCACATCCTTTAAATTTACCCAAACTAAATGGATTTGTAATTGAAGCAGGACTATTAACGGTATTGTATAAAGTTTGTAAATCAGAAAATTTAATATTAACAGATGGAATATTAGTGTTTAAAGTGTAATACCATTTTTCTATTGATTCACCATCAAAATATAATTCTTTGATATTAACATTATCTGTTTCTAACACCCAATCAGCACCAACTTTCAGGTTTCCGGTATCATCATCAGACGCTCTTATATTCAAATGAATATGTTGTTCAGTTTCTAATGTTTCTAATGTATATTTCCAATCACTTGATTGTAATAGCGCACATCCTAAAAAATCCAATGAAGTTTGAATGTTAAACTTGTTTATAAACTCTTTGAATGTAGACCATGTATCTAACGTGTTCAGAATATATCCATTAAATTCGTTAATTGACGAATCTGTCAACTCATCTTCATTTTCGGGACTACTTATTATGTTAAGATTATAAACATTTTGAATTAAAGTATAAATAACAGGCATTGGATGAGCAGTATTATCCGATACGTAAGTGAATGGTCTCAGCAAATCAAATACATTACAAGATGCATCTTTAAAAATAGAAATAATCTCTTCGGATGTATAAGTTTCATTAGTAACAAATTCATTTGGTGTTATATTCAGTGACAAATCTACAATATACTTATGAATATCAGGTGTATTTAGATATAAATCTGTTGTAGAAATATCGAAAGTTTCATCATGTGATGTATTCGGTATTGTATAGCAGAACTCTTGAATTAATTCATGAACATAAGGCAATGGATAAGATTCATCACTACCTGATACATCAGATAATAATGCAACAAAATCAAATACATTATTAGATACATCTTTAAAAATAGAAATAATTTCCTCATATGTATAATTTTCCTTAGTATCAAATTCTTCTTGCGTTATATTCAGTGACAAATCTACAATACACTTATGAATATCAGGTGTATTGTCGAACAATTCATCGATATCATTTAGAGACAAATCGTTGTCTTCTGTTTCGTTTGTTTGACAAGAAGCACAATTTGGCAAATCGGGTAAATATTGTGATATTAACATTTTATTTTCTTTTTCCAAAAAGGTGAACTCTGGATTAATACTTCCGTGTGATACTAATGCTAAATGGTTTACTAATTGTATGTTATTTTCACGAACTATATTTTCATATTTTTTAAAAATGGAATCATAAGTATCGGTTCCTTGATTATAGGTAACAGCATATGTATTATCCTTACATGCGTCTATAATTGTTTGATAATCTTGAACATTGTCATTTACCAATAATATATTTGACATATTGGCGGTATATATTAAAATTATACATTAAATATTATTTTAAAAAGTATAAAAATATAAAATATATTAAACTAAATGTTAGGGAACGATGTTAGTAAATGGGAAAATAATGTAGAGATATTTGATTATGAGAAAGCATCGAATCCTAGTATGAAACCTATGCCGATTTTTGTGCATCCTCCTGAATTACATCAGAATGGTTTAACGCGTGTAATTCCATTTGAAATAAATCAGGAGTTGGACATTGATGAAAAATGTACGTCTCCAAATTTAATGGCTTCTTTTATTAGAATATGTGTAGGTGAAAATATTGACACCAGAGCAACGGCAACATCGCAGGCGTTTTATGTAATTAGGGGAAAGGGTAAAACTACATCAGAATATGGTGAAATAGAGTGGAATACTGGTGATTTATTTGTATTGCCGCTTACTAATGGAACCATAAATCATTTATGTTTACAAGACGAAGAATATGGAGGGGCAGCTCTGTATTGGGTTCATGATGAGCCACTTATGAATTATCTTGGAGTTACACCATGTGTAGCTAAATTTGAACCAACTTTGTATACACGCGAAAGAATGTTAGCAGCGGTTCAAGAGATAACAGAAACTAATAAAAATGAAGATTGTAATCGCTTGGGAATTTTGCTTGGCAATAAAGCATGTAAACAAACAAAGACATTGACACACGTAATGTGGAGCTTATTAAATTCTATACCACCTAATACTATACAAAAACCACATAGGCATAATAGTGTTGCATTAGACCTTGCTGTAAGCACAGAATCTAATGTATATACACTTATGGGGAGAGATATCGATTCGGAAGGAAATATTATTGATCCTATTCGATGTGATTGGGTTTCGGGTGGTGTATTTACCACACCACCTGGTTGGTGGCATTCTCATCATAATGAAAGTGATAAAATAGCCTGGGTTCTTCCTATCCAAGATGCTGGTTTATTCACTCACCAACGCACGTTAGATATTAGATTTGCAGATGATGAAATAAAATTACATCATAATAAAAGGATTAGAGGTGCAACATTAAAGGAGGAATAAAGTAAATATTTAGAATTTATATGTATAATGATTGATTAGTTGCTATATATTTCAGTGTTTTTTGGGGAATCATTTTTATTTTTTCTAATAACTCCATATTGTTTGTAGATTCTGCAACACGCTCGAGTTCATTTGCAATATTATTTATTTTTAATAATGCTTTAACAAAATCTCCAATAAAAATATTTTGTTCATTGCTAATGGTTTGAAGTATTATTTTACAGTCTAATTCATTTGTTGTGTTTGTCCATTCAATAACTGAATTCTGAATATCAAAATTTCGTTCATAATTAGAACCGGAATAAGTGTTATATTGTTGTTCTAAATCATAAAATTTGTTCATTAAACCGTTAATTTTATTACTTATTGTATTAACTAAATCGGATTTAGTAGAAGGTTTGAGTAATTTAATACTTTCGTCTACGTTAATAGTCGTAAATATGGATAAAATACCAATAATATCTGATACATCATATTGATAAAAGTAATTTGTTTCATATAAGATAGTTGATAATATTAGTGGGTGTATTTCATTAAACTGTCTAGCAATAGAACCTATTTGAGTGATTTTAAAATCCTTATCTATAAAATTGCTATGTATAAGTAAATTAATAGAATTTTTAATTTTTTCTTCCAAATAATGAACAGTATTATTTTTAAAGTTATTATTCTTTTCTTTTTCGTTTTTATAAAATTCAATATCCTCAATAATTTTTATTTCCTCTTTAATATAAATATTATTTTCTTCAATATTACAAATCTCTCTGTGTAGTCGCTTCTTCTTTTTATTATTTGAAATTTTAATCTCGTTAATTTTTGAAACATATTCGTCCAATATTGATTTTGGAGTTCTTATATTTTGAAGTAAACCTTCTTTGCTTTTAATTTGAATGTCAATATCGTTAATAGTTTTTTCATAATATTTCAACTCCTTATCTATATCATTATTTATTAAACTTTGATTTACAAAATCTAATATAGTTTCTAATGTGGAATCATCAGATGATATAATATTTAGACACATAGAAAATGATATCTTAAATTTTGATATTAATGTTTGTGGTTTTCCACTTAACATATGTTCGAAATCATATAATGGAGGTGGTTTGAATAAATTACAACACAGCCAAACCTTTCCCACTTTATCAATGCCTCTTCTACCCGCCCTACCGGCTATTTGTGTATATTCGTGGGGTGCCAATAAGCGCATACCATTACCATCAAATTTTGTAATTCCAGTGTATATTACAGATGTTGTGGAAAAATTAACACCAACTGCTAATGTTTCTGTGGCAAATAAAAGCTTGATTAATTTTCTATCGAATAATATTTCAATCATTTCGCGAAATACTGCCAATACGCCCGCGTGATGATAACCAATACCTTTTTGTAATAGTTTAATTAAATTCGTATATTCGGGTAATTCTAAGTATTCTTTATAATTTGTAAATTTACTCATTATAATTTTTTTACATTCGTTCTCAATTGTATTTGGAATAATTGAATCATCGTCGAATAAACTAAAATTAATTTCATTTGCTGCTTTTTCTACATTTTTTCTAGAGAATACGAAACATATAGCCGGAAGACCGTCTGTTTTTTTAAGATGAGTAATTAGAGTATTTAAGACAAATTGTCTACTACTGTAAGGGGTATTTGATAATTTAAAATATTTATTTATTTTTGCTAGATTTTCATAACTTTTATTTTTAAAATTATTTTTCTCATCTTTAATAACAATTTCTTTATTAGCGAAGTTGTTTAGTAAGTGTTCATATTCGGTATTTTTAGTTTGTTTCAAAGTGCTTTTATGACACGTTAGCCATAAATAATGTGTAAGTGGAACAACACGATGGTGTGTTGATGTTAAATATACGTTTTTTGGAATCGAATTAATTGCTTCTGATTGTTGTTTTTTTTTATTTTCAATCCATCGTGCAAATATTTCTGGCTTATCGATGGTTGCCGACAACATAATGAGTTGAATATGTGGTGGGAGGAGTAATATTGCTTGTTCCCAGACATTGCCACGCTCAGGATCATTAATATAATGAATTTCATCAAATACTACAGCGGCCAACTCGGTATCAATGTCTATTTCGAAGTTTAATTTAATATCGATGTTTGTTTTTTCCTTTAACTTTCTATTATTTAACGTATGAGGTAAAATTTCAGTAGTCATAATCAATACATCTGCGTCTGGATTATCTGTAATATCACCCGTAATGATACCAAAACTAATATGAGGATATTTATTGCGTAAATCATATAATTTTGTATTTGATAATGCTTTAATCGGTGCAGTGTATATTACCTTTTTGCCCTGACTTACATAATATTGAATGGCAAATTCGGCCGGTAAAGTTTTACCTGAACCTGTGTGAGCGGTTATTAATATATGGTCATTGTCCACGATAGATTTAATAGCCCATTTTTGAAAATCACTTAATTCAAAATTGTTGAAATAATTAAAATACTCATTGTACTTTTCATTATCATTAAATGAATCGTTACAAACTATTACCATTTAAATATAGATAATAAAGATATTTCTATATAGATTTTATTATTGTTTAGCAGAATGGATATAATTATTAATAAAAAATATAAAATTATTAAGGAGTTAGGTGAGGGAGCATTTGGAAAATTATATGTCGGTAAAAATATTAATACAAATGAATATGTTGCAGTTAAGTTACAGACAGATGATGGGGCTATATTGTTACGCAATGAGGCGCGAATATATAATTTATTGAAGGGTTTACAAGGAATTCCAAAACTGAGATCATATGGTAAGGAGCAAGAAATAAATTATATGGTGATTTCACTATTAGGTAAAAGCATAGAGAGAAATGTTGATGTAAATCAAACAATTAATACCGGTGTTAAATTAATAGAGATTATTAAAGGAATCCATGAAAAAGGAGTGATTCACAGAGATATAAAACCAGATAATATCTTATATTCTGTTGATTCGTATGAAAACATATATTTAATAGATTTTGGTTTATCTCTCTGCTATCAGGACATTTATGGAGTTCATATTAATAAAAAAACAAACCGTGAAATAGTTGGAAGCGTTAATTTTATTAGTACAAATATTCATGAAGGAACATCTGCGACTAGGAGAGATGATTTAATATCTATATGTTATGTTATAATATACTTACTATATGGAGATTTACCGTGGGACATTAATAAAATGAATGGAACATCAGTGTTATATTTATATAAAAAAATATACAATATTAAAAAAGACATAGATTTAAACAACTATTATAAAAACATACCCAAAAATATAATATTATGTTATGAATATTGTAACGGGTTGGATTATGATACTGAACCGGACTATAACTATTTATGTAGGTTATTAAAATCAATACGAATAAATAACTTAAAGATGAATCAATAGTATACATTAAATGAGTCAAGAGAACGACGAACACCAAAGCGAAGCAGTAACTTGTGGAAGAGTAAAGTGGTTTAATAACGGCTCCGGGTATGGATTTATTACTGCAACAGACGGTGATAAGTCGGGTCAAGATGTATTCGTTCATCATTCTGCGCTTAAAACTGATGAACAACAGTATAAATATCTAGTGACCGGGGAATATGTAGAATTTGAATGGGGTGTTATCGATGGCAAGGATGAACACAAGTGGCAGGCCACAAACATCAAGGGTGTAGGTGGTGGTAAGCTTATGTGTGAGACCCACAAGGAACAGCGAGTATCGGGTGATAGTGTTCGTCGCAATTCGCGTGTCGATGGCGACAATGAATATAATAGGCAATCTCGGTATCGTGGTGGCGGGCCGCGAACTCTTATGGATAGTGATGGTAAGGAGTGGATGTTAGTTCCCAAAAGCGAGAACCGAAGGACTAATTCGCGTGTTCGCAATAACGTTGAGGGTTAATATCAAATTATAATAGTTTAAAGATAATACAAGCAATATATTTAATGAATGAAATTAATTATATTGAAGATAAATTTAATGGTATTTTTTCAAGTTTAAATACATTTAAGTTGCAGGTAACAACGCTGCAACAACAGGTTAAAATTCTAGAAAAAAATGTTCAAAAAGAGTTAAATATAGCAAATAAAATAATAGAAAAAAATAAGAATAAACCGAAAAGAAAACCTTCGGGGTTTGCTTTAAAAAGTGAAATAAGTACAACGTTAGCTATTTTTATGGGAGTTGAAACAGGTGTAATGTGTGCAAGAACCGATGTTACTAAATTCTTAATTAAGTATATCAAAGACAATAATCTTCAAAATGAAAAGGACCGTCGCATAATAGAACCAAATGATATTTTACAGAAATTATTGCAAGTACCAAAAGGAGACATATTAACCTTTTTCACAATCCAACGATATATGAATGCGCATTTTCCGGGTAGTAAAAAAAAATTGAAATGAAATGAGTGAATAATATATAAGTAAATTAAAAAGAAATGACATCTAAAAAAATGATGACAACAG
>Ga0115555_1000120_pt1 | contig 47833 bp, 31 predicted proteins | sample COGITO_mtgs_1104_2_FD_87285 | JGI IMG/M metagenome (GOLD analysis project Ga0115555, IMG submission 87285) | Pelagic marine microbial communities from North Sea - COGITO_mtgs_110407 | ecosystem: Environmental > Aquatic > Marine > Epipelagic | place: Germany:Helgoland, sampling site Kabeltonne... | reverse complement strand
GGGGGGGGGAGGGGGGGGGGGAATGGAGGAGGGAGAGGAATATGGGTTAAGTTTTTGGGGGGGTTTTGTTGGGGGGGGGGGGGGGGAGGTTGAGAGGGTGAAGGGGCTGAAGGGGCGCGTGTCAGAGAGAAGTGTGGGGTGGGTTTTTTGTTATCTTTGGGGTTTTGGCCTGTGGTTTTTTGCCGTCCGTAATTTCTCAAATAAGGACGATAAGCAGTGGAACACCGCGAGAGGGTTATAAAACGTCGCACTGTTACACCACCCCCTCTAACACAATCCATCCCACTCAACTTTGTCTCGAATTCCAAACTCTCTCTCTCTCTCTCTCTCTCTCTCTCTTAGTATCATGGCCCACATCGACGCCGGTAAGACGACGACGACTGAGCGCATTTTGTATTACACCGGGAAGTCGTATAAGATCGGGGAGGTCCATGATGGCGGGGCTACTATGGACTGGATGGAGCAGGAGCAGGTGGGTTTGTTTTCGTCGTGTCTGATATACTGTATACGATATACGATATACGATATACGATGTACGATGTACGATATACGCATGATATACCACACATAACACACTTATTTTCATGATAGCACGTACATGATAACACATTCCACATGCATTCCACGTGTGCATGTCATTCCCCTGTAAAATATAACCATCGACTAATCTAACATGACAACCCTCCCGATTCCCAGGAACGCGGCATTACCATTACCTCCGCTGCAACGACCTGTGCCTGGAACGACTGCCGCATAAACATAATTGACACCCCTGGGCACGTTGACTTCACCCTCGAGGTGGAGCGTTCCCTCCGCGTCCTGGACGGCGCGGTCGCCGTCTTCGACGGCGTGGCCGGCGTCGAACCTCAGACTGAGACCGTCTGGAGGCAGGCGGACAAGTACAACGTGCCCAGGATGTGCTTCCTGAACAAGATGGACCGCACGGGCGCGGACTTTTACTTCTGCGTGAAGACGATCAAGGACCTCCTCGGGAGCACCCCGGCGGTGCTGCAGCTCCCCATCGGTACCGAGGGGGACTTTGCCGGCGTCGTTGACCTCGTCACGATGGAGGCGGTCGTCTGGGGGGGGGAGGATCTCGGCGCTAGCTTCGACCGCATCCCTTTGGACGAGGCGGTGGGGAAGGTGCAGTTCGTCGACGAGGAACTCTCCGCCAAGGCCAAGGAGTATAGGGAGACTTTGGTGGAGCTGGCGGTCGAGCAGGACGAGGAGGTTCTCATGGAGTACCTCGAGGGGAACGAGCCGGACATTCCGACTTTGAAGAGGTGCATCAGGGCGGGCACTTTGAAGGGCTCCTTCGTCCCCGTGTTGACCGGCACCGCCTTCAAGAACAAGGGGGTTCAGCCCCTCCTCGATGCTGTTATTGATTACATGCCAAGTCCGTTGGACGTGGAGGCGATCAAGGGGGTGAGCATGGACGGGGACGCGACCGAGAGGATCAGCTCGGACACGGAGCCCTTTTCGGCCTTGGCCTTCAAGGTGGCCAACGACCCGTTCGTGGGGACATTGACCTTTGCCAGGATCTACTCCGGGGTTCTGGAGGCCGGGACGAGCGTCTTCAACTCAGTCAAGGGGAAGAACGAGAGGATCGGGAGGATGCTGGAGATGCACGCCAACGAGAGGACGGAGATCAAGGAGGCAAGAGCGGGGGACATCATCGCCCTCGTGGGTCTCAAGGACACCACTACAGGGGAGACATTGTGCGATAAGGACAGCGCGGTTATCCTGGAGAAGATGGAGTTCCCCGAGCCGGTAATCAAGGTCGCCGTGGAGCCCAAGACCAAGAACGACAACCAGAAGATGAGCGAGGCCTTGATCAAGCTCGCCGCGGAGGATCCGAGCTTCCGCTTCAGCCGGGACACGGAGACGGGGCAGACCGTCATCGAGGGGATGGGGGAGCTGCATTTGGAGATCATCGTCGACAGGATGAAGAGGGAGTTCAACGTCGAGGCGAACGTCGGCGCCCCTCAGGTGTCCTACCGCGAGGCCATCACCAAGCCCGCCACGGTCGACTACGTTCACAAGAAACAGTCGGGAGGCAGCGGCCAGTTTGCCAGAATCAAGGTGGAGTTCACCCCCAAGGACCTCAACGACCCCGAGGAGACTTCCGACTTTGAGTTCCTCTCCGACATCAAGGGCGGCGCCGTCCCGAAGGAGTACATCCCCGGCGTCCAGAAGGGCATCGAGTCCGTCCTCTCCACCGGCGTCATCGCCGGATTTCCGGTCCTGGGCATGAGGGCCAAGCTCGTGGACGGGGCGTACCACGACGTGGACTCGAGCGTCATGGCGTTCGAGATCGCCGGGCGCGCCGCCGCGAGGGAGGGACTGCGCAAGGCGGGGGCGAGGCTCATGGAACCGCTCATGCAGGTCGACGTCTCCACGCCGGAGGAGTACATGGGAGACATACTCGGGGACGTCAACTCCAGGAGAGGACAGGTCGGGGAACTCGGGGAGCGGGGGAATGTCAAGACCATATCAGCGCTTGTGCCGCTGGCGAATATGTTCCAGTATGTAAGTACCCTGAGAAGCATGAGTAAGGGCAGGGCCAACTACAGCATGAAACTCGCCAATTATGAGCTTGTGCCACCCAATATTGAGAAGGAACTCACCGCCGGGTTCGTTGCCGAGGAGGAAGACTGAGGCTGAGGAGGGAGAGAAAATGTTGTGATGCTTCGTAGTAGGTTGTGTAAGAGCTTCTAAAAAAAACGAGGTGATGTTGAGTTAATGATGTGTTTGTCCCGGGACGCCAAAATATATAAATTATCAGTGATCCACGTAAGCCATTGTGTGGGCAAGCAATGTTGTAGTGAGTACAGCTTTCATCCTCTGGGAGTTGAAAATTTGCTCTGCCTTTTTTTTATTCTGTGCGCTCGCTTCTCTGTCCGAGTTTGACTGAACTGAACAACTGATGTCTTTTTTTAACGGCGTCAATCTTGGCGGCCTGCTGGTACCTGAAAGGTTTATCACCCCGTCACTTTTTGCCATTACAAACTGCTCGGGTTTGGCTGATTCCAGTGGTGGTTTCAAGGGTCGAGAGCGTCGTGAAAGTGAAGAACTCTTCGCCGTTGATACGCAGGCGCGGCGTGCGTCACCTTGCGTGCCAATTTATCCATACCCGCCAGACCTGTTCACACTGACATCAACCCTTGGACAATTTCGGTCGGCTGAGCACCTCAAGGCCCACTATGATTCCTTCCTAAGCTATGACGACTTGCTAGATCTCAGATCGCACGGTGTGTCTCATCTGCGCTTACCCTTGCCGCACTACTGTCTGGGTGATGTTGAGGAGGAAACGGAGCCGTACGTATCTGACTACTGCTGGGAGGCTTTCCTAGGTGTCATTGAGATGGTGCGAGTGACGAATGGTAGGCATATCGATGACGCCAACGTCCACAATATGGAAGTGTTTGTTGACCTTCATACTGCGCCGGGTAGTCAGAATGGTTTCGATAACTCTGGCCAAATGTTGAAGGAGCCAACAGGCCAAAACTGGTGCTCCTTCCAATCTGGATCTGGATCTGGATCTGGATCTGGATCTGGATCTGGATCTGGATCTGGATCTGGAACGTCACACAACATTGGTCGGACCTTGAGAATCATCGATTCTATAACCGCTCAATTGGTGACCGACATGGTGGATGATGTGGTGACTGGTTTTGGGATCCTTAATGAGCCTTTCAAAGACTGTGACATCTCGACTGTCAAACAATTTAATGAGGATGCTTATGAGATAATCAAAAACAACATGAAACCTGATACTACAATCTTTGTGGGCGATATGTTCAATGCGTCGCGGTTTGCTTCTGATCACTACTGGAAGGAATCGCCAAAATACGATAACACACTGCTGGACTCTCATTACTACCATGTTTTTGACGACGAGCTTCGCGGTTTCTCTCCGAAGCAGCACATCGCTTTCGTGTGCGGCAAAAATTTTCGCGACGCAGTGTCGTGTTGCGGAGGTGGCGACGGGGGTGTCAGAAGAATTGTTGGCGAATTTTCGGCGGCATTCGACACCCTGGTGAGCACAAAGTTGGAAGATGTCATGGAGTCTTACCGCCAACCCGGTCAGCCAATTCTTGAGCACGACCGGGTTTTGAACGCGGAACGACGATCCTTCCTTCGAAATTTTGTGGAGGCACAAATGGTGGCCTTCGAAGGGGGCAGTCTCCCGCCCAATCAGAACCCGATGCGAGGATGGTTCTTTTGGAACTTCAAAATGGAAGGGGGCGCATTTGCGGAGTGGGATATGTTGCGAGGGGTGAGAGAGGGGTGGATCCCTGCTTTTCGACATAAAGAGCCTAGTGTTGATAGATTCGGGACTTGTCGGGATATATTCGAGAGAACAGATAACGATATGAGCATCGTCCATGAATTTCCTGACCCTAGCTCAATTGATAAGTCTGCCAAGAATTGGCAGGCTTTTCGTGCCAACGATGACCTCGTACTTCATTCGGGAGCGAGCAGCCATCTCGGCTTTCTTCCCAACCACGGCGGAGAAGGTGATGTGGACGTTCAAAAAAAAATTACTGAAAATGATTTTTCTCACTTCGGATTGATTGCTCTTGCTATTGCATTTCTCTTCCTCTTCCTGTTCGCTTTCTTTACGAAAAAGAGATGTGACCGTACCGCCTTAAAGCGCTTTAACTACAGTTCTATTTAGTTTTCATTCAATCTTTCTGAGACAGACAGCGCAAAAAACTTACTGCCCGCCCCCGCCATTTCTTTTAGACCATACCTTCGTATTTTTTCTCATCCCTACCAACAGTCAATCCGATGGCCAGCTTTCCTACGGCCTTCAGTTTCTTCCTCGCGCCCTTCCTTGCCTTCTCCTCTTCCTTTCTTAAGTATTCCATCAGGGCGAAGTGCCGCTGTGCCTTTGCGGCCTCGCTCGGTAGAGTGCCTAGCCATTCCATTATTTTCAGCTTGTCACAAGTGACCTCTACCTCCTTGCTTGGGTGACGCCATGAGTGTGTTGTTTCGCTCAATAAACGGACCACCGCTTTTCTAGTCTTTGCGTCCTCCCTTATGACTCTCTGATACTCCTGGGAACCATCGTCAAAATCCACCCCCGGTATTAATTCCCTATTGACCTCTTCTTCCTCACCCTCATCGTCCTTCTTCTCCGCTTCCCTGTAAAATTGAGTCCTTGATATGTTCTCCTCTACCGCTCCATCTTTAAATTCAAGGTCGTATAAATGGGGAACGCAATCGTGCACCTTTGTAACGTGAGCAGGATAGTATTTATCGCTCCCTTTGTACTTCGCTTGAACAAAATCTCCCACCTTGATTGTGTGCAAGTCTTCACTTCCCTCCACACTGATGCACTTGCAGCGGTCCTTATGCGGCATCAGTAAGACAACATCACCTACTCTTACTTTTCTTGTATTGACGACCTTTTCAACTAGCCCGGGGTTGCTCGTTTTCAAGACGTTTGCTCCTTTGGATATCAGATACTCGCAAATTTCTTTAAAATTACGATTGGCAGCCTGCCACAGAGGAGTCCTGCCATCTAACGTAGTCTCGTCGAGATTATATTTGGGCAAACCGTGTAAATCATGCCCTTCTACGTCTTTTCTTTCGATGAGCCACTTAACTGTGTCCAATCTATTACTATCTATGGCCATAAATAGAGGCGACTGGCCGGCCGAAGTCTTGCTTACTTTGTTGATACTACTAAATTGAAGCATGGCCTTCAATACTCTCGTCTGACCATGCATGCATGCGATGTGCCAAGGACTCTGCCCATAAAAGGGCTCGTGCATCCACTTTAGCATCTTCTTCTCCGCCTCATAGAACAGCAAGTGGACCCACTCGTGGTCCCCAGTCTGCAAGCAATTGAGCAACTTTGCCCGTCCAAAGTCTTTGTTTCGGATAAAGTCGGAGAGAGCAAGCCCCTCGATCTCTAGTTTCCCCTTATGTTCGTTGTGAAAAGTTGGCTGCCTGCGTAGCTTGTCCTCTTCCCTTTGCTTTCTTTCCAACTCTTCTTCCTCTTCAGGGGTCAGAGTCGGGGGACGAGTCAGGTTGGCAAAAGCTTGCCTTCTATTCGAGCTCTTTATTGTCATTGTCCTGCCTTTGGCGAAGAACAAAATATTTCCCTTATCGAATCAGGGAAATAGTTTGTTTTGGGGAACAACACGCCCTCTGCACGGAGTGCTCTGGCCGTTTGTAACCAAAAGTGCAAATCAATTTAAAAAGATTTTTAGCACTACATTCTCGTTTAAAATGAATTCCCCGGCAGCTGTCGACAAGGAAAACACAAGGGTGAGTTAAATTAATGAAATATCTTTCAAGGGATCAGAATTAACCCTGCCCTTTCTTTTCTTTCCAACTACACTTTGTCCATCCCCCCTCAACCGATTATTTATTTTTTACCGTCATTGTCTTTTGTATTGCAGAGTTCGCTGTACTCTCCGGGGTATAGCAACAAACTTAAGTCGAAGTATGGCTTAGCTGGCACATCCAGTACCATCAGTCGAAAACCGTTGTCATCATCGACACCAACAAAAATTGCGAGCCGTTCAAACATGGCATCGTCGCAGGCCTCGTCATCTCTTGGTGCATTTGGATCTCTCCTAATGGATGCTTCTAAAGATGCCCAGTCGGACCGAGACGAAATTCACGCCAGGCGTTACCAGAAAAAACAAGAACGATTGCAAGACGAAAAGCGACTCAAGGAGGAAGAGGAGGGAAGGTTGATGGCGGAGCGACTCGAAGAAGAAGAAAATGATAAGCTCCTCGCGGAAAGGCTGCTGCAGGAGGAAAGGGAGTTCGAGAATATCGAGGAGGAGAAAAGGTTGAAGCAGCAGGTAAGTTAAGTAGTGCAAAGGCGCCGTTTTCACACTTTCCTGCTTTTCTGGTGCTTTCGTTCTAACAGTGAAGATGCAGGAGAAGGATGCGGAGTTTGCTCGGATTCATGAAGCGGAGGCAAAAGAGGAGGTGGAGAAGGAGATCAGGGAGATGGAGACAAAAGACGCGGAGATTGCCAAAAAACTCTTGCGAGAAGAGAAAGACGCGATTTTGGCTGAGCGCATGGAGGAGGCCGAAAGAATCGCCAAGGATGCACAGAGCAAGCAAGAAGATGGAGACTTTGAGATTGCGCAGAAGCTACACGGAAATATTATTAAGAGTCAAAAAAGGGCCAAGGAGATGAAGGAAAACGAAGACAGGAAGGTGGCCAAGTACTATGAGATTAATGACATGCGAGAAGCTCACAGAGAAAAGACAAGTAGAAAGTGGCTCGACCGCATTGCTGCAGAGTACTACCAGATTTTTGGTGATCAGCAGACAACCGTAGTGCCGGATTCTTCAAAAAAACAAGGCGTCACCGAGGAGGAGGAGTCGAAGGAGGATGCGAAATTCAGCGAGGAGAAGTACGACGAGGAGGGGAAGGAATCGGAAAGTGACTTCAGCGACGAGAGTGAACGCATGACCACGGCCGAGTTCAAGCTGTGCCACGATTATAGTGCCTGGCAAGACGCGCAGCTCGAGATCGAAGACGTCCTTGGCGGAATCTGCGTATCGACAAGATTGCCAAACCTACTCGAGATTGACTTTGAGGTTCATGAAGACACCAAGGAGGTGGAGTTGAATTGCTTGAGTGACAAAATTGGAAGCTCCGACATGCGGACTATTCACCGGAATATCAAATTGTTTTATGACTTGGTCGAGTCTAAGATTAAAAAACTGGAGGGAGGGGAAACATCAGAGAAAGGAGAAGAGGGGAGGAAAGTGTACAGTATCGAAGATGTTTACAGCTACAGTATTCACCTGCAGCTAGACGCGTGCGTTGGCGTTGGAATATCCAACAAAGACATCACCTACAGCTACAATAGTGAAAGTGGTGTCTTGTATCTGTACCTCAATGGCCTGCGTATGAGGAACAGCATCCAAAATGCTCCTCCCGCCAAAAAGAAGAGCATAATCGGAAAGATGTACGAACGAGTAAACAGCTTCCGTGGCAAAGGGGGGAAGAAGTGAATGGAACTATACCAAATTATGACAATGACAATGACAATGACAGTGACAGTGACTATGACTATGACTATGACAATACTGATACGGGATCGGCAAGTAAATTGCAGCAATAATAATGAAAGCGCCTGTTGTATGTAACCTACATCTCTTCTCGTCATGTCATGTTTAAAACTATACTAGACCTCCATTATCCTCGGGAACGATTGTTACAATTACCGTCAATATGCGTTTGCTTCCTCTGAAGCAAATGCCATAATTGGTGAGACTGCTACAGTTGCCATCCAAGTGAAACCGAATACCCTCTTTTACATGCAAATCATTGAGCACTTCAATCTCTCGCTTCAAACGCTTTATGTACATTTTGAAAAGCACTATGGGAGCAATAAATACTCCCAACAGCCCAATCAACATCAGAAGAACAAAGACTGTCTGGTGTGTTTCCTCTTCCACGAGGAGCATGAAAAGGAAGAAGACAAACAACCCGATTATAGCAAAAAGAGGACTCCGGTAAGCTCTCTTGCTAGCATCATTCAAACTCATTTCCAATTGTATCATTTTTCTCTTATTGCAGGCCCGTAGTACCTCCGCCGATAGGGAGCCGAACCTACCATGTTGAGTGAACTCAGGGCAGTCTTTCCACCAACTATCAACGAAGACGAAGCGAATCGTCGGAGGTTCTCGGGAGACTTCTTGCATTCTCGCTAAGGAACCATTATTGACTGATTTTTGTGTGGGAAGTCTGCCTCGATTTCAACCTTATCACATTATCGTCGACAGTTGCAAAAGTGTCCAGACACCCAGAAAAGTCAGGGACCGGAAATCTGACTTAATTATCGCCTCTGTGTCATTCATACAGTGTTGAGATCCCCCTTGCGATTTCGATTTTCTTCAAAACTATCCCTAATAATCTAAAACCCACCTTCCCCGAATCGGTTTCGCACGGGCTTCATCACCAGACAAACCCTTAAGATGGATAATGACGATGCTTTGATGAGTCAGATCAACGATCTAATACAGACACGTATCACCAAGAAGTTAAAAACGCATGATGCAATGTTTGATGAGCTGTCTAATCAAATGACACACCTCGTGATGTCTATGGATGAGTTGTCAGAAGTTGCCAATGAAGCAACCGAGAGAGAGACCAGTGAAAGGAAGGAAGTTCACAGGAAGCTTAAGCGTGCGGAAGAAGCTCAAAAGAAAACAATGGAAAAGCTGGTGGATGGTAAGATGGACGGTGCAGACATCACTGACAAGAAGGCAAAGAAGGGGGGGTCCAAGGCTGCTAATGCTAAAGAAAGTAAGAAGAAGAAGGCTGAAAAGGATGCGCAAATGAAATCACAAATCCAAGGAGTAGGAGACAAACCTAGGGGGAGGATTGTCGGGAAGGTTGTCGAGCAGTCTATGGACGGATTTATTGAGGAGAAGAAAAAGCACAGTGGCAATTCACTTACCAAATTCAACGCCCCCCGCTGTGCCTCGGTAGGAAAGGGTAACTTTGTCTTGGAAAAGCAACGAGAGGCACAAGCTATGTCACAAGTGAAGTACCCGCAGTGTCGTTCTGTTGTGTATGCACCCACCTCTGATCTGGACAAGAAGAAGGTAAGTCAATAATTTTGAGAAATAATGGAACGATGCACTTGAGCGTCTCGACTTCGGTTCGTGTTTGCTAATATGTCTTTCTCCCCTTTTGTATTTACCGCCGTAGAGTTCCTGGCAAGTCAATCCATTGGAGAAGCCCCCCCCTGCTCCTGTGCCGGACAGTAAGCTGGAGATGGACTTCGTATATGGTTACCATAACAGTGGCTTCGTGGACTCGTCAAGGAACAATACCTTCTATCTGAAGTCTAAGGAGATGCTGTACCATACAGCCGGTCTGGTAATTATCTATGACAAGGAGAGCCACTCGCAGACCTTCTTTACAGGTCACGATGAAGAGGTGTCCGCAGTTGCTGTTCACCCCAACGGAGTTCTTATTGCGAGTGGGCAGAGCGGCAGAAATCCTCCGATTTATGTTTGGGACTCGTCCGAACGCGTCGAGGGGCAGAAACCTCTTCCTGAAGAGGCCCACAAAGCAACTCTTAACAGTCATGAGCAGCGTATCTGCTCGTTGGATTTCAGTCATGACGGGAAGCTCCTGGTCTCAGTAGGAGGAGATGATCACCATACTGCAATCGTTTGGGACTGGAAGATGGCAACGCCCCTAGCAAGTGCAAGTGGGGGGGTGCAAACTGTATTCGACATGCGTTTTAACCCTTACCAGGCTTACGGCATTCCGGACCATATCCCTTTACCGGGCCAGGCTCCCACAGAAGACGATGCAATCTACACTCTGACATCCTGCGGTGTACGCCACATAAAGTTCTGGGTGTTTTTGCGCACTACAAACGATGATGCCGAGACCAATTACGAAGAGGCCAAATGCTGGTACCTAGAAGGCAATAGCGTGAACTTTGCCACCAAGACAAATGTCCAGGACATCACCTGCTTCGATTATATTGATGACAGCGAGGAGCTAACCATTTTAGATCCGAGTGGTGACGGCCAGACTCAGAGGGTTCCAAATAGCAGTACCAGAGACTGTAGTAGGATTGTGGCCGGAACTGCAGATGGCGACTTGTTCGTATTTAAGCAACCGTCAATCAAACTGCGCTATGGAAATAGCAAGAGGGAACCAAAACCCTGGTGGCTGGTCGACGAGGGCGCCAAAGCAGCCACGGAAGGAAGCACCATTGTCATGAAAAGGCTATGGGACAGCCATGCGAGCATCGTCGGAATCATTCCGCACAACGTCAAGGCGGGGAACAAGTACAACTTGTCGAGAAAGGCCAGGGAGGACATAGATAGGTTGAGCGGAAAATTGAGGCTCCAGTCAAATAACAAAGATCTGCGGGAGAAGGTGGAAAGTTTGTTCTACAAAGGACCTGTGGGTCACCAGGGTGGTATTTCTTGCATAAAATTCAACGAGCAGACTGGTATAATGTTGACGGGTGGGAGGGATGGTATCGTGCGATTGTGGGAACCTAATTGCGGTGTGAAGTTGGAGAGCCTTAAGGAGAAAAGCGGTGGGCTCGAGAACCTTCCCAACAGTAACCAGGTTGATTTAGGTGAAATTCTTCAGCATAGTGCCTGCGCCAGGAGCATCCACTGGCCTAAGAGCAAGTCGGGCAACGCCAACATTCTATTGGGGACTAGCACCAACAGCATCGTTCAGCTCGAGTTTGACAATGCTAGCAGCAGCTTTGGAAGATTGAAAGAGCTTGTGTCCTCCCACTTCGGAGCACTCAGCAGCGTTGCTATGCACCCTAAGAGAAATTTGTTTGTTACAGCGGGGCGTGATCGCAGCGTTAATATGTGGCACGTCGAGTCACAGAAGTGCGTTGCGCAGGCGAGGCTTCCCTCTCCAGCCACTAGCGTCTGCATCCACCCCTCTGGGAATGCCATCGCTATCGGCCTGACCTCATACGAATTTGTCGTGCTCAAGGTTGTTGAAGGTGATTCTTTCGGAGAATTCAGCATCAAGAAGGCCTTCCAAAAAAGTGTTGCGCCGATTAAGGTCGAGGACAGTGATGTGGCTATGACAGACGACAACATATTTGATAACCGCGTGGGCAAGAAAGGAGGAGGCAGGGGGGCTGGGCTGAACAAGAAGGCAAAGGCATCCATCGATCAAGAAGCCGACAATGCTCATATACAGCGAGTCGTGCCGAAGGGCAGGGGAGGCAGCTTGAAGGATGAAGTCATGGACATCAAATTCTCTGCAGATGGTACTCACCTTGCTATCGCTGTGAGGGACAACTGCATTTACATTTACAAGGTTGACTGGGACGACAAGAGCGAGGTTGACAGTAGCAACTATAAGTTGATCAGCAATATGAAAGGGCATACTAGTACGGTTACAAATATCGACTGGAGTAGCTGCGGAAGGTTTTTGCAGTCGACTGGAAGTGACGCAGAGCTGCTTTACTGGGAGATTGTCCCAAAAGATGCGGAGAGTACAACTAACTTCAGACCACAGCAATACGCTCATCCTTTTCTTCTTCGTGACATGGAGTGGAACACCTGGACTTGCATGTACGGCTGGCCTGTCATGGGAATTTGGCCGAATGACATAGCTGTGAGTGACAGTGTCAAGGGCGTCATGCGGAACAACCACGGCGATGTCCTGCTGGTGAGCGATTCGAGCGCTCGAATCAGAATGATGCGGTGGCCGAGCCTTCCAGGGGACCGTTATCGGGAGTACTTTGGGCACGCTTTTCAGGCAAGTGACGCCAAGTTTACTGCCGATGATAGCACTGTGGTAAGCATTGGTGGCCCAGATTGCACCATCATCCAGTGGGTTCACAGGAATGCACACAACGGTCAAAGAATTCGGTACGACAAAGTCACTACTCCGAGGCGGCCAACTATCGTCAGGAGCCCTAAGAGTGGGAAAAGGGCAAGTGTGAGGCAGCGGAGAACACTCGCCCAGATCACCTCCCCGACGGCAGCAAGTGAGAGTAAAACCAACAGTGCGGAGATAGCCGAGGAGAAGAAAAATTCTCAGGGCGACAGGGACAATCAGATGGGAAAGATAACAATGAATAGTCCTAAGCCACCAGCCAAGAAGAAATCATCCTTGCCTAGCTTTCCTAGAAAGGTAAAAGCTTTGTACGACTTCCCAGGCGAGGACGAGGGGGAGCTTGCTTTCAAAAAAAACGATATTATTGTCGTCAACGGTTTAGATGAGGGTTGGTACAACGGTACACTTGATGGGAAGAAGGGATTATTGCCAGCAAATTACGTCGAAGGCTGAATGTGTGCTGGGTTTGTTTGAATTTTGTTGATTTAATGTAAAAGTGCTATTGATAACTAATGATAACATCGGAAATGTGCTGGCTATTTGGTTAAAAAAGGTAAAGATGCACTGCATCGGACCGAAGAGGTCCAGCTTTTCAATTTCACGTTTTTGTCGTTTTCAAAAATTTGGCACCATTTTTACACTTTTTTTTCTCGGTTCCACGTTCCAGCTAATAGTCGCGCAAGTACACGCATCTTATTCGCCCAAGAACAATGCCACACCTGCTAAGACCCATTCTCCTGCTTCTCCACTGCAGGGCATTTCGATCTCGACGAGCATTTTTTCTCTGTTCAAGCTGTGGTAAACAGGTATCATCAGTCCATCGACACGACGAACCACTTCTTCACCGTCCCTGCCGATTTCTTTAGGGACAAAGCCAATGACTACAGGGGGCGCACTCATCAGCTCCTTCCCGTTACTTGCCGCTGGCGCAAGTTGACTACCGTCGAAAACCCCGCCTTGGAGCATGAGCCCCTCGACCATGATGGGCAGTTTGCCTCCGACGCCTCCTTTCCTACCGTCCCAGCTACTCTCAAGCACTAGTTCGTCCATTGCACACTTATTCACCCTAGCACTCTGCTGTCTAAGAGCATTTAAGAAGGTTCCAGGGTGGAAAGGCACGGAGAGTTCAATGCAATCGCTCAGGAGCTCGTTCCTGTTGCTTTTCTTCTTCCATTCCATAAGCGCGACCCTCTTCTGAACGACGCCATTCACCCAGGCTAAGCTGTTCTCGGGGCCTTCGTAAATCTTGTCCCACTTCGCCGGAACCGTCCCTTTCAGGAGCTCGCCCGCCACCTTCAAGACGCTGGGGGTCAGCAACCCGCTACCATAAACAACCTTGTTAATAGCCTGCAAATCGGCGTCCACAGTTTTGCAGAGATTAGCAGCGAAGTCAGTTTCCATCTCGACGAAGATGTCAACGGGCATTCTTTCATCCCCTCTCCCTCCCTCGCCGCTCTTGCTCTCCCCTCGGCTTCCGTCCCTTCCCCCCTTCTTGGGGCTGGTCCTCAACCCCTTTCCGCCGGCCAACAGACCCTCATTGCTTTCCTTCAACCTGGACCATAAATCCAGAATCGGCCCAAGCACTGTCCTCCACTGCTCCCTGTCGAAGCCACCCTCGCCTACGCCGACAGTCCCCATCGCCCTCAGCTGCTCGATTACTGCCGTTGACCGCGCCCTCTGTACACTCCTCTCGATGTTGTCTGGCAAGCCAAATACATAAGGGACGTCCTCCTCGGGAATCTTCAGTATTGCGTCGTGATAATCATTCGGCTCACAAGTATTGGGCACATAGACTCCCTTCATCAGCTGTCCACGACCCCCTATCATCTTGTCACAGAAGTATTTGTTCAAATACTCCTTCAAAACCCTATTGTCGAAAGGGTTGTCGACCCTCCCACCATAGATGCTATCCATCATGAGTCCGTGCACCATCTCCCAGTCGTTGCCTCCTTCACTCCCTCCACAGCAATCCATGGCGAAAGTTCCCGCCCTCAGATCTCCGGTGCTGAACTCATACATTTTTGTCCAGCCCTGAGGGATGAAATTCCTCCTCTCTTGCACAATTGCGTGGAACCAAGCAAGCAAGAATAGTAGCTGAGTTCTCCCAGCATTCTCGTCATCCCCCCTGATGAAATCGTCACTCCACTGAGCGTAGGTTCTCTGCATGTTCTTCTTGATTCCTGGTGGTGCCTCGTAGGTGACTTTCAAACTACTCTGGAGCAAAATCGGGGGGAAGCTCCTATGCGGCTCAGTCGTCAGCCAGAGCCTGAAATCTTTGTGCTTCTCCAATACGTTCAGCTCCTTTTCAAGATATCCGAGCCAGCTGACAACTAAGTGCAAGTTCTTCAAACATAGCCAGTCTCCGTTCATTGCTGCGGCCCGTAACATCTCAAGCGCGGCCTCTTGCTGTCCTCCTCCCATAGCCAAGCTCTTATATTTTTCCTTCCCCACCTCCTTGACGGCCAACTCCTCCAGCTCCTTGCTGGGATCGGCGCCAGGTGTGGTAATGAGCATGATAGGAAAATCACAGCTCGTCTCCTTGGCGTAGATTTCGTCCAGACCCTGCGCGGGAGGGGCCAGCGAATTGACGTCCAGCTCGTTACAGCAAAAGCCATTTATTGCGGACATAAGCCGATCCGGCCTCAGGGCCTGCACCAAAAGTACTTTCTCGAAGCTGCTGATACCCCTGACGTTGGGGAAATTTAGCTCGCACTCTTGTTCGCTGCTCCACCTATTCCACTGACTGTTTCCGAAGTCGAAGTTTTCGATAAGACGAGGAAAGTTCTCGCTCAGAATCGCAAAATTTCTCTTGCGCTCGGGGGGAGCCCAGGCGGGGAAGTCTCTGGGCTTCTCGTCAGTGCTTACGAGCTTGCCAACGAAAGCCTCCCACTCTTTCTCTTCGAAGATATTCTCTTTCATTCCGTTAACCAGATGAAGGCTGAACATTGGTCGGTCCGCCTTGAAGAGAGCCCTTCCGACAAAATAGAGTGACTTTACCTCGAGTCCGCTACACAGCCTCGACAGCCTCTTCTTTATGTCGTCGTTCGCATTCTTGGGGTCACCCAGGACGTCTTGGTAGAGCTTGACGAAACTCGCCAGGCTAAACTGATACATAGGGTTCACCGCAATCAGCTGGCTTATCAAAAAGAAGAGTTTGCTGCCACTCGAGGCGAACCCCCTGTAAACCTCTCGTTGCTTGTCAAGCTCCTCACTAGCCTTTCCGCTCTCCTCGAGAGCGGCGGCAATCTTCGCAGCACTCTCCTTCGTCCTGGTGAGAGTGTCTATCAAGGAAATGTTCTGCAGCAGGTCACCCTCCGCCGTGTTCAGGGCCTCCAAGAGATTCTGCTCCAAACCTGCAACCTCTATTTTGTAGTCCTCTTCCTGCTTCAGCATCGCTGATTTTTGCTTCTCAAGCTCGGGTTGCTCGTGCTGGATTGTAACAGAGAGAAGCTGTCCTTCCAGACCACTTTTTGTGACAGTGAAATTGACCTCAGTTACGACTGCGGCAGCATCAGGTGGCAGATTCGGCTCTGGGTTTCTTGTCACCAGTACCATCCTAAAGCTCTCGGCAAAATCGAGCGTCTTGTCCCCGACCTGGACAACCCAACGCGCCCCCTCGTGGCACAGGTCTCGCCTAGCCAGAGGATACAGCATGCTGTCTAATCCATCGACGTCCAGAACTAAAAGCGTCTTTCCAAACCTCACGCAAAGCTCCACCTGGCTGGTGAACCTTGGATCGCCACTGGCGACGCACTCCATTCCAGTTTTACTATTCTCAAGGAGGTACGTTTTTAGCCATTTGACAGATACTTCGGCTGGGTCGACAATGAAGGGCACCTTTTCAACCGGCAAATTACTGATTACCAGAGCATTCTCCTGAGAAAGGTTGTCGGCGGGGAGACCCTGTCCTTTCCACACAAGCAGTTGACTCTCAGTAGACAACAATTTTTTGACGGAAAAGTCTTTGACAGTGCCCATGCCCTTCGTCGCTTCCATCCAGCTACGCATCATATCCTCTCGAACCGTCTCAGAACTCTGACTGAGATACACAACGAATCCAGCGCAGAGCATCATCTGGCAGGGGAGCGTATTGATCTGGCCGCGCAAAAAGTCAGCCTGCCCCTGCCATCTCCCTTGCTCTCCTCCCAGCTGGCCGAGCAGCTTCTGCGCGCCCTCGAGCGTCAGCTGCGCTGTCTCCAGGCCTACTCGGAGAGTTTCAGCCTCCCTGGTTTTCTTGCCGAAATTGTCCTTCAAGGCGGCCACTTTTTCGTCAATCTCCGCGAGCTCTGCCTCGCAACTCTCAAGCCTCTGTTGCGACTTCTTCAAACTCTTCTCCGCGCTTTGCAGCTCCTTCTCGAGGGGTTGGATTCTCTCCAGAACCATGGCATACTTGATGTTCGCCTTTACCCACGCAGCGAGGGGCGCGGCGGCAACGCTCACACGGTAAATTGTCGCCGCGTCAAATGAGTTACTCTTGCTTCTCAGAAGTGATGACACTTGCTTCATCAACGCAGGCGTGATTCGGTGGGCATCGTAGGTCAAAATCTCGTCCTTGATGCCTCGACTTCCCAAGAATTTCTTCATGCTGAGCCAGCTCAGATCCTGTATTCCCAACAGCATCAGACAGCCGGATAGAACGTCAGAAATGGGTGCAGGAGGGGTCTTAAGGGACCGAATTTCGTTAAGATTCTCCGATTTGATGCCCTTTACGGCCTCCTTTGCTTGGTCTAAAACCGGCTGGATTTCCGCAAGTTCCCCCTCGATGGCAGCTTTCCTTTCGGCAGTTTCTTCCGCTTTCTTTGCAAGCTCCTCCTTCAGGTCTTCCGTCTCCCTGCGCGTATCCTGGGCACCCGCAAGTGCATTTGTGATTTCATCCATTGCCTGGTCGGCCATAACTTGAGCTTCGCCAAGCTCTTTTTTCTGCTTTTCGGCATTGTTGGAGAGGTTATCTACCGTTTGGCTCGCTTCTGACAACTTGTCGAGACCTCCTTGTAAATGTCCAAGCTCCTTGGTCAGCGAGTTCCTCTTCTTATCGAAGAGGTCCAGCCATGTTTTGAGGAAGTTCATGTAATCGAGGGGAGCCGCTCCGAGTGGTTTGCAACTACTGTGGATGCTGATAATGCTGTCAACGACAGTTTCCGGACTAGCGGTGGGGAATGGTTTGTTGAATTTCGCCTTACTACCGCCCTTACTCTTCCCCTCGCCACGTTTTCCACCGCCTCCCTTCCCCTCGTCTCCTTCCTTTACTCCGCCGGCGTCGTTTCTGAAGCCGCCGCCGTCACTTTCTCCTCCGTGCTCGCCGCGGATCAAATCACTGACCCCTTCGAGCATCAAGGGGATGTCACGCATACTCGCCCTGCTCCATTCGCCCATCCAGAGCAAACTACAGCTCGTGTACACTGCAGGGTTGCTCTCGCATTGATTGGTAAATTGTTTATTGGTTGGGTCCATAGCTAATGAAACATGCAAATTCTTCAGGACGCGGCTGACAAAGAAATCGTAGGGGGTACGGTACCCTCCTTCGTCCAGCATCATTTCCTTGAGAGGGGCAAGCAACGGCTCAAGCTCCTCGTGAGTATATAGCCCAGGAACCTCCCCGGCGGATAGCAAGCTATTGACCGTCTCGAGAATCGCTGGATCAGTAAACTGGTGATCTTCCAGATAAAAGCACACCTTTTTGCCCTCCACGCCGGCCGAAATCATTACCGCCTTCAGTTCGTTCTTGAACTGAGTCAGTCCGTAATCCCTAGTCACAGCCGGAGTCGCAAATTCGTAGTTGTGCAGGTAGCAGACGAGGGTAACGGCCGTCCTCCTGCCCACACCGGTTCTCCCTATCAATAAGAGGTGTCCCCCGTCTTCGCTAAGGACCCTGTCAACCCTCGCAATGTGGTCCAGAATCTCAGTGAAAAGGAGCATGTTAAGCTCTTTCTCTTCCCTTTCGTAAAGAGTGAGGTTTTGGGCAACCACTGTCTTGAACTCGTCGTTCTTGACTCTTAACAGCTTGGTTACGGCGCTACTACTCCCTTCGTCGCCGTCCCCGCCTTTGCTCTCCTCTTTTTTTCTACTACTAGCAGCAAGGTCCACTTTGGCGAAGGCTGAGAAATAAACGTTGTCGAGATTGCCGTTGTGCCTCCAGTTATTCCTGACAATTCCTGCCAATATCGAGTTGAATTTGTTGACGTTGTCCACATCCACCAACCTGTCTCGGAAGACGCGCTCTGCCTCGTACATGAAACAGTCCAAGAGTTCGTCGCCATGTAAGTCGTATCGGAGCAGGTTCTTTACCCACCCGGTCAAATCCCTAGGAGTGAAAAGATAATGGCGGTGCTCGTCTACGGTAAATTTGTTCTTGACCTGCTCATAAAGGTCTACCATTGTGCTTGCAAGCTTGTTCCTTTCCATATCCTTGCTGTATTTGGAGGGAATTTTGGGGGCTTCTTCGCTGTTGAAGGCCAGCTCAAGTAAATTGTCGTACACACTCACGAGCTCTTTCGTCTCAGGATAATCGACGACGCCGATACGGACAACCGCGGTGAATCTCGTGGACAGAGGATGGCGACCAACAGTAGTAGCAGCATTCATGCTACAAACGATTTGCACCTTATCGATTTTGAGGAACTCCAAGTTCTCGTCATAGAAGCCGTCAAAGGTTAGCAGCTGTTGCAAGAAGGCGACGAGCATGCAGGTGTTGTACATGTCGGGTTTGGGGAGATTAATGTCCTTGAGATACAAGACAAGCCTCTCACAATCTCTGGGACGATAGACACGTCCCTCGGGGCTGCTGAAGAGAGAGCACGTCTGCTGAATCTTCATGATGACGTGCTGGGCTGTAGTTTGGGCATTACAATGTAAAGTGGTGATGTTCGTGGATCGCTGTTTGCGGAAGGCATCGCGAATAATCATATTCTTGCCGCATCCCTCCGGTCCTACAAGAACGAATGGCTGAAATTGAGTGATCCAGGGCTGAATCATGTCCAGAGTGCGCTGTACGCTGATGGTCGGAACGACAGCGTCCGTCCAGTCCTTGCTGTCAACAATCATACCTCCACCGGTGGAGGATTTGTAGGAGGTCAGCTGACCTCCACTGTCACAGTAACAGTCCAGAACGGCACCGAGATCAGGCGGCCGCACGTTGGCCCACGTAAATAGTTCCTTGCCGAATTTCTGACGGGCAGCGGGTGACAGGTTCCCCCCCAACCCCCTGATCACTCCGCAGAGGAACTGATTCTTGTCGGCACAATTTTGGATCTGAGACAACCCAGACAGTACTGTGCCTACCATGGTCGTTTCGACAACTACCTCTTGGTTAAGGACGTAGTCAAGGGCTCGGAAAAAGATGTCATCGATCCAGCTGGAGAGATTCATCCGGACCGACTCATCTTGGGTGTTAAGCCACCTGTGCACGAGACGAGTGACGTCGACATCGTCATCCGAGAGGAATACCATACCCATGCGGGAAACAGTCGCGGGGGAAGCGAAGGAGAGATCGTGAGTCTCGAAAAGGAAGTTCACATTATCGCCGAAGGCGATTCGCTCTCCGTTGGGCATCGTGAGAAGACGGTTGTCATCAAGGACAGAGTTGAGACTCTCAATCCACTCAGGATCCACGTCGCCATCGCAGACAATCCATGTCTTGACCTCTTGCGGCTCTTTGACAGCTTTCCTGGCAGCGTCCGTCAAAACCCCATCCTTCCACTCACGCGTGTCGAGGTCCATACTACCAAGGAGTTGCTGGCGAGGCATGGCCTTGGGGTTCATGACATGCGTTACTACCGCCTGGCCGCATTTGATGAGCGCTGCCTTCAGCACGCTCCAAAGAGTTGTCTTTCCGCACCCAGACGGGCCAACGACGACGCAGCCCATGCGTTGATCAAGCGCCTCCTTCAACTGCAGCATCTTTCGAACTTGCGTCTCCTCGACGCTGAGATGGAAGGGTTTCTCTTCCATGACCATTCTGATTGCCCGCTCGAGCTCTCCACCTTCGACGTCGGCGCTTCGAACGCCGACAAAGATATCGCCGATGAGAGCCAAGAATCGCTTTGTGTCCAAATAGGTGAGCTTGCTGAGAGTATTGACTCGAATCGCCTTGATGAGAACTTCGGCTTCCTCATTAGCGGTCAGCTTGTTGCTGGATTGCTTCTTCTTCGCACTGAGTAACTTCCCAGCTGTGTACAGGACGGCTTTCATCGCTCGAAGGCCCCAGTCATAGTGCTGCTGAACAGATAGAAGCTGCTTCGAGAGCGTGAAGAGGGAGACGATTTTGCGACCGAAGGACTTGTCCGCGACGAATCCCTCACTGTAGAGATAAACTTCTGCGATGAGGTCGTTGTCGGGACGGCCCATCGCGACAGGCCTGAACAGCGCTTTTAGATTATCGGGGAGGTTGCTACGGCCCCCGTATCCTTTTCCAGCAGGATTAAGGGTGACGAAAATCCCCGCGTTAAAGTCGACATCCACATTTCTCCCAAGGATCTTGATGTTAGACGTCTTCTCCTTGATGGCATCTTGAATCACTTGAATCTGCTGAGATATTGCCGAGAGCTGGTCTTCCTTAAGACGGTTGAACTCGTCGAAGCAGCCCCATGCTCCAGACTTGACCAGTCCAATAAAAATCCTGCCCATGCTCTCAAAGTCGATACCTTCGTCGCAATTAAAGACCAAAACTTGACGGCCGAAAGCTGCGCCAAGCGCCTTAACAGATTCGGTCTTTCCGGTACCGGCGGGACCATAAGGGTTTCCGCCGAAGCCGAAATGCATACCCTGCGTGAGAGTGAGGTAACATTTGTCCGTGAGAGGGGTATGCACGAGTTTCCCGCTGTTTCCCTGATATTCATAAGTGTAATCGAAGCAAGCATTGCTCATCTTGATGAGGGTGAGCTGGGTCTTCTCGTCTAGATAATAGCGAAGTTGCTTCTGCCAGGGCCAATCTGTTAGATCTCGAACGCGCGCCTTCTTGAGCTGGTCTACGACATCTCTGTTGTGAATCAAGTCGAGAACGAGCGATTTGATCTTGAGGTTGATGATAGGCTGCGTAGTGAGGTCGAAACTCGTGTATTGCTGAAGCATCTCAAGAAGCTGCTCGTTTAGTTCTGAGAGCGAAGAGTTCACAATGGCGTCCTCGACGCGGTCGCTAAATTTGACGTTTTCGGCCAGGCATAAAATTTGACTGCTGAACGCATCGTAATCTTCCACAGTGGGAGATTTAAGACAGTCAGTGAGCTGCTTGGCAAGCGTCTTCCTATGTTGCGTAGCCAGCGATGTGAGCCACTCCTCGACTTTCAGTGTGGTCTTGACGGGCTTTACCAGCTGCACGACCTCCCCCGCGTTGCTGCAAAAGTGAGTGATAGAAGACTTGTCCTTGTCAAACTGCACCTTGAACAACGCTTGAAAGAGCTTCTTGAGGTGAGCCTGAATTACATCAGGATTCTGGCTCTGACCGAGAATTTCGAGCAAATCATCGTCGCCGATGAAGTAGAACCTTGGCATGTGGCTTCTCTTCTCCTCAAGGAAGTCAGCAAGAGCTTTCTGGCAACGCTCGAGCTGGTCCAGCATAGTGGTGAGGGAGTTAGCGATGCCGTGGTGAATGCGCTCATCAACAAGGTTAAAGAGCTTGGGCTCAATCTCGACCTGCTGCATGATATCTCTGAACTCCGTGTCGATGCGGTTGAAACGAGACTGCTCAGAGGGGAGGGCGCCTCGCTCGAAGATGGGCTCCAGATAGAGCCACTTGCGTTGAATCTGGTTCATCTGATGGAGGTAAATGTCTAGGTTGGAGAGTTTGGACTCGTAAGTCGCACCGGTGTCCGCAAAGGGCTTGAAGTAAGGTGAGTCCTTGAGGGAAGATAGAAGAGACTGCTTGTCACCAAGTTCTAAGAACAGGTCCTTCCATTCTTTGATGAGCATAGTTTTTTTAATGCCACGATCCGCAGTTACGAGCTCGTGTTCGAGGAGAGAGAGTTCGGCTGTTTGGCTCCAGGCAACCAACTCTTGCAATGCCTCCCTTATCATTACCTCGTTTTGGGCACGAGACTGAAGATGCTTGACGAACTGCACCATCGACGGCTCGGACAAGCGGTCAAGTACCATGAGAAAATGGCCCGCCGTGAGGTTTTCTAGCCGTATATTGGATGGCAGGCGGAGCTTCCCCTGAAGCAGCTCAGTCCAGTGGTCCTCTTTGAACGGGTCTCCCCGGCAGTACTTTAGTGCAGGCATTGCCCGCTTGATGTCTTCTATCTGGTCGGTCAGGTGGATCGTGACAAGGTCGTGGTCACCCTCTTCAAACTTCTTCTTAAGTTTCTCGTTCCAGGCCTTTCCAAAGTCCTCTAGTGCGAAAATGTTCGTGCGAAAAGATATCCAATCTTGAGATGCCATCTTCTCGAGCTCATTCGTATACTCGCGGAGCATCGTCCAGGAGGAGTTGGTCTTCGTCAGGTCCTGCTCCACGACAGAGAGAGAGTCGAAGCGAGGCAAGTTCATTCCAAAGTTGACACAATTATTGGATAACGTGTTGGCCTTTTCCTTGAGATCACCGAATTCTGCCCAGAAGTTGTCCAGCTTGACGAAAACGTCCTCGACGCGATTTTTATCCCACGATTTCATCTCGGTGGGCTTGAGGGACTGCCAGCGATTATCGAATGACTCAATTGTGTGGTTCATCTCGACAACATCCGACTCGAGGATGTCAACGGCGCGTTCTTTTTGGGTCTCAATGAGCTCGCTGAAGGCCTCCAACTCGAACTCCAGATTAAACCAGCGTGAGGATTCACTGTTATCCAGGTTTTCCATCTTGCGCGTGACGTCTGTTGGGTCGATAGCATTCGAGGAGGTTGCGTGCGTGAGGAGGAGATCGAGCTTCTCCTCGCATGAGCGGCTGATTTCATGGACGCCGTCTTTCTTGTTGCTGATATCCTTCCACGACGCCTGAGCATTCGTTATCTCCTCGATGGTAGATGGAGTTTGTTTGAGGGTCGATAAGCTCTCAGTCAAAAACTCGTCGACCTGCTTGAACGTTTGCAGTATGTTGTTGCGAAGGCCAACAAGAAGCATGTCGTGCAAATGCTGCAACTGATCGTTGACCGTACTGTTGAAGTCGCGAAGTGATACCTTTATGCAGTCTACGCGTTCAATGTCAGGTAATTTGTCAGCATCTTTTTGCTTGAGCTTGAGCGCATTAAAGTTGGCGGCATAGTCATGAACGCTGTTGCAGTTCTCGCTGACGTAGGCGGAAAGATCAACGCTGCCGAGGATTGTGTAGTGGCTATACTTGCCCAGCAAAGACGCAAGACGCTCGAAAAGATTCTCGGATTTTACATAAACGTTGGTGAGGGAATCGGTATTCCGCGCGGCCATTGCGGAGAAGATCTTCGTCCCCTCGGCGTTCTCGTTAAAACCCTTGAACTTGGTGCCAGGAAATTCGATGAAAGCCTTCATTTTCGTGTAGTACTTGCTTCGGATGGATTCCAGAGGCGGTTTGAACTGAATCTGCTTGCTGGTGTAGATCATTTCGACCTTCAGCTCCCCCATGGATTCGTTCAGCGACTCTAACCCTAGTTGGTACGAAGCCTCCAGGGCCTTATAGACTTGGTGATTCCAAAAGTTCACAAACTTGGACATACGCTCCTTGGGGTAACGATTCGATAGCTCTGTCATGGTCGTTTGAATCTCGCTCCACTTCTTGCTCCAGTTCGCCTTGTGAGAGAGGAGATTGATGTTCATGAGTTGCACCGTCAAGGCCGTCAGAGATTCATGGACGGAGCGGAGCTTGCTATTCTCATTCTTGAGCTTCTCCGCGGCCCTGTGCAGGCGCTCCACATAATTTTCACACTCGCTTGGGTTGCCCCAAGTAATGGAGGAAGAGCCTCCGGAGGATTTCGCATTCGTCTTTGAGCCAGTGGGATTGGACACGACCTCCTCGAAGGCGACGAGAGAGTCGAGCAGCATTGCCTTCTGCTCGGGGATGATAATATGCTCCATCGAATTGTAAAAGTTCGAAACCTTCTTGAGCATAATTCCGAAACGATAGTACTGTTCGCCCTCGGTCGCTTGGGCTTTAATCTCGGCGGGAATAGAGTAACCCATCTCGGATAGTTGACGAACCTGGCGGAGGAGTACCACGAGAGACTCTTTGTAGTTAACCTGCAGAATTCCCCCGCTGTCGATCTCCATGAGCTTCCCGCTCATGGCGAGAGAAAGCTCCTGGTTGTCGATGGCATCGTTCATATCTTCAACCCACGTGTCGTACAAGTGCCGCTCAAAGCGCTTACATTTGGAAAGAAGATCCTTAGCGTTTCCGTCAACGTCTCCGCCAATGCCAATTGCCCGAGAAGACTCGAGAAGATTTTTCACCTTGTTCTCGCACTGCCTTGTAAGAGTAATTTGTTTCACTTTGTCACTGGTCGTGTTGTCGCTATTGTCTACCTCCGCTTCCATATCACTCATGACGTCAAGGATGGAACTTGAGAGAGGGTCGATTATCGACGTCAGTTGGTTCTTTATCGCTTTCCGCTTGAGAAGGTTGCTGTAGCGTTTTAGCGTATTGAGCAAGAGTAAGGGTGACTTGGACAGAGAGCGGGCTTTCTGCTTCAAGTCCGTGGCAATCTGTGTCTCGACAGATGAAAGGTTGGAGTTGTATTCAAAGACCTTCTCGTTCCACCTGGGGGCGGAGTACGGCGACACTAAGAGAGGATCGACCTCGTGAAAGGGGGCAAACGGGGCAGAAGACTCAAATTGCTGACGCTGAGTGGCCGGGAGGAGATTCTTGAGCTCCTCGTGAGTCGTTCGAATGCTCAAAATACCTTTGAGTCGAGTCACAAGAGCATCTGCAGTGGCGGAATGGAAATTATCATCTTTCCAAGGAAAGTCGTGGCTGACTTCCCTGAAGTCAATTTCTGACAATCGGAGGCACATCGTGCAGTACGAAGTCAATAAAGACACGCTCAGCTTAAGGAGCGACCTGACCTTGCTAAAGGGGGCGGTAAAGAGGAAAGGATGGGGGGGCATGGAGGACTTCACCTTGGAGCACAACGCAGAAGCAATGACTTGCATCAGGTGGTTCATTCGGCTAGGGGGATACGTGGCAGTATCCTCGTTCTCGTTCGTGTTGAAGATATTGATGAGGGTTGTTTCCAGCGGAGAGGATTCGCCAAAGAGAGTTTCCAAGTAAGAGAGGTCATTCTTGTTCGGGGCATTGCCGTTGTTATTGTCGCCGTTATTTCTGTCGTCGTCGTCACCGTCTAGGGAAGAACGACTATCGTCCAGGAGAAGCTGAAAATGCTCCGCAGCGTCGCGAAGCTGGTCTCTGATGTCGTTGGCTACAGATTTAGGTACTGACCTGCCCCTAAAGTTCTCCCAGAAATCCACCTCATCCATCGGTTTCCTAATGGTGGAGAAGTCACTCTGATCAGAGTTGCTATTGGAGCTGTTGAGATTGTCTGAGTTCTGCCCACTCGGGACGCTATTACTAAGCTGGTCGTCAAGATCGAAAAGTGTCTTTTTGAAGGTCTCCGGCAAATGGGAAAAGGAGTCTGTAGACAAAAGAGCAGGGGCAAAAAGCGAGTGAATCGACGAATGCAATGAGGTCAACACATTCAATGGCGGGATTGATATGCATGTGATGTGCTTCGGAAGGTCTTCTGGGGAAATTGACGAGAGGTCGGAGTCTTTACCCTTCAAGAATGACACAGATCTACGACAGTGGGTTTTTGGGTGAGTTCATCATTTTACGTGTAAGAATAATAATAAGTCGTGTCGTCGTCGTGGTGGGTTACTCGGTCGGTTTCTCCCTCCTCTAACTATCGTTAACTTACCCCGATTTAGAACCTCCGTCGTACTCATTGCTGAGCCTCAGAATATCCCCATCAGCTGACACAGTGACAATAGGTGTATTTTCATCTTCGAGAAACCGCTCCAGACATGATGCATTGTCGAACTCGGCGTTCTTGCAACCAAGGTTTGACTGTGTGACAAGGTGGAAGTAGGGGAGATGACAGCGCGGAGGGGGTGAGTTAGTAAGGTAGGGTTTGTGAATAGATAGATGTGAGATGTGCGCCAAAAATAAAAATGCTCACCTTGCAAGCTTTCTGGAAGTATTCGAATCGGGGGTCGTCCTCACTGGTGTTAGGCATGGCTTGTGAGTCCTGAACAGCGAGAAAATGAGCGTTGGGGACGAGAAATTGTGGGGAGATTAAAACCTCGTAATTTTTGAAGCCGGGAATTAATTGCTCAACATAATTGATTAATATTTTCGGTCGATACCATCACACATGCTGCCATAACTATCTATATCTTGATGTCAACATAATTTTAGAATGGGAAACTGCTTTGGACCACAAATATCCGATGCAGTTAGACTTGAGAAAGCAACCGCCAAAGACCATGCTGTAATGCTGGGCTTTATGAAGCTTCAGCTCATGACCCAAGAGGAGATGAATAAGATATACGCCGCTTTCGATCACATTGGGCCTCCGGTCGAAGGTGGAGTGTCCGGAACTGGGGTGATTTCCATGGAAGATTCGTTTCACTATTTGTTTGGGTCCAGATATGAGGAAGAAGTGTCTCTGTTCTTGGATCAAGTGTTTACCGCGCCGAAAAAACTTCGCTACGAGTATCGCTTGCAACGGTACGGGGAAGAGAGACCAATGAATACGGGAATTGCACCTCAAATGTCCTTCCAGGATTGGAGCTTGGCCATCTGGCTTCTAACAAAATTTGAACTTTCGACCTTGGCTTTCAATATATTTGACACAGACGGTAGCGGCGCTCTCGACATGTCTGAAGTTGAAAAAATTGTCGCTGAAATCTATTCAACGTCGAGTGCGAGGGCTGGCAGGGAAATAAATGTCACTTCGAGACCGATTGACGATCGCGCTACGCAAATACTCGAAGGCATGGATGTTAATGGTGACGGGAAGGTTACCAAGGAAGAGTTTGTCTTAATGGTAAAAAATTACCATCACTTGATGATGCCAGCCTTTACGTTGCAGAGGAAGGTGAGGGAAAAGATATTTGGTTTTGGCAATGTGAATTGGGATGAGGAGGAAGGCAAACGAAGAAATCAGAGCAAGACGGGGATGATTGATATCATCTCGGAAATCGACCACATTGTTGAGGGCTCAAAGAAAGATTTTGAAAAGAAAACCGTTATCAACGAAAAGTATAGCGGCAACATACTCAGTGATACTTTGGATAGGGATGCTACTACTCATAACGAAACTAAATACCTCAAGGATGAAGCAAAGGAGAACCGTGAATTCGTTGATTTGCATCGCGAGCATCGTGTCCTTAAGATAGCAGAGGAATAAATTTTGTATACGGTGTGTGTTGTTCGTAACGCGTGTAGTGTTGTTAGGGTTAGTGTTAATGTACGTAAAGTAGTAATAGACGACGCCCGCCTTAGGCTATGTTTGTTTCCAATTCTAAAGCTTCGAAACTTTGCTTTTCTGTTTTAAGTCGTAGTATTCCTGGATGCCGATATTGCGCTCAACACACTCCACGAGCAGCTTGCTGGGCTTAAAGTATTCGCTTCCGGGGTATTTCTTGCTATATTCGTTCAATTTTTGAAGTGTCTTGTGGAGGCCGACCTCCTTGTCGGCCCAATACATAGGTCCGCCACGCCAAGCTGGCCACCCGTATCCGTAGAGGTAAATCACATCAATGCAGTCGGGATGGTGGCAAATGTCTTCCTCAAGGATTTTAAACCCCTCATTCGCCAGGCATAGCAGAGTCCGGCTGACGATTTCATCCGGCTTGAGGGACTCGGCTTCAATGTTCAACTTGGACCTGTGTGCTTGAACAAAATCGGCAACCTCTTGGGAGGGAATCGGAACACGACCCTTGCCCTTGTTGGGGTCGTAGTCATACCAGCCCTTGCCAACCTTCTGTCCGATCCTATTGAGCTTTGTTACCAGCACGTCTGCAATCGTCGTGTAGCGCATGCCTTTGGGGCGCGTTTTTGGGTCTGCAAAGCCATTCTCCTTTCGAATGCTGTGGCCGATGTCGTTGCCCGCAATATCCCCCATGGTGAACGGACCGATTGCCATCCCGAAGCGAGAAATTGCCTTGTCTATGTCGGGAACGGACGTTCCTTCCTCGAGGCAAAATCCGGCCTCGGTAGTGTACGGCGCGACCATTCTATTCCCGACAAATCCGTCGCAGTTCTTCACGAGGACGCCGACCTTGCCGATGGACTTGGTGTACTTTGTCACTTTTTGGATCGTTTCGTAGGATGTGTGGCCTGAGCGAACGTTTTCCACCAGCTGCATCACATTGGCGGGGGAGAAGAAGTGCATACCCATCGTTTTGGAGGGATCCTTCACCACGCCCCCGATTTCATTAATGTCCAGAGTCGAAGTGTTGGTGGCCAGGATGCAATGGGGCGGAACGATGCCGTCCAGCTGCTTGAAGATCTTTTTCTTCAGCTCCATGTTCTCAAAGACGGCCTCCACCACGAAGTCGGCCGAGGAGAGGGCATTCATGTCAGTGCTGGCAGAGAGATTGTCCAGAGCCGAGGCGTCCTTGGCCCGGCGACGCTTTACGTCCTGCTTGATGTTGTTTGCGATGATAGTTTTGCCCCTCTCCAGCCCTTGGGGATTCACGTCGATTAGGGTGACGTTGTATCCCCTACGGAGGAAGCAAGTAGCGATTCCACTACCCATGGTGCCAGCCCCCACGACGCCGACATTCTTCCCCAGTTTAATGTCTTTGAATGACGGTCCGTCGTAATTTTCGGGCGGCGGGGGGGGATACGTGGCGCGGCGCTCGGCGAAGAAGGCGTGGCGCCGCCCCCTCCCCTCGTCAGAGTTCTTCAGCAGGTTCAAAAATATCTCCTCCTCCTTCTTCATGCCCTCGTCAAAGGTTGAGGAGGTCCAGGAGGACCGAACGGCCTCCACGCATCCCCTCATGGCATCCCCCCCACGGCCCTTGGGGGGTATCTTGGCCAGGGCCTCGTCGCATATGTCGTCGCTCGGAGTGGCGGTCATGTCCCGAATTTTGCGCACCTTTGTATTTGAAAAGTCAATCCTGTTGGACACAAACTCCTCGATGAAGGGCGAGGAGTCTGCTGCAGAGTCTGCTGCAGAGTCTGCTGCAGAGTCTGCTGCATCACTGACAGCGTCCACCAAATTCTGCTTCAGAGCCTCGCTCGCATTTATCATCCTTCCCGACACTATCGCGTCCAGGGCAAAGGCCGGCGACGTTAGACGAGGCATGCGCTGTGTCCCCCCCGCCCCGGGAACAATTCCCAGCTTCACCTCGGGAAGGCCCAGCTTCGCCCTGGGGTCGGCAAGCCGATAATCGCATGAGAGGGCCAGCTCCAGCCCCCCCCCCAGCGTGGTACCGTTGAGGTAGGCAATCGTGGGCTTCGGGGACGACTCGACGGCATCGATCACATCGTGCAGCGAGGGCGAGTTGATTTCCCCCGCGGAGAATTCTTTGATGTCGGCACCACCGGAGAAAAACCCGGGCTTGCCCCCTCTTAACACAATCTGAGACACAGCCGGGTCGTTAACAGCCTTCTTGAATTCGCTCAGTATGTGAGTGCGGGCCACGTGCGACAAAGAGTTCACCTTATTGTCCGGCTCCGTGCTGCCGATTCTTATTGTAAAAGTTGACATCGAGCGAAGAGAATATTGAGAAATTTTCTTTGATTGGAGACGCCTCAGCATGAGTTTAAGGGTTTTGTAAATGGATGAAAAAGGGTGTAGGGGTGGGTGGGGGGTCGGTTTTATTTCGCGCTCGTCAAATAAATGAGGGAATGAAATCAAATGCGTGGCACCCGTGCTCACGTTTCAGGGTGTAATACAAATTTTGTATCCCTCGTGTGTGTATGCATCATACGAGCCAGCGCTGTCCCTTTCTTTGATGTTGTGAGTTATGAGGGGTGAATACTCGTGAGCACCAACTAACAATGGCCGTGACTGTATTAGTAAAGTTAGGAGGTGCAGCCATCACAAACAAGGCCGAGTTCGAGAGTCTGAATGTGGAGTCTTTGCGTGCGTCAGCCTCCTCCATCAAGCGGGCAGTGGAAAGCACGGGGAAGGGCACAGAAACGCGTTTTGTGGTTGTCCACGGAGCAGGAAGCTTTGGACACCACCAAGCCAAGAAAGCTTCGCTCAGGGGATTGTTCGAGCCTGCAGGGAATGGTGTTCCTCTATCAGAGGAACCTCTGTCAGAGGAACAAAAAACAGGGTTCGCTGATACGCGCCTCTCTGTGCAGAAACTCAACTTGGAGGTGGTTGAGGCTCTCCTTCGTGCGGGGGTTCGTGCTGTCGGCTGTTCGCCGTTCTCGGCGGGAGTAAGCTGTGGGGCAGGGGAAGGCGGCTGCAGCAATTTGATAAAGCTGGTGGAAGATTGCCTGCAGCGAGGGTACGTGCCTGTTGTTCACGGAGACGCGTGTTTTGTGCAGCAGGATGTTGACGGCGGTGGCATTGTTGGGGGGGACCCGATCACAGAAGTGCTCGCCGCTCGCTTTTGCTCTCAAGGCAAGGGTAAGTGCATCTTTGTTACCGACGTGGCCGGGATTTATCCAAGCAACCCCAAGGTCGACTTTGATCGAGCTAAAAATCCCTTGATTGAAGAAATTGTCGTTAATTGCCAGGGTCAGATTATCAATCTAGACACGACAACGATTGCCACTGATAGTTCCGCAGGGAGTGTCGATGTTACCGGTGGAATGGCGGCAAAAATTGAGAGGTGAGTGAAGTGGGGGAGGGTTGGGGAGGGGAGTGGAGTGGAGTGGAGGGGAGGGAGGGTGCGTGAGAAGTGGAGAAAGAAGGTCTCGGATGATTAATGAAATTCAATCGGTATCCTATCTCGTTTTGTGGGTGCGCGCTGATAAAGCGTGCACCTTACTTGAATGAAGAGATCTAAAATTTGTGTTACGACGTTACTGACGTGTGCTTTCTTTCTTGGACAACGGAGACTGTCTGCCTTGACCGGATGCTGCACCATTCCATCCTCTGCTAACAACAGCACACCACAAATTCATGAAAACTTGAATCACATCGCCACCACCATCGCCATCATCATCGTCACAATACTTTGAGAAATGCAGTGCTGTAAGAATATGCAAAATGGGCGTCGATGTTTATATTGTCCAAGGGGGGACAGAAAACGTCTTCTTTGCTTGCGCTGATGTAGATACGGTGGAAGGCACGAAAATAAAACTTGAGAAGAAAGAAGAAGAAGAAGATTAGCAAGAGCAGAGCGAGAAAAGTCTTCTTTATTATTTGCGTTATCTCAAAATGGCAAAATGCTTTTTCCTTCTTCTTTCGAATTCTTTGATCTTTTCTTCTTCTTCTCTTTTTCTAACTTTTCGTGTGAAGCAACCGTAACAAGTGATAAAACAATTTTTTCGCTATAGCGATGACAGCATTCTTCTTTTTGACTGTCATCGCCCTTCTCCCCCGCTCCTTATTAAGCATACCGCGCGTCATCGTTGACCCTTCTCCTCCACATTCACAGTTCGTAAACGTCGACTCAGCACCCGTGCTTCTAGTCGGAACGAATGTTGTCATGAAGGGGGCACCGTGGATTCCTTCTACAAGAGGATTTGATGTTTGTGAAACGACGATGGAAACAGGGAATACAACTTCCTGCCAAAGCTTCACGCTAGGTGATGTGAAACACCTGAAAGATCTGAACTATAATTTTATACGCTTAGGGGTCATATGGGCCGGTGGACAACCTGATGGACCAAGTAACTCTCTTGGAGATGAATTCAATGAGCGTCTTCACGACTTCTTGACTCTTTGCGATGACAATGACATCAATGTTCTCTTTGATCTCCACGAAGACGCTGTCGGAACTGCGGTCTGTGGTGAGGGGCTACCGATGTGGTTCTCGAAATTGGCTATTCCTAATCGCATTGGTTTGCCCATATACCCACTCTTTGAGGAAAAGGACGATTGCGGAATCACTGACCTGGACAGCTGGGCAGAATACGCTGGTGACGATGACTACAACATCAAGAACCCCTGCTGCCGGAAGATGAATCAAGCAAATTGGGCGGCGCTGGATTTCACTGTTCAGGCGCAGGAGACTTTGCGATTTCTTTTTAACGATGGTGCTGAGCACTACGTCAGGTATGTCAAACTCCTAGCGGAGGCAGCAATGGAGCACCCCAGTGTTATTGGGATTGAGCTCATGAACGAACCGCCTGCTATTCAGAGAGGTAAAATGTGGGAGTTTTGGGAGCTTTGTTACGACGCCGTGAGGGAGATTTCGGAAGAATTGGCTGTTGGGATCATGGATACCGGGGAAGAAGCCCTCCGCACGGACATTGGATTGTCTGACAAGACGAAAGCATGGCTTGCCCAAGCGAAGAACTTGTTTTATGCTTTCCATGATTATGGAAAGGACCCTGCTGCTGTCACTTCCAAGGCATTAGAAATCGTAGCGAAGAGGCAGATGCCGGCCTTATTGACAGAGTTCGGCGGCTACGGCGACGGTTGCGAGCATCAAAAAAATGCGACCGCAGCGAACATCGGCAGCTCTTATTGGCATTATTCTGATTACTGCTGGCCCAAGCATTGCGATGATGATGCAGATGGTAATCCGGTTCCTGATGGACACTGCGAATTCGACCCTTCTGTAGAAAGATGGGGTGCTTGCATCACAGGTTGGGGAAGCGGTGACCACAATTTTGTTTGCAGCTGAGCACACCGAAAAAACAAAAACAAAAAACGCGTTTTACTTCTTTTTTTTTTTGCATTTTAAAAAAGTTTAACCCGCATTCTCCAACATACCAAGGAGGGATTTCCCGACATCGTATGCGATACGTTCTTCAAGGAGTCTGAGAAGTTCATTTTGATCACCGCCACCTGGGCCCGCAATGTTGTCCTCGATCCCTCCCGTGCCCCCCGACTTCTTCCTCTTCTTCCCCCTTTTTTTCTCGGGAAAAGTGGCGCTAAATATTTGTTCGAACTTGTCGTCGACCTCTTTTTTCCTCCGCTTCAGTTCAGCCAGATCTTGTTGAATGTCAAGCTGGTCAACCCGAATAGCGGCCGTGTTGGCAAACGCTTCGTTCATAGCTTGTGATAAAGCCTCTCCTGTTGATCCATTTTTTCTTACGAGGTCCCCAATCTCCATTATAGCATGCTGAGATTGCCCGAATCTTAACACGTGATTTCTGGTGGCGTCTGGGATCACGGATATGGCCTTTGCAATGTTAGAGTCGTCTTCAAGGTTGAATAACGGCCGTCGATTTGCGGTTGTTTGTGTGATTGCAGTTCTCGCAGAAGTTGTAGTTGCAGGCTTGGCGCCAGATGACCCTGACGGCGACGGACTGGTCGATTGACTTGCTGAAAGCCCTTTTACCCTGCTGTAATTTTCTTTCTGGCCGTTGGTGCTATCAAAACTACTATCGCCGGCATCACGGACACTAGAAGAGATGAGATTATCATCCCGGCCAATCGCATCAAGCAAGATGTCGACAGTGCACACCTTTTCGTCCTTCAACAAATTTCGCATTTTCATGTACGCTTTCTTTAGAAGCTCTACAGAATAGCTGAATCTAGAAGTGTTATCTGGTACGCGGACGCTCTCATCAACTTCATAGACACGCATTGTGACGCCAGGAAATTTGAAGATAAGACTCGGAGGGCAAATCTCTCCACCAACACTTTGCACCTGCAGAAAACAAAGAGCAAGTGAGTGAGTCGTCGGTCGTTGAGAAGATTAGAACTGATGACGATATTTTCTCCTCGCTCGCTGGTGGCGCCTCTTTCGTCTGCTGCTACTCACCTCTTTTTCAATTCGACACATTGACATTTGGGTGTGGTCGAGACGGTAAGTTTGGTTTTGGTTTGTTGTCATAGTTAAAGTGGGAGGGAATGAGCCAGAGGGAGAAGTCAGGAGCGTGAGGGAGAATTTCGTGACGGCGGGATCAGAGAGAGTGGTATGGGTTGAAAGAGGTGAAGCGGAGGTTGACTGAGGGTCTCCACTGACTTTGTTGACACGAAAAAACGCTGGCAGCACCCGCTTGTCTACTTTTTGCCGGATCCATGTCTCTTCTGGCAGGCAGTTGCTGAGGTAATCTATCTCGCGATACTTTGTCGAGTTACTGGCATCACAGGTTTGGTAGGTGAGAGGCTCAATTGACAGGCCCATTGAATTGTCAGGCAGTAATTCGTGGGCTTCATACTTTGTAGAAGAAGCAAGAGGGGTGGATATCGGCAGGAAGTCAATGTAGGGCAGTGAGGATAAGTAGATATGGCGGTCCATATCCTGCTTCTGACTGACTAAATTATTAGCTCGCAGGCAGGCCCTTTAATTCAAATAAAATCAAAATTGGTGTGTTAAGCTGTAAGGTTTCCTTTTTCCGGCGGCACAAAGAGATAAAACGAATCCTGCTTCTTTGCCACGACTTTTCTCTTTCATATCACATCTACGTCGTCAAACCTCCTCCACCCCGATGGGCCCCGGCCTGCTGAAATTTAAGGGCGACAAAGTGAAGAAGAAGAAGCGGGGGAGCGTTAAACATTCTCCTTCTTCCTCGTCGAAGTCGTCGTCGTCGTCCACTCTCGCCTCCTCTCCGTCCTCTCGCACCACCACTGCCACTTCTGATGTCCCAACGCAGCAAGATGGGACTGGACTAATCACCACCACTACGACTGTCGTTCACGGGGTGGGTACTTGCTTTCTGAAGGAGCTCAACGTAGGGGATGCAATCCTCGTGGTGAACACGACCACGAGAAAACCTGAGATGCGAGTCATCAAAATGGTCTTGAGTGATGTGAGCATTGGAATATCGAGTGCTTTCACAGAGGACTGCAAGACTCCAACCTCCTTCTCATACATCAACCGACCAAAGTCGAAGGAATTGGAGGAGATGAGAATGAAAAAAGAAGCTTCAAGAGCAGAAGAAACGACTTCCAAGGCTTCTGGAGTTGGCAGTGGGGGAACAATGACCTATCAAGTGAAAAACGCAGGGCATGCTTACAAGACGATCACGGAGAATGTTGGGAAAGGTGCATCAAGGGAGGATATGCTGAGAATCCGGACCTCGAAGAAGTCTGATAAGTACTGTTGAAAGGAGAAGTAGCCAGCCGCAGAGCGACAAAAAAAAATAGAGAGTTTCTTGTAAAACGTTAGCCCCGACAACCATCTACTTATATTACCCAAGGTTCAAACCCCAGGTTCAATTAATCAAAAGTCACGAATCGCTGACTTCGACTTTTCACACGATGGCCTGGGCACCATAACCAGATCTTCCTCTTTTTGACCTTAAGCTCTTAACCTCCGTCGCACAATTATGGCAGGCCTTATGCAATTTGTTTTTGTCAATCTCGTCCATCCTTATTTTCTCAAAACAGCAGGCACCACACAAACATTTTCCACACCGCCGGCAATGGTGCCTCCGAACGAGTACGGAAAAATCTCGCTTGCATTCTTCACATGCAGAGAGGTTCTCTTCCCACATGGGAGCGAAGGCGACGCAACTCTCATAGTCAGGCCCAAGGTTTTTCTCGGCTCGGGCGGCTTTAATCATGTCGGAAATATCGCTCACCCACCCTTCAACATCTCCCTCTCTTGGGCGCGCCTTGAAGCTCTTTAGCTTTGTCTCTATTCTTATTTCTCCGTGAGCAATAAGAGTGACACGTGTATCCACGAGGAGGAAAGCCTGCCGCACGTTGACATACTTGGAGAGCATTTTGGTGTCACACTGCACAAGATGCGTCAGGGTTAATACGAAATTCACATCATCCGAACCTCCAGAACGGTTGTGTTTAACAAATCTCCCTTCTCGGATGACCTCATTGTTTTCGAAAATGCCCCGGTTCTCCTCCTTAACATTCGCTTCAAACTCTCTTGCCCTAGCCTTCCCCGCACCCGCTCCCATCACTCGTCCCTCTCCAAAAACTAACTGGGGGGTCGTGTTCGTAGCTAATTTTGTACCGATGCTGCTAAGCCCATCCATCGTCAATGTAGAAATTTTTCGGGCCCGATCTTGTGCCGACGTCAAGCTCATGCCGCTAATCGATAAGGACGGAGAACGACTGAATGACATGGACGGGACACTGCGGACAGTCGATGCTGGCTGCTGTTGATCTTGTCCACCAATATTGATCTCTAGCCCACGGTATTCGGAAACGTTTGGGATTTCCAGACCGCGATATCCATTCCTATCTTGTGGGAGTTGCAAATTTTGCTGCTGCTGTTGTGGATATTGCTGCTCTCGTGTAGGAGGAGGAGGCAAAGTCTGATTTTGAGAAAGTTCGGGGTATGATGACTTTCTCGCAGGCTTGGCTGGCTTACTAGGTTTAATCGGTTTGGTTGGAGCAGCCGCTGGGGCTATCGTCACTTGAGAATTTCCCACAGCCGATCCTGGGGTCGTGGTTTTTGGCGGTTGTGGTGGTGGAACAGCAGGAGGGGTGCTTCCTTCACTGTTCCTCATCCAGGTAGCCTCACCATTTTCTCTGCTCTTTTTGAGCAGCTTTCCGTAATCACCGCTATTTCGCTTAACAGCAGCTCCAAATATAGTCGCTCCTTTCTTTGCGGCGATTTCCTTCTTTGACGTTGTGTTGAGCTGAGATGGTGTCCCCGGTGTCAAGTGTGATGTGGATTTCTCAGCTGCATTAACAGGGGGTACTTTCTTTATCGAATTTTGGTTTGACGGCACCCACTTGCCATGTTCATCACGAACATATGGCATTTTTTCCCAAATTTTTCACGAAAGTGCTTGAAATTGTTTTTGGGTTCTTGGAGCTCCATTTGTGCTCCCAACTTCCACTTCATTCAAATCATAGGTGAAATCGACACGAATCTGCTTCCTCTACGCTTTTGCTTAGTTTTGTCAACACATTATGTCCATAAAGCTCAGAGATGAGCTGAAGATGAAGCATAAGAGCTTGGGAGACTCACCGGTAAGGAGTTGGTTGTTTTACTTACACCAGGGAACTGAGAGCAAATGTGTTTTCTAGCATTTCTAAAGAACGCAGGGTGACGCTCAAGGGCAAGTGCTAACGTGACGATGGATATATTTTGGAGATATCCCGACTCCTATCTCCTTTCAAAAAAAACCTCATGCATCTGAATACCCCCCATCTCACTCCCGTTCCCTCTTGCACGAATTGTGTACGTAGGCTCTCGATCCGAAGACGAAGATCGAAATGAACCGAACAAGCAATGGGATTAAAGGTGTGATTGATACTTTGAAGGGGCAACTAGCTCGCCTTGCTGATGAGATCAAGGCGGATGAGAAGGGAAAGTTTGAGTTTGACTTGGTAATCGGCCAGTTGGAAACTCGCAAGCGTGATCTTAAGAAGCGAATTGAGATGAACAATGTCTGGGCTGCACAGTACGACAGGAGCATCGGCCCTTTTGAGGCGACCTATGACAATATGACTGGTGAGATTGGCAAGACTTATGCAAATGCCAAGGCGGGCCACTCCCGTGGGTTGAAGGTATTGCAGGAGGAATTCGCCTACCACCCTGCGTTTAAAAGGCCTACTGATACGTTCACAGCTGTGCCATTTAAGCCGAAGTAGACGACCCTGTTGTACTGCACGTAAGTAGGCAACAGCATCCTTTTTGTATAACTACTTGTAAGACAAACGAAGAATGTATTTTGCAGCTACAATCCTACAATCCATGTTTCATTTGCGCTATTTATTTGTAACCCATTTTCTTCCCTCGTCCACCTGAGCTCCAGCTCACCTTGTCTGGAGTCTTTAATACGGGAGCTGGGCTGTGCACGTGCCTGGCGCTGAATTTCTGCAGAGCCTTCTCGCTACTCCTGAGAACGCCCTTTACAGCACTGTTTGATTTCGCCGCGGAAATCTTTTCCAAATTTGCTGCAACGAACGAACCCAAAATCGATAACACGAAGGGGTCTTCGTGAATAAAGAATTTTTGGCCAGTATCGCCTTCGTCGTAAACAAATGAAGCTGTCAAAACTCCGACAACGTTCCCCTGGGCGCTACGAATAGCCACAGTTACTAAAGCTGTATTCCCCCCATTCTCTTCTCCTTTCCCAATGCTGACTACCTTGCCCCCGCCCCGCGCAACAATCTCGCTCTCATTAGCCCATTTGTCGACTCCCGAAAAGTACAGGTGGTGACTCCTAGCATCCCTCTCGCACAAGATCGACTCGCCAGTTCTCGCGGTGTGCCCCACAATACCTCGAAAGGGGAGGCGCAAGACGCTCGTTTTGTTTATTGTAAAGAGCTCACGTTGTTTGGTGTCAAGCAAGAATAAACAGCCCCTGGCGTTCCGGATCATGTGACTGATGCTGACAGCAGTAACAGCAAATAAGCTGTGGAGCTGCTCGACGCTTCCAAATGCGTGCGAGAACATGGCCATGTAGTTGTTGATTCTCTCTATGGTACCCAGATTCAAGCTTGTGCTCATAGCAGCGTAGTTGACGGTATCATCTTTCTCCTCGCGGCCATCTTTGCTCTCGCTTCCGGCCTCATGTTTGACGGTATTTAGTAGCCATTTACCAAACCCCCACTGCAGCGTGCGCTTCATCAATTCACGTTCACCCTCTGACTTTTTCATGTGATCGAGCATTCTGTAGATCTTCTTCACCGTGTCTCGTCTTGCTCCGTCCTTCGACTTCTCGAACTCAATAAACCCGACCCAAGAGTTAAAAGCGCTGTTCTGCTGCTGCAATTCTTGCCCACCAATCATCTTTCGAAGTAAGCCCCTTACCCACCTCCTTTTAGCTCTGAAGTCAGCCCAGGAGTTGAAAGCTCCCAAAACGCACCTTAACGCCAATTTTCTCCCGAATCGACCCACCAAAACTTTATACCTTTTCACTTCCGAAACGCCTTCTCTCCATCCACTGAAGCACATGACAACAAGTTTCATTCTCATCCTCGTGACAATCTTTCTAACAACGAATTCCTCCCTCTTTTTCTCCCTGCAAAAGCTCGCCCAACTCTCCCACCCGCAGCTGAGGTTTTTGTTGCACATTTTGCTGAAAATTTTTGTGACGAGCCTCCGCTGGTGCTTCCTTCCGTTATAAAACTCAATCCACCTACCCAGCACCCTGGCCAACGCCCCCCTGAGCATCTTGGCAACGCTCTTCTTCAGCATCCTATCTTGCCACTCCTTCTTGCTCTCCTCTGTGGTGAGCACCCTGCCCTTATTTTCCTCCCGAAATCTTTCCTCCCTGACAAATATTCCCCATGCCACGAACGCTGATGCCAGCTTTGCGTTACAAATTCTACACAAGGCCTTGAAAAACATGATTTTCAGCCCTCTCTGGTGGCTAGCATTCCGGGCTAATCCGTCGAATGCACCGTACAGCGCTCGATTTTGCATCCTCATACTAAATTTGTGAATCAAGTTTCGCTCCCGCTTGATTTGACTGACATTGCGACTCCAGGTCAGGAAACAGCGCGAAAAAGCGCCAAACCTTAATTTCGTCGAGAAGCGCAACAAGATTGTTTCGTATTTTTTCTTTTCGGCAAGAAAGTCAATCCAAGCAGAAAATCCACTCGCCATCGAGCTGAAGACTATCCTGGAGCAGACTGCGTACACTTTTCGCTTTTTGCGCCGTGAATCTGTGGAAAAAATACGCCAATTATTGAAACAACGCGTCTCTAGACTCCGCAAAAGCTTCGCAAAGAAACGAGTCGACCGTAAAGTCTCCTCATGACGGGTTTCCACCAAACCAATCCAGGCCATAAAGCACTTCTCCAGCACTCTGCTGTCCAATACATCCATTGATTTCATCAATCTCTTCAGTTTGTCGCTGTTATGGGCGAGCTTTTGGGCAATCATCTGCTCCTCTAGCTCCTCCACCCTCTTTCGCAGGTTGTCACACTCGAGCGTGATCCCCTCTTGCTTTAATTTTGTCGCTATCCGTTTGAAGTGGTCAAAGGCCGCGCCCAGTATTATCATCTTTTTCCCCCCGACCATACGGACCATGAAATACCTCAAGAACTTTCTGTTCGCGCAGAAATCCTTCCACTCGTTCAAACACTTTGATGTGTGGCGAAGCTGCCAACGTCGTGCTACTCTCAACATCGTGCTTTCTTGGTGGGCCCATAAGTGAACCTTCTCTCGCCATAGAATTAGGGCGCTTCCCGTCTGGTTGGCCATGAACTTGTACACGGCCTTGCGAAGGGTGATATTCTTCCGCTCTTCGTCGTCGCTTTCTTTTTTGGTGATTGAAAAGAGCGTATCCCTCTGCAGGAGCTCAAAGTTTGTCGTGAGTAAGGCCAATCTCTCCTTCCTAAAGATTTGAAGAAGAGCGGGTGGAAAATATAGGCTGTGGTTAGTGCTCGAAAAAACTTTGATCACGAATAGCTCGTCTCTAATTCTAATGCGATACGATCTCTTGCGCGGCAGTGTCACTCACATTTCGTGGTACTCAGACAGTTGGAGAGAGATTTGTACATTCAATGCTCGCCTCTTCAATTGCTCAAACCCCCCCTTTAATGTTCTGAATGAGACCCCCATGACCATCCTGTTGATAAAACCCCTCAGTCGTCGCCTAACCTTAACAAGGTCCTCATTCCACCTATCAAAGAAGTATTTGGTTGTCGCCATTTTTCTGACTTTTACAGCTTTCGCTATTGTCGTACTAACAGCAGTCTCACGGTGCCACTGCTTGAACCTTCTCAGCACAATTCTCTCGCACCACACCTTTAATCGCGTAAATATACAAATGGCCGCAAGATCACGACCCCGCATCAGTGTCGTACGGGCATGTTCGAGTTGGTCAGTGTACTGGGATCGCTCTTCTTCAATGAGGAGAAAGGCGATGTTCATGATGTGATATAGGTTCGCGACGTTGGCATCATCCTGCTGACTACTGGTGGTGCTGCTGCTGCCTGTGCTTCTGCCATATCGAGAACTGATCATGTCGAACAGATTTCCTTTCGTCCGTTTCATACCATCTAGAACAGAACTCGAAAACTTCTGCTGCTGCTGTTTGTTGTCAAATTCATAATCGTGATGAGCGTGATTAGGGGAGAACATGTGCGAGTTTTTAAAAATGGAGGACGACACTTTTGTCGTTGATGTTGATGGCCCTTTTCGCCCTGCCATTTGTTGTGATCTCCGCACCGACGCCTCATTCTTCCTCTTCACGCCGCTGCATTCTAGGTCAATCACAGACATTTTCTCCATAGTAGCCCCAAAAGAGTCAGCAAATTCCCCGAATGTATTCTGAGTTTGCTGATGCTCCTGGGGTGGTAGTGGTGGCGGCGGTAAGGGCTGCGCGCCATGAGTTGCGCTTCCGTTAGACTTGAATGTCCCACTGTCTACCCTCGCTGGCTTTGGCAAATAATTCCTCTTGTCTTTGTTGACTTTGTCAAAGACGTCATATAACTTTTCCTTCAAATGTTCCGGTGCCTCCTCCCGCTCATTGTCTTTCTTCTCTTCATCTTCTGATGCTGTCGCGCCAGAAACCATTGCGTTCGCAATCTCCTCAATAAATTTATCTATGAAGGGGTCGCTGACCTTTTTCTTGTCTTGTTGCCTCTTCTCGGCAGTGAGACGTTTCTTCTTTGGATAGTGAGAGGTTGGCAGCCATTTGTTTGGGTTGGGATTCTCAGCGCCATAGCTTGATGAGAATGCTTGGGATGAATTTGGATTAAACCTTGATGATGATTTGGGTAATGAGAGGTTAGGAGGTGTTCGTTTTATTGATCGAGGTTCAGAACTGGCAGTTCCATGGAGAGGCTGATTGAGATAATCATCGTCCTGTAAGGTCCTCAGCGTTTCTTCAATTAGTTGTCTGCTCATCTTGTCAGAAGTTTGGAAAAAAAGAGCTCATTTGTCTTATTTTATTGGGACTTCCTTTTTTTTCGGTTTGTTGTTCAGGTAGGTTCGAAGAGAAAGGATATATAATAAGAGAGTTAACAACCCAACAACTTTTACATGTCCACTCAAGAGGATCTCGCCGAGGCTGAGTTGGCCGCCGCCATCTCAGCCGCCGTCGCCGCCCCCGACTCTGAGAAATTAGATGGTCTAGGAGGGGCATCCTCCGCAATGCTCTACTTTCCCATAAAGAACGACCTCAAGCCTCAATATACTGAGGGTCGTCATAGCGGCGAGAAGGGACTCGTGTTCCTATATTTATCGATCCGTGGACTTGGGGAGACAGTAAGGCTTATGCTTGCTGAGGCTCAAGCTACATATACGCATTTGGCATCCCCAATGGGTGAGCCACAGGAGTTGGCGATGGAATGGAGGAAGAGGAGCCCTAACGGTTTAACGCCTATCATGTCAGGATTAGGCGTGCCGAGGTCTGAGCCTCTCTGTCAGAGCAGCGCGATCATCAGGTATTTGGCGTCGAGGTATAGCATGGATGGAGGCGGAGGCGAGCTCCAGAGGGCCAGGTGCGATGTACTGTTCGAAACGGCGAGGGATTTCAAGAACAAAGCGAAGGAGATTGTCGCAGGCGACTACTCTACGAGCGGCGCGAAGGGCGCCGTAGTCACCGCAGGGAACATCCTTAAGATGATGTCCAATATGGGGGACGTTGGTGAAGAAAACAGCGCGATGAACTATGGGCAGGTGCAGCTCCTGAACTCGCTGCTCGCCATGGACGAGGAGCGCAAGGGGTGCGTGGGGGAGTTGTCGGCTCCGCTGGAGGAGTGGCTTCAAAAGGCAAAAGGTAGAAAGGGTATCAAGGAGTACCTGCAGTCGGGGATGAGGTTCCCTAATGTAACTCCTCAGTACAGATTCGACACGGGGCCCATAACCCGGGGCGAGACGAAGAAGATTTAATAATACACTAGATATGATTAAAGAAAGCATAAAGATAGAGGAAAAACAAACCGAGGGTCCTCGTTGCTTATAGCGTTTATCGTCTAAGAAACACAATTGATATTCATCGCTATCGTGCTTCTTAAAGTCATTCAACGCCCGCTTTAATCGGCCATATCAATCCCATACTACCTTCCCGCGTGATCTATTCACTTCACTTCACTTCATGAAAAAATGCTCAGTGTGTCAACATAAAACATGAACCCGAGAGGAAGAAGAATCTACAAGAAAAAAATATCCACCGCCAGCAAAAACTAGGCGGTGGTCCCTTGTCAGCTACTGCCCATCCCCGCGGTGCAGCCGTAGCAGTGGTTATCAAAATTGATCTCCTCTTTGGACAGGTCATCCAAACAGCTGATATCAAACACAGTCTTGGAGTTTGTGTTCCAAACGCTATTATCGTCGTCTGCAGAGCCCCCAATAGACAACCCTAACTGCTGGTTGAAATCGCAGTCAAATAAAGCTCCATCATAGTTTACTGACACAGTGTTCTTGCACATCAATGTACCAACTGTCTCACTGTTGAAGTTTTTCACCAGCAAATCCATGTAACCGCCAAGCTCCTTCCTCCGATGCAAAAAATCTGCGAAGCGCTTCACCGGCATGTTGGTCATGGTGAAGAGTTGATTGAAGACTATGCCGAAATTCTCGCTGAGCTCAGCTTTATACTGTTCCTCTAAAGCCTCCTGCGGAGGAGGGAGAAATGCGCCAAGAGGGTTGTACACAAGGTCGAGCACGAGGCCACTGTTGGGCTGCCCGTACCCCTTCTCGTTCAATGCTAACAAGGCGCTGATGCTCCTGTCAAACACCCCGCTACCGCGCTGTGTGTTGACATTTTTGCTGCTGTAGCATGGCAGCGACGCAATAATGTGGACTCTGTTGGCGACGAGAAAGTCAATTAGATCCTCCTGTCCAGGTTCATGGACAACAGTCAGATTACAACGATCAATTATGTCGAGGTCGGGTCTTGTTTTTCGAGCTTTGGTGACTATATGCCGGAAAGCTTGGTTTAATTCAGGTGCACCGCCAGTGATATCAAGTGTGGTTACAGTTGGTGAATGTCGCAGAATTTCTAGGCACTTGTCGGCTGTCTCGATTGTCATCTGCTCCTTCCGCTTCGGTGAGCTCTCGACGTGGCAATGATTGCACGCTATTTGTTCGGTGGTCGGCCAGAGGGTTATTAATTCGCTTGTTAGTAAAAGAGAGGTCCCCTTCCCTTCCTCCTTCCTTGCCCTCAAATAAATAATTCATGTACTCACCTTGATTGCAATATAGACCGATGTTGAGCTGAAAAACGTCCGTAGCGCCCCTCTTGTCAATATTTCTGTGCGTGGTATTTGCGTCCAAAAATTCCCTGAATCCCACGACCCCCAGGTCATCCAAACACCGCCTTCGAATCTTCTTCTCCTCGAGAGTCATCTTCTTCTTCCCAACTTCCTTGACCTTCTGAAGCGTCTCTTGAAATGAAACGTCGGTTTCCATTTCTGATAGTGTTGATGCAATCAGCGACTTCCCGTCCAAATCCTTGCGGCGCCACTTTTTTTGCTTGTCAGATAGCTTGATGGTGTGCTTTGATACGTCAACAGAGCTGAAATCGTACTGTATGCCCTCTTTCGTCGTAGAAAGCGTACGCACGGCCACATTAAATAGCCGACAAATTCGCGCAGCAAGGCGTGTATCTTTCGAAAGGGGCAGCATCACGATGTTCTGACTTCGACCGATGTGTGTCGACAAAATTTGGATGGAATTGATCGGTTCGCCGTTTGTCAGTCACTGAGGCCCTATGGAGTGGAGTGAGTGGTGTGTGTGTAGGCTCCCGTATACAAGAAACGCTTGGTCAGCGGCTTCGTCGTAAAAACTTTAATTCTCTGACACTAAAAAAAATTTGGTGTTCTAAGATTGTAAAATCCAAAACATCCACATCCTGAACAGGTCCCAGTTCTTCGCAGGCATGCTGCTACTATTGTGTCTTGTCCCCTTTGCTTCTTCTTTTCCACTTCCTCGTTCTCAGCCCTCCCCCTCCGCTCTCTCTCTGCATGCCTCAACCATCAACCTTGGTGTCTTTGGTGGAGGTGTGGTGGGAGGGGGCATCATTGAGATCCTTGAGTCCCGTAAAGAACACTTCAGAGAAATCACGGGAGGGTGCGACCTGGTCGTGAAGAAGATATGCGTCAAAAATAAGGATAAGAAACGTGACTACTCTGTCCCGGCCTCTGCTGAGATCGTCACCTCTTATGATGCAATCCTTTCAGACCCTTCCATCTCCCTCGTTGTGGAAGTGATGGGTGGTAAGGTGAGTGAACAGACACCGACTGTTTTTGTTTTTCTACTTTGTCCTGACAACCATATCTACCGCTCTCGACATAGACTGACGCCAAAGATGTGGTCTTCGCTTCTCTCAAAGCTCATAAGAACGTTGTCACCGCAAACAAAGCGTTAATCGCTGATTCCCTCCCTGAGATCGACGCTCTGCTGAAAGATATCAACCAAGGTCAGGATGACAAAGTTGAGTTCAAGTACGAGGCGGCCGTCTGTGGTGGAATACCGATCATCAACTCTTTGCAGAGTGATTTTGTTGGAGACGAAATAAGTGTGGTGAACGGCATAATCAACGGCTGCACGAATTTTATGCTGACAGCGATGGATCGAGACAAGATGTCCTACACTGACGCGCTGTCGAAGGCAGGTGATCTCGGATATGCCGAGGCCGATCCCACGCTGGATGTTGGTGGGTTCGATGCGCGGAGCAAGCTTAAGATTCTGATCAGGTTAGCCTTTGGCTTGGATGTTACAGAGGAGGAAATTGCATGCAAGGGAATTCAAGATTTGACAAAGACAGACTTTGAGTACGCTCGAATGCTCGGCGGTACGATCAAGTTGATGGGTTCCGCCAAGCGCATCTCCTCAGACAGTATCGCCGCTTTCGTTTCCCCTGTTTACGTGAATGATTTTGACACTCTTGCTTCCGTCTCTGGGGCAACGAACGCCGTTGAGATCTGCTCGAAGAACTTGGTTCAGAGCACTTATACTGGCCAGGGGGCTGGCCGGTTTCCTACAGCAAATTCATGCGTTAACGACATTTTGAAGATCGCAAAGGGTGACAAGAATGCGCTGCCGTTCAATACGCTTGACCCTTCTGTAAAATTTGTGAACGACTTCTCAAGTAGGTTTTACATTAGGCTGAAGTACCGCGATGCTCTGGGCATAACTAAGGAGGTTGGGGAAATTTGCGAGAGGCATGGAATCGGGATCCACTCGATGCTCCAGAACCCTGTTTTGGACAAGAACGATGCTGCATTCGCTATTACTACAGGGAGCGTGCCTTTTAGTGCCATTAAAAGGTTTGTCGCGGACGTCGAGGGATTGGAATGGTGCTTTGGGGATGCTTTCTTCATGCCCATCCTGCGCGATTGATTGAGCGTATTTAGTCAGAGTAAATGTGGAGCTTTCCTTGCGCAAATCTTCTTTTTTCTTCATGTTCTTCTTCCTATTATTCATGCTACTCTCGTGCAGTCAAAAATTTGTGCGTTGGTTTCGCTTCGAATACCCCCAATCGTCGTAGTGGCTGCCATTGCTCCGGTCATTTTTGCCTTGGCTGTTTTGATTGCTGCTTCGCTTTCGGTTTCCGTTTCCTTTTCCCCCCCACTTCCCTTTGGAACGATAATTTCCGCCACGATTACCTTTGCCATTGCCACTTTTTTTGCCGCGTGCTGTATTGTTCGTCGTCCCTTTCACCTCTACATTGTACTCATCGTCCGAGAAGCTGACTTGAACCTTGTTGTAATCGTCGTCATCCCCGTAATCACAATCGAAGTTGTTGTTTCTGTCGATACAAATATTGCCGTCAATTGTCGTCCTGTGAGACAACGATGACAGCGATGACAAAGACGATATCTTCCGAGCGGCAATAGAATCGCCATCGCGCTTCGTTCCCTTATTCAGGCTGCCCTCGGTATCATACTCGTTGTAATGATTGAAATTCGCCGAATCACCTCCATCCTCATCGCTGGACCAATTCTTCTTGCCCTCAACTTTACGAGGTAGGGCTCCCACCTTTGGCCGGTGAGAAAAAATCGGCCTGGGAAGGGACTGAAGCTTGTTGTGTGCCTGACCCATTTTCTTCTTCGTTAAGGGTGGGGCCGGGGCGGTGGTCTTCTTCCCGTGGAAGTTCCTGGACTTTTTTGACAAGGGAATTATTTCTGCTGAGTTATGGTTGAAGATGGTCATGTTGTTCTTTCTCTTCTTAGCAGATAATTTCGATTTTTTTTTCTCCGTGACACGAGCAGGTGCAGGTGCAGGTGCAGGTGCAGGTGTAGGTGCAGGTGCAGGTGCAGGTGCAGGTGATGTTGAACCATCTACCCAGAAAAAATTGTCGTCATCGATTCCCTCCTCGCTCGATGACTCTAATAGCACAATCTCCTCCCTATTATTCATTTGCCTCACAATAGTAGGGCTGAAGTTCCGCATGGCGTCTTTCACAGAGTCATCGTCACTGCTCGTCGGAAACGACGATAAGTCGTACTCTCGCAGAACCGGTGGTGCTGACGCTAGCAAAGGTGAAAGTTGCGGAGGAGGGTTTGCGGGGGGGGGGGGGCTAGCCCCAGATCGGGAGAAAAGAGTTGCAGGCCGACGGGGAAAGATCCATAGTAGAGCTCCACTTCGTTTAGTTTACTTTAAAGTTCAGGAACAGAAAGCCTCCTCCAGCATACACCATTATATGTAACAGTAAGCCTCCTCCAGCATATTCAAGGCACGTTTGGCCGTGCTGCTTTG